>OIFF01000031.1_pt1 | contig 159418 bp, 146 predicted proteins | sample 1581981 | NCBI WGS metagenome assembly OIFF01 (sample SAMN07501067, study PRJEB24779) | human gut metagenome | isolation source: stool | host: human infant | place: USA: Pittsburgh, PA
ATGGGACTTTTTTTCTACACAAAAATAGGCTCCATAATATCTATAGGGGATTTACCCACTACAAATATTATAGAGCCCCTTTTTTAGTGACAAAAGACTAGCAGTTTGTGTCTGCTAGTCTTTTGATTATGATTTCATCTATCTTTGTTAAAAGAAAGAATACTTATTATGAATTTGGATCATCGAGACTACGGCCATGTAACCCTTTTTCACGTTGTACTTGGCGTAATTTTTCTGGTGTAACATCGTTTCCTTCTTCGTCAACAATTTTGATTCCTTCAATGTGGTGACGAACAGCGCGACGATAACCTTCGATGTACTCCTCACGTAGTTTGGCTTGTTCCACTTTCTCTTCCGGTGTCAAGCCTTCTGCTTTTTTCTTTTTAGCTAGCTCATTGATACGAGCAATTTTTTTCGGATCCATTTCTTCTCCTTTGTGATAAGATAAAGTCCGTTTATCAAATTTTATTTAGTATTAATTTGGTTAAAACGAGCAAGCTTAGCTGCTTTTTGAGTTAAATGAGACAAGATTGCCAAACGATTTTGACGGACTGCCTCGTCTTCAGCCATAACCATAGTATTCTCAAAGAAGGCATCAATGACTGGGCTAAGAGCAAAGAGTTGGTTCAATTGTTGATTTGCAGTACCTGATAAAACAAGTGACTCTACAACTTCTGCCAAAGCTTTCTCTTGGTCATTTTCAAATAGTGACGAATCAACTGTAGCAACTCCTTCTGCCTTCTCAGCCAAGTTAAAGGCACGAGAAAGTGATTCAACAGATGGTTTGAAGTCTTCTTCCTTGCTTGCTTCTACGAGAGCACTTGCTGCTTCCAACATTTCCGCCACAACAAAGTTTGAACCTGCAAGTACCGCTTCCTTGATATCTTTTGGAGTTGAGCCCATCATCTTATCAACACGAGCCTTGATAAAGTCCATAACCTCTGTCTTATTTTCATAAGTCAAACTGTCAAATTTCAAAGCATAAAGGCTATCAATCAACTCATCCATAGCAATGTGCCAACCAAAGGCATCCAAGATACGAACCACACCTTGGGTCGCGCGACGAAGGGCATAAGGGTCATTAGAACCTGATGGAATCAAGCCTACTGAGAAGAAACTCAATATCGTATCCAATTTATCTGCAATGGCAAGCACTGCACCGACCTTGCTCACTGGAAGTTCTCCTTCAGCTGAAGTAGGCATGTAGTGTTCACGAATAGCAGCTGCCACCGCTGGAGTTTCACCAGCAAGAAGGGCATATTTCTCACCCATAATTCCTTGGAGCTCGTCAAATTCGCCAACCATACCTGTCAACAAGTCAAACTTGTAAATGGCTGCTGCACGAGCTAAGTCAATCGTTTCATCCGCTGACAAACCAGCTTTTTCTGCCAAGAGAATAGCAATCTGCCCCGTACGAATCATGTGTTCACGAAGGGAACCAATTTTCTCATGGAAAGTCACATTGTTTAATTTTTCAACAAGATCTGAAATGACCAATTTTTGATCTTCACGCCAGAAGAATTCACCGTCTTCCAAACGAGCTACCAAAACTTTTTCATTTCCTTTGATGACATTTTTCAAATGCTCTGCATTTCCGTTACGGACAGAAATGAAGTTTGGCAAGAGCTTGCCATCTTGATCACGAACAACAAAGTAACGTTGGTGTTCTTTCATCGAAGTTACCAAGACTTCTTCTGGAACGTCAAGGTATTTGGCATCAAAACTTCCCATAAAGGCAGTTGGGTATTCAACCAAGTTCAAGACTTCATTAAGCAAATCAGCATCAATCTCGATGCGTACACTATGCTCAGCTTCGATTGCTTTGATTTGGTCAACAATCATTTGCTCTCGTTCACGTGGATCTGCTATTACAAATTGTGCACGAAGATCTTCTTCATAGCTCAATGCTGACTGAATTTTGGTTTCTTTCCCCAAGAAACGATGACCACGGCTCACACGACCTCCCTTGATATCAAGGAAATCCAAATCAAACTCTTGCTCATCCAAGAGAACAATTAAGGTGTGAACAGGGCGGATGTATTCAAAACTATTTCCAGCCCAGTGCATGCTGACAGGGAAAGTCAGTGACTTCAAGACATCCACAACACCTGGAACAATGGCTTCAACTGCTTGACCAATTTCTTCCTTAGTGACATAGACATATTCTTCACCCTTGATTTCACGGAATTCAATATCTTCAACAGTCAATCCTTTTCCACGGACAAATCCTTGAGCTGCTTTGGTGAAGTTTCCATCACTATCCAAGGCAATTTTCTTTGCTGGCCCCTTGAAATCTTCTGTCAAATCAGACTGTTTGTCTGCAAGACCAGTTACACGAACAGCCAAACGACGTGGTGTTGAGAAGGTCTGAATAGCTTCAAAAGACAGGCGGTTTTCCTTGAGGAAGACTGCCATTTTTTCGCCTAGTTGTTTTTCACTTGGTGTGACAACATAGGCTGGTAATTCTTCAAGACCGAGTTCTACTAATAAGTTTTTTGTCATGTTTTTTCTCCGAAAAATATCTTTTTATTTTCCAGTTTGCCTTATGTGATTGGCACGCAAGCAACCAACTTCGTTGTTTCATTGCTAAAATTGGAGCCAAAAGTCTCCAATTTTGCCTAGTATCCTTAGTTTCACTAAGGATACCTTCATCACTGCGGCAACTGGTTCAGGGCTCACACTGTTCGCCCATTTTCGTAATTTGTCACTTTCTTTATTCCGCGTCTTCTGCTAAGAGTTTAGCTCTTGTTTCTTCATCCAAAAGTGGGTAGCCTAGGCGTTTGCGTTCTGCGACAAAGGTTTTGGCTACGACACGGGCCAAGTTACGGATACGAGCGATATAGCCTGCGCGCTCTGTTACAGATACGGCACCACGCGCGTCAAGCAGGTTAAAGGTGTGTGAACATTTGAGAACATAGTCATAGGCAGGGTGTACCAAGCCTTCTTCTAATGCACGACCAGCTTCTTTTTCAAACTTATCAAAGTTTTCAAGCAACATTTCTTGATCCGAAATTTCAAATGAATATTTTGAATGCTCATACTCAGGCTGAATAAAGATTTCTCCGTATTTTACACCATCAGCCCACTCGATATCATAGACAGAGTCTACTTCTTGAATGTAAGAAGCCAAACGCTCCAAACCATAGGTTACTTCCGCAGTCACAGGGCTAGTTGCCAATCCACCGACTTGTTGGAAATAAGTAAACTGAGTGATTTCCATTCCGTCAAGCCAAACTTCCCAACCAAGACCAGCTGAACCAGTTGATGGGTTTTCCCAGTTGTCCTCAACGAAACGAATATCGTGCTCCAAAGGATTGATTCCCAATTTTTCCAAAGACTCAAGGTAAAGTTCTTGGATGTTTGATGGAGAAGGTTTCATAACCACCTGGAATTGGTGGTGTTGGTAGAGACGGTTAGGATTTTCCCCGTAACGACCGTCAGCAGGACGACGTGATGGCTCTACATAAGCCGCATTCCATGGCTCAGGTCCGATAGCACGAAGAAAAGTGTAAGGACTCATGGTTCCCGCACCTTTTTCATTGTCATAAGCCTGCATAAGCATACAACCTTGGTCATTCCAAAATTGTTGTAAAGTAAGGATGATTTCCTGGAAAGTCAATTTTTTAGACATTATTTTCTCCTTTTTCTATAAATTACTTGCGACACGAGTCTGCCTCGTCGATTATACGAGGCAAGACGAGTTAGTACTGCGTCTAGCTCAGCACCCTAGTGCTGAGCGTGGGGCAGTCCGACTGTAAGGAGGTTTCTGCCACTGAGGCAGCGGAAAGTCAATTTTTTAGACATTGTTTACTCCTTTAGTTTTTATATTTCTTTTTCAATTAATTTCTGCTGAACAAACCAATTTAACAAGGGAAGAGTTTTATCTGTATTTGCCCATAAATGATAAGAATCGAAGACCGCTTGTACACTACCTAGATTTTCTACCAACTTATCTATTGTCAAAAAACTACGCCAGTATTCGTAAAAAATACTTGCATAGTTCTTATCATAAGTCGAAGAACCAAAATCATTCAATGAATGCCAACCATACTTCTTCTGAAAAAGTTCTACAAGAGATTGATTACAAATTTTTTCCGCTTGAAATTCCTCTTCTGTCAAGAAATACTTGCGACTAATATATTCAACCATCCCCTCTTCGAACCATATATAAGAGTCGTAACCATCAAAATCATCTAAAAAATACTCCGACCAATGAGCTAACTCATGTCCTACAATCTGTAAGAGGAAATTTTCAGATAAAGAATGATAGTGATTTTCTATTGCTTGAGTTTGCTGAGAACACTCGTAGTCCATCAACTGATACAAATACAACTCTTTCCAAACAGCTAAATCAGGCGTCATAACCATTCGTCTATTATTTGTATAGGCTGGAACAGCGCTTTCCCTAATAATCTGTGTAGCAGCATTAAAACTTGACCAAATAACGGCTTGCGGTAAATCACAGACTGCAAGTTCATTCTTTAAAAAAGATTGATAATCTTTCAACTTTTCAGTATTTCTTACTACAAAATCACGAAATGTAGCTAGTTGACTATCGTCTTTTACAAGATAAAGGTTTTCCACGTCTCTCCTTTCTTTCACATAATAGACTGAATAAGCGAAAGAACCGCGTCCGACAATCCTAGGTTGATTTAACCTAGGGGCGTCAAAAACGCGGTTCCACCCTAATTTATTACTTCATTGTTTTTGAAAATACTACAGAAAGCGCCAGCTCTTTATTTTGTCCTACTTGGCTCCCACTATCCCAAGCTCGCTTGAAGAACGCCATAAGACTTTCTTTCCTGCTGACTATTATATCAAAAATTAGAACAATGTACAATTTTTTTATGATTTTCTAGAAATCCATATCATCAACTCGTGGAGCACCAGACTGAACAGCAATTGTTTTTAAGGTTTCACGTTCCTCATGATTCAGCTCAATTCCGAAACAATCAAGATTAGCCTGAATACGAGACGCTGTGACAGATTTCGGAAGTGGTAAAAATCCTTCTGCTAAGCTCCATGCCAAGGCTATCTGAGCAACAGACTTTCCGTGATTTGTTGCGATTTCTTGGACTTCCTTGCTATCAAACAGTTCTCCCTGACCAAAAGGTCCCCAAGCTTCCAATAAAATTTCTTTTTCTCGACAGTAATCTACGACTTCCTCTTGATACACACCTGGAGCCAAACGAACTTGATTGACCGCTGGAAGAATTTTTGCTGTTTCAAGCAAGGCATCCAAATGATGGGGAAGAAAATTACTAACACCGATAGCACGGATTTTGCCTTCTAGGTAAAGATCCTCCATCGCTCTCCAAACTTCTGAATTTCGAATTTTCCAGTGGTTATTTTCTCTGAGTGGTTTTGGATTTGGCCAATGAATCAAATACAAATTCAAATAATCCAAGCCCAGCTGAGCTAAAGACTCTTCAAAAGCCTGACGAGCTTGCTCATAGTTGTGATTTGTATTCCAGAGTTTGCTGGTTACAAAAATTTCCTCACGCGGAACGCCACTATCTTGAATGGCACGACCAACGCTTTCTTCGTTTTTATAAATAGCTGCCGTATCGATATGGCGATAGCCTGCCTTTAAAGCCTCTAAAACTGCTTGGTATGCAATCTCTCCATTTTCAGCTTTCCAGGTTCCAAATCCCAGAACTGGAATCGTAATGCCGTTATTTAAAGTATAAGATTTCATTATTTTTCCTTTCTAAATTAGAAGAAAATCCAAAGAGCCAAATTTTCAAAGAAAACTTATCTCTTTAGATTTTGTGTATTATTGGTCACGGTCATAATAGAGCTGGTGAGGTTTAAGACGAGTGTCTAACAAATCTGGTACGGTAACAAAGTCATAACCTTGCCCTTTCAAATAGTCAATAACCTTCGGCAGAGCATTTACTGTCTCAGCATGGATATCATGCATTAAGATAATCGAACCATTACGAACTTGACGTTGAATCTCTGTCAAAATTGCTGCTTCATTTTTACTCTTCCAGTCCAGACTATCGACATCCCACATAATAAAGCTCAAATCGAGGCTATTGCGAATGTCGTCTGTAATAGCTCCATAAGGGGGACGCATAAGTTTGGAGCTAGACCCCAACACTTTAGTTAGCGCATCCTCAGTATCAGTAATTTGTTTTTTAGCTTCATCAAGGGAAAGTTTTGAAAGCACTGGATGGCTCCAACTATGGTTTCCAATAACATGGCCATCTGCTTTCATGCGTTTCAATATCTCTTCATTGCCAGAAACATTCTTACCTAGAACAAAGAAAGTTGCCTTGATACCATACTTGGAAAGAGTATCTAATGCTTGATTTGTCGTCGTAGGATTTGGTCCATCATCAAAAGTCAAGGCCACTACTTTACGATTTTTCTTTTCATAATAAGCCTTATATAGCTCTGCATCCTTATCTAATAAATAAGAGGACTGAATAACTTCAAAGAAACTAGGTACTGGCAAGGCAATCTCGTCTAGATTTTCAACTGACTGACTTGGATAAAGGATAATCTGACTATCCTTGTAATCAAAGTTCCATGCAGACAAGTCTTGGTCAGAGAAACCTTTAACAACTTGATCAATCTTTTCTTGCTCCAATTTCTTATCCTGTAAAAAAGAAGTCAGTTCTTTTATCAGTTTCTCTTTGGCCTTACTAGCATCTGAAAATAGTTGATCAAGTGTAAAAGGTTTACCATCTTCTGTCAAATGTACTTTTGCCAGACTAGTTTTTTCAGTCTCTTCAACTTTTGACGAAGTTAAATCATAGACTTGTTTCATCACATTTCGGTTGACAATCCCTTTTAAAGTCGAATCCTGTTTCTCCGTATAATAAAAAACCAGATTTTCCTTGTCTTCCAGATTTTCCTTAATGTCCTGTGTCATGATTTCTTTTACAGATGAAATGACTTGCTCCCCTTGGAGAGGATAATAGGCAATTACTTCTGCTTGTCCCTTACGAAAATGATCTTTCTGATTTCCCTCACTCAATTGATTATCTTTATCATTTTTTAAAGACTCAATTTTTTGTTCGAAACTTTGCTTTGTATATACTTTGTATCCAATCATTGAACCAAGGACACAAATACTTACCGAAAAGATAGCTACCAGGGCTATTAAACCGATTCTCTTTTTATCGTGCTCAACACGTTTTGCTCTACTTTTATCCATAGAGATATCATATCAAATTCAGGCTATAATTTCAATTATTTTAGAGGAAATAGTATATTAAAAAGAGGGGAACTCCCTCTTAAAATCTTATTTTACTGCTTCTTTCAAAGCATCTACCTTGTCCAAACGTTCCCATGGAAGATCAATATCTGTACGTCCCATGTGTCCATAAGCCGCTGTTTGACGGTAAATTGGGCGCTTGAGGTCCAGCATTTGGATAATTCCTGCAGGGCGAAGGTCAAAGATTTGACGGGCTGCTTTTTCAAGCTTGCTTTCAGCTACTGTTCCTGTACCAAAGGTATCGATACGAACAGAGACAGGCTGCGCAACACCGATAGCGTAAGCCAATTGCACTTCTGCTTTCTTAGCAAGACCTGCTGCAACGATATTCTTTGCAATATAGCGAGCCGCATATGACGCAGAACGGTCCACCTTAGTCGCATCTTTACCAGAGAAAGCACCACCACCGTGACGGGAGTAGCCACCATAAGTATCCACGATAATCTTACGACCAGTCAAACCTGAGTCCCCTTGAGGTCCACCGATTACAAAACGACCAGTAGGATTGATGAGGAATTTTGTTTGCTCATCCAAGTAAGAAGCTGGAATAACCTCTTTGATAACCTTGTTAATGACATCATTGTGAATTTGTTCGTTGCTGACTTCTGGATCGTGCTGAGTTGAAATAACAACTGTGTCCACACGTACTGGACGGTCATTTTCATCATACTCAACTGTAACTTGTGATTTAGCATCTGGGCGAAGATAGCTAATTTCCCCAGACTTACGAAGTTCTGCCAAACGACGAACTAATTTATGACTGAGTGAGATTGGCAATGGCATGAGCTCTTCTGTTTCATCCACTGCAAAGCCAAACATGAGACCTTGGTCTCCAGCACCAATTAAGTCCAGCGGATCTTGGTCTGCATTTCCACGAACCTCCAAGGCTTCGTTAACACCTTGGGCAATGTCAGGAGATTGTTCCACTAAAGATGGATGTACTCCTACAGTCTCAGCAGAAAAACCATATTCTGTATTAGTGTAGCCAATCTCTGCAATGGTATCACGAACCACACGGTTAATATCTACATAGGCATTTGTAGATATTTCACCAAAAACATGGACTGAACCAGTATATACAGCTGTCTCAGCAGCAACGTGCGCCTCTGGATCTTTAGCTAAAATAGCATCCAAAATCGCATCTGAAATTTGGTCTGCAATCTTATCTGGATGCCCCTCAGATACAGATTCAGACGTGAATAATTTACGTTCTGACATAAAAATGTCCCCCCTTAAAAATAGTGTTATAGAGTTACAAAGTACTGATAGGTATTTTCATTTTCTAAGAGTTGCGACGCGTAAGAAATAAAAACGATAATTTTTTATTTCTGAAGCTAGTAAGGCGCATAGGGTGACTGCATTATAGCGGCAACCGTAGAATGACGAACGACTTTGGAGCCGTCATTCTTTGCGAGTTGCGACTCGAAAGAAAAAATAGAAATTTCTACCATCTTATCGGGACTATATAACTTTACCATTATACCATTTTTAAACTCAATTTGCAGTCTATAATGTAGTGTTTCTGTATAGATAGTTCGTTCTCATAAAACAAAAAGGATCTAATCCTGTTATATACAGAATTAAATCAAAATCTGAATTGCTTTTAATATTTTTTATACTCTCTAAAAACACCTCTATAATACATAGTCAGACCTAATATAGCAATAAATTTATGAATAATAGTATTTGATTCGAATAAAATGTTAATGACTATTCCAGTCATTATAAAACTAATTGCAATTATCAAACGATGCTTCATTTGTACCTCAACTTTCTATTTCGTAGAAAAAAATTCAGTTCCTATACAAAAGCCTATAATAGCTCCACCTTATCTCCTTAAAGAAACAATACCTTCTCAAAGCATGAGAGTTCACCTTCAATGCTGGATAGCATTGCTTCATGCATTACATCATATCGTTTCACCATTGTATGCATCACGAATACTTCCTTACATTTATATTATTTTTTTATCTTGTTACAAACTCGGTAAGTTTTTTCTGCTCATTTTTCATTATCTCGTTATACCAAAAGAAATTAATCCTTGAGCTATATTTTTACTCAATTCTCCATATGTGGCAATTTCTTTATAAAATGTCGCAACCTTTGGGCTCAATGATTTCTGACTATGAATCCCACTAACAGCCTGCTGACGAAGAGCTTCTGCCAACTCCATGACAACTCTCTGTTCATTTTTTGTATTCTCTAATAGAGTTTTATAACGTAATAAAATATCTCGTTCATTTTTATGAATCTCTGTATCTAAAATCAAATTGTAAACCTTATTGAGAATTTCTTCTGTTCTCTTATCCATAAATTATCCTCTATAACCTGAAAGACAATAGCTCCTACCCAATGAAGATATCCAACCATTAACCATGACATCTTTAGTTGACTCAAAATCACACTTAGTTACAATATCTCCATTCTCAATTTGGAAATTAACAGATGAAACATTGTCCAAACATGTAATGACGCGAAAAAGTATCGTCAACAAAACCTTATAAAGTTCCCTTTTGGTTCATTCCCTTTAAACCTATACAAATCAATAGTAGAGTGGCTATGATATCAACAATATCTTGTGACTTTAGTAAAGACAAGACTCCTAGAGAAATAATGTAAAATATACTAATTACTTTTCTCATTATCTACAAAAACTATCTGCCGCTAGCCCACCTGTTGAAATCGCAATGCAACACCAACAGGACCAGTAAATGCAGTTAGACCTATATAAATTGACATACCAACTAATACTCCACAAGTAGGATTTAATCCACCAGAGTACTCTTGTAAATCACTGTTTTTTAGAATTGAAAACTGATTCATTGAACTATTCATTGTACATCCTCTCTCTTTTTAGCAAATTCGCATAGCTGAAGCACCACATATAATCGCAGCTCCAGCGTAGAAAAAGTCTATTTCAGTCATCCCTGCCATACCTGAAATACAACCCAAATCATTTTTACCTCCTTCAACACAATAATAGAAAGAGCATCAACTTTGAGCACATTAACTTGTTCTATTGTTTTTGTATCCATGATGAATATCTCGTATATAATAGAAATCTTTTGTCAGATTATAACCTTGACAAGTTCAGTATAGCAAAACAAAATCGATTTTTATCACAAAGTATGTACATGTTGCTAACTCCACTTATCTTCAAATTTAAATAGACACATTATCGGAGTTATCAAAAAGTCTTGAAAAAGTCCAGAATGATTATAATCTGATTACCCAAAATATGATTTAGACATAATTAGTTAATATCATTCTGCATTACTAGTTTAATTTGATACAGTGCAAATCGAAAAATTATTAGCAATAATAAAAAGCCATTTCCAAAAAACAAGAAATACATTGCTAAATCACTCTTTAAATAGTATAGAAACCAAATAAGCATCCAAAGTATGCTCATTTTTATAAAGATATTACTTACTATCCATTCAATCTTTAGCAAGAGATAATTAACTATGTTCATTATAACAATCTCCATATTTCCATCCTCATCATATCTATAGCTCAATCACTTTACTACTATGTCTCAAAATAATTTATTATTATATACTATAATTAAAACGTTAACTCATTCTTTTTTTGAAATATGTAATTCGATATTATTCGAGCAAATAATGTATACTACTGTGAATAACACTACAAATATATGAGTATAAAATAATACAGATGACGACTTATAACCATCTATAACGACAAAAATAATTGATAATAGTAACAGAAAAAATGTAGGTGCTAAAATCTTTTTAATAAATTGCTTGTATCGATTAAAGCATAGTTCAAAACTAATGTTTCCTCTCTTCTTATTATGCGTTAATAAGTGAATCAGCAACTCAAAAAACACACTGCCTACAGAAAGAACTAAAACTTCGCTTATTGGAACATTTAGAACTATTCCAATCGCACCTATTATAAAAAAAGATATAAAAAGAGCTAAAATTAGCCTAAATTCACCACTTTCCATCAACTAACCCCTTTTCTATAAAAATCTAGCGATAGCCCATATAGCTGTACAATATTGTGCTCATAAAACACCTCCAGCCCAAGTTCCAGCTCTTGGTGCAACCAAACTACCAATCATTGCTCCTGCTAATGTGCAAACTTCCCCTGCACTAGCTGTTCCTCCCTCAATACTAGCCAACATTTCGGTATCCAAAACATCAAATTGAATCGTTGTCTTTGTTTCCATGGGGAATACCTCCATATTAATTTTTATTATTTTTGTCAGATTATAACCTTGACAAGTTCAGTATAGCAGAACAAAATCGATTTTTACCACAAACTATATACATGTTGCTAACTCCACTTATCTTCAAATTCAAATAGACACATTATCGGAGTTATCAATAAGAAAAAATCTAACCAATTTAGATAGTTCATAATATAGGATATAATACCAGCCATAACGAAAAGGTACAAAGCTGTACGATATCCTCTCTTTGGGTTTTTATCAGCCTTAGTGTTAAAAATAATGTACACACAACAAATTGCAATGAGTATAAGCTGAATCATAGTTTCATTTAACATATTAGCACCTCTTCTTTTTTTAAAACTATTTTAAATAAGTTGTTGTTTTTGATTCCACGATGATTACATCCTGTATAATAGATGTTTTTTATGAGATTATAATCTTGACAAGTTCAGTATAGCAGGAAAGAAGAAATTTTTACCTCAAAGTCTTTAAATGTACTTTTTTCATCACGAAACGTATTTTTTCATGATTTGTAACCTTTCGAGATTAAAAATAAACCATTTTAAAATTTATTCCACAAATCGCTGCTAGATATTGTAAAGTCGTCACTCTAGCTTTTTTGCCCAGTTTTATTGTTATGACTATTTCCTAGCTCATTTGTAGGAACTAGCTAAAAAATAATGTATATAAAGTCATAACAAAAGAGTCCCCCTTAAAATATTCTATAGAATATCCTAAGAATGGCGACTCTTTTAAAGTTCTATTTCCAAGATCTGTGTAAAGACATAATTTTTACTTGTGGTTTTCAAACATACATTTGGATAAGACTTTAAAATTCTCCGAACATTGGCCAATCCTATACCCCGACCTTCTCCTTTTGAAGAATTGTCACGCTTGAATATATCTCTCAATTCTATCTCTCTTTCTAAAGTAGAATTTTTAACAATCATGACTAATTTATTCCATTCTGTATCTTCAAGGAAACAGACGGCTATTCCTCCTTCTGCTGCGGACTCTATAGCATTATCTAACAAGATAGAAGTAATTGTTAAGAAGTCTATTTGTTCCATATTTTTTATAGAGAACTGTTCACCAATCTCCAGGGAAACTGGAACAGATAAGTTTTGGGCCTCCGATAACTTAGATAATAGTAAACTCTTTAGCGCCAAATCATTGATATTTTTTAGATATGCTACATCAAAACGCTTGCCTTTTAATTTTTTACCAGAATTTTTCAAAACACTATCATAAACTTGAGAAACCAGATTAATATCTTTTTGATCTATACCTATTTTTAAGCTTGACAAAATATTAGCATAATCATGTCTAAAGCTTCTAATTTCTTGATACAGCTCCTCAACTTGTTGACTATAATTACTAAGATTTTGCAATTGAATTTCTTTTTGTAGAACGACTTTCTCCTGTAATTCTTGAAGTAATTTTCTATCCAATAGATTAACAAAACAAATAAACAATAAAAAGTAAACTGCTGTCAATAATTCTTTATAATCCAACATTCTATCCCAACTTACTTTATCAATGTAGTTTATATAAGGCGGTAAGATAAAATAAGCAATCATTAAAATATCCGCAGTAATTAAGATAAATTTTGTCTTGCTATCTAAGTTCTTTATTTTTAAATGACTAAAATTATATTGAAAGATACTAATAAGGAATAACACAATAATTTTAGCTAGTAAAGAGAAAATCATTATTCCTAGATTTGTTTCATATATAGTTTGCAATATGGGAATCTTATAAATTACAAAGTAACCTAAAAAGTTTTTGATGACATCCCAAAATCCAAGTGGAAATAGTGAGTAAAAAAGTAGTAAAGAAACCTTACTTCTTAATTCACCAATGGACAAAGTATATAGTATAAAAAAAGTGGGATAACTCAATAATGACCCATAAAAATAAAATTCTGTTGATCCAAATACAAAAATAAATAGTAATATTGAAAGATAGAACAGAATAATGGATATTCCGATTTTTTTCAGATTTAATCTCTCACCTAAAACTCTAGCATGGATACATAACATTAGAAAAGTACCTATAATATCTAGAAAAAATATCATCTAAATCTCCTTAGTCATGAAGTCTTTCGACAGCTTTCATGAGTGAACGTATCTTTAACCTAGAGACAATACAAGAGGACCCGTTTTGAAAATGAACTACCCGATTTTCTTTATCAATTGAAGAAATATTATAAGGATTTACGATAAACGATCTATGACATTGAAATAAGCGTGGTTCCTGTTCTATGATTTCGGATAATTGTCCATAAAATTCAACTATGTCTCGTTTTGAATAGAGAGTCAACTTATGAGCAATTGTTGATGTCTCAATATACAATAAATCTTTAAAAGGGACTTGAATTTGAGCTTTGGATCCTGTAAATATAAAAGAGTCCTCAGATACTGTTCTTCTTTGATTATCGCTAACACTTGAAATAACATTTTCAATTCGTTTGATAAATAATGGTTCAGGTAATTCTTTATCAATGAAATCAATAGCTGATACTAAATATTCAAAAGATACAGGCATAAACTCAGAATGTGTTGTTACAAAAGCAATCGCAGCATGAGAATCAAGTTTTCTAATTTCTCTAGCAACGTCTAATCCTCTTTTGTCATCATCTTTTATTTCAATATCAAGTAAAAATAATTGGTGATTTCCTCTCTCTGAAATGTCATCTAAAAGTTGTTGAGGTTTTCCATAAACCTCAAAATGCCTATACTCAATCTTATTATCCACCAAAATTTTTTTGACAATATTTTCAATTCTAGTCTGTTGTAAAAAATTATCTTCTAGTATAAAAATATTCACTACTTCACTCCTATATATTTTTCCACTGATTTTTTAATATTGTAAAGTGTCTTCTAGAACAAGCAATGTCTAATACTCTATCATCTAAAAACATAATCGTTCTTGTCTCATGATTAAATCCTGCTATTTTATCTTTATTCACAAGAAACTTTCTATGGCATCTAATAAGTTCTTCTGTACTTTCTGCTTCAATTTTAGATAGTGAGGTTGAAGCTTCAAAATTCCCTTCGGCTGTTACAAAAAGAACAGCATGAGCTTTTGTTGGGTGAGTTGTAACATAATAAATTTTAGAGAGTGATACCTTTACTATAGCTCTATCTTGATATAAAATGTAGTCTTTCATATTTAACCTCCTTCTATCAGTTTAATCTTATCAGAATGATGGAAATTAAATTATAAAAATCTCAAATGGTTTCTATACTATCTAAAATGGTAAAAATTTTCTTAATTTAGACATTTCATGATAAAATAGATACTTTTTAGTATCTCAATAATACTAATCTATCTTTATTTGATAAACTAATTTCTAATGAAAGGAAAGCTATGAAGGCAATTCAAATTTTACACTACTCTTTATTTGGCTATATTTTATCTCTGTATTTAAAATATTATTTCTTAAAGAAAACATTCAAAAATACAAAAATTTTACAAGGACATAAGATTAACTACAAATATAAATCTTCTACTTATTTTATCATAAAATCAGGGTCTCTAACATCTAAAAAATGAAACTCTATTTAAAATCTATCCAATTTAGTTCAAAAAAATCAGAAGTTATCATCATAGGCAGTCAAATTGATTATGATGAGCTTTATCGAAACCACTATAGTGTATTTGGTGTTATAGACATAACTAATAATAAATCATTAAAATATATTAAAGAAAAAATTCATTTTTACTTGGAAGAGCTCTATGAAGTTAAGAAGGATAAGAGTGATTAAGTCTATGAAATAAAGTTTCAAGTCTTATAACTTTATATCCGTAATCACCTATCCATTACAGAATTTTGATTTCTTACTCCACATGCTCCAGTTTGATAGCAAATTTTAGTGTCATCTTAAAGCAGTCATATTTTGCCAGTCTTCTTTTTTCTGAGTTATTGAGATTGATTTGAACTTCTACTATTTTATTGATATGAGCTAGTTTATTATGTGACTTTCAGTCACATAATAAAAAAGTTGGAGCTCAGTACTCCAACAATTACTATTAAAATGTTTGGCGTTTTGCTTTACGCTCTGCACGACCGCGAGCACGATTTTCAGCGCGTTTGGTTTTGCGGCGTTTTTCATCAACCGCCCATTGAATTTTCTTCTTATAACCTGGTTTGACTTTTTTCTTTTTCTTTTTAACCAAACCAATCATTTCGATATCAAGTTTATCTTGTTTTTTCTCACGGTTGACACGACGATCACGGTCATAAGTATCTTGAAATTCCCCGTCTTTGACCATCTTCGGAGTAAATTTAATTCCTAATTTCTCCAACTCACAGATATCCGAGTCATCGCTTGGCTGATAAAGAGTAATAGCTGTACCTGGTAGGCCATTGCGTCCGGTACGACCAACACGGTGCACGAAGAAGGATAAGTCTTGCGGAATGGCATCATTGATGACATGGCTGACACCTTCAATGTCAATCCCACGCGCTGCCAAGTCTGTTGCGACAATATACTCAAAATCCAGATTTTTCACCTGGTTCATGATACGTTTGCGCTCACGAGGGGCAATACCCCCATGGATTTTTGCCACCTTCAAGCCTTGAGCAGTCAGATATGAATACAATTCATCAGCACGCGTTTTAGTGTTAACAAAAATCATTGCCAAATACGGTTGCATCAACTGAGTCAACTGGTAAATTTGAGCATTCTTGTCACGTCCCTTTGTAGAAATCAACCAATTATCAATGGTATCAGAAATGACCGTTTTGGTCTTGATTTTCTCCATAACAGGATTTGACAAGTATTTTTTCAAGAATGGTTGCAGTTTTTGTGGGATAGTCGCTGAGAAGACCATGAATTGCAAGTCTTTTGGAAGGCTTCCAGCAATCTTATCAACAGTTTCCAAGAATCCCATATCCAAGGTCATATCTGCCTCATCGACCACAAAGGTCTTAGCCTTGTGAATAGCTAGGTCACCAGACTTAACTAAGTCATAAATACGGCCAGGCGTTCCGATAACAATATGAGGCTGGTTACTTGCCAATTTGTCAATCTGGCGAGCCTTATCTGTACCACCCACATAATTAACCACACGAATTTCTACCTCTGAGTGGGCTGCAATCTGACGGGCTGCTTGGTAAATTTGAGTAGCTAATTCACGGCTCGGTGCAGTAATGACTGCTTGAACACTATCGCTGGTTTCATCTAATTGCTGGAAAATCGGCAATAGGAAAGTGTGAGTCTTACCCGAACCTGTTTTTGATTCTCCAACCAAATCTCGGCCTGCCAAGACAATGGGAATCAACTTATCTTGTACCTCTGTTGGAGTTATAAATTTCAACTCCTCCAAGGCTTCTCTAATATAGTTTTTAAATTGAAATTTCGTAAATGACATAATATCCTCGATTCTATCTATCCTATCAATTATACCACATTTTATTCCATTTCAGTAGTCTCACTTATTTAGGCTATTTCCAGCACCTTTTCTAGTCAGAAAAAGGCTGGAATTTGTGAATCCCAACCTCTTTTCAGTCCTTATTTCCAGTTTAAAATAGCATTCAAGCCATAGTGATCACTAACTTGCGGACCCTTGTTACCATCAAATACGACATGTAAATTTTCCACCTCTAACTCTTTGGTAGTAAAAACATAGTCGATTCGAAGGGGTTCTGTATTCCCCTTCCAGCCATCAATTTCTGGTGGAACGGTATAGCTACCGCTTTTCTCTTGAGCAACTTCAAAAGCGTCTTGTAAGCCTAATGGACTAGCTAAAATAGCTTGGTAACCTTCCTGACCTGCTGGATTGTTGAAATCTCCAGCCAGCAAAAGTGGCTTGTTCAATTCTTTCAAGACAGCCTCAAATCGCGCCCATTCTTCTTGGAAACCTTTATCCCACCAAGAAAGGTGGACACTGGCAACTGCAAGGTCCTTGCCATCAACTACAGTTTCAGCCAGGGCGACACGGCGAGTATGATAGTCTGTTGGATCATCCACATCTGAAACCAAAATTTCTCTTGCTTCAATAGGTGTTTTAGACAAGATAGCCACACCTTCATGGTAGCGGTCATAACCAATATGGTTATAGGCCCAAGTCCAGTAGTAATCTTTCCCTTGCTCTGACAACTTTTCAACCAAAAGTCTAACATAATGGTCTTGGTGAATAGGCTCAGCTGCTGGCAAAGCTTGATAAAGGTCATTAACCTCCACCACTGGCGAAGTGATCTCCTGATTGATTTCTTGGAAACAAATCAAATCATAGTCTTTTTCAAGAATATCCTCAAGCAAAATCTGGAATTTTTCCTCTGCTTCTTTCTCCATCCAACTGTGAGTATTGAGTGTTAAAAATTTCATTCTTTTCTCCCAAAATAAGAGGTTGGAATACAGCTTCCAACCTCAAGTATATTACAATTCTACTTTAGCAACTGCTGTTTTAGCTGCAAGAGAACCTGTTTTTTCTAATTTAACTGATTTAATTGCATCACCATTTGTGAAGACAACTACTGTTGAAGTTTCACGTCCTGCTGCACGGATAGCATCCAAGTCAGCTGTGACAAGAAGATCTCCTGCTGCAACTTTTTGTCCTTCAGCAACATGAACTGTAAATGGTTTACCTTCAAGACTTACTGTGTCCAAACCAATGTGAACCAATACTTCAAGACCTGGTTCAGTCACAATACCAAGAGCATGTTTTGTTGGGAAGATGCTTGATACAGTACCTGAAACTGGAGATACAATGTTTCCATTTGCAGGTTCTACTGCAAATCCATCACCCATCATTTTTTGAGCAAATACTGGATCTTTTACTTGTTCCAAAGCAACAACTTGACCGTCTGCTACTGAGTAAACTTCCTCAGTAAGACCTTTGAAGTGAACAGTGTTTTGTTGTGCTTCAGTCATTTGGCTTGGAAGAGTTTCAGGAATGATTTCACCTGAATCAAGGATATCTTGGATATCAGATTTCAATACGTCTGCTTTTGGACCGTAGATAGCTTGAACTCCTTGTCCTTTCATGACAAGACCCATAGCTCCTTCTGCTTTCCATTGTTCTGCATCACCGACTTTGTCAGCATCTTTTACAGTTACACGAAGACGAGTCATACATGCATCAACATCAACGATGTTTGCACGTCCACCAAGAAGGTTAATAATGTTTACAGCTTGAGAGCCTGCTGCAACTTTCACTTCGCTACTAGCTTCTTCTGAACCTTCAGCAGTTTCGTAATTTCCGTTACGTCCTGGAGTTGCGTAGTTGAATTTTTGAATCATGAAGTTTGCGATAAAGTACATGATTACGGCAAAGAGAACAGTTACCCAGATAAAGTTAACGATATCCATACCAATACCAGCATTAATTGCTAGTGGTGTACGAGTCAAGAATTCAATTGAACCGAATGAGTGGACACGTAGGTTTACTACGTCAGCCATAGCGAAGGCAGCACCTTGAACAAGTGAGTAAACAAGATACATAGGTGTTGCTACAAACATGAACATGTATTCGATTGGTTCAGTAACCCCTGTCAAGAATGTTGCAAGAGCTGTCGCAATCATCATACCTTTATATTGATGTTTCTTATCAGCATCGACATTACGGTAGATAGCAACGATCATACCCATCAAGATACCGAATGAACCGATCATTTGTCCAACTTTGAAACGAGCTGGGTGAACAGTATCTAACAATTGTTGGTAGTGACTTGCATCTGTACCTTTAAGGTTAACAAGGTCTGTTACCCATGCAAGCCATAGTGGGTCTTGACCAAATACTTGAGTACCTTTAGCTGCACCAGTTAAAATGTCATAAGTACCACCAAGAGCTGTGTAGTTCATTGGGATAGTCAACATATGGTGAAGACCAAATGGCAAGAGCAAACGTTCCAAAGTACCATACAAGAATGGTGCAAGGATTGGAGCAGTTTCTTGTGAGTTGGCAATCCAGATACCAAAGCTATTGATACCTGTTTGAACTACTGGCCAGAAGGCAGCAAGTAGAATTGCAGCGATTGCTGAACGAAGAATAACTACAAATGGTACGAAACGTTTCCCGTTGAAGAATGAAAGTGCATCAGGAAGTTTACGGAAGTTGTAGTATTTATTGTAAGCAGTTGCCCCTACAAAACCTGAGATAATCCCTACAAACACACCCATGTTCAATGCTGGAGCTTCAAGAACACTAATGAAGTAATCAGCAACTTTGATTGAACCACCAAAGAGAGTTGTGACCATAGCATCTGGATTTTTCAACATATCTCCTGATACACCAAAGATTGTACCAGTGATACGGTTAATCAAGATGAAGGCAAGACCAGCGGCGAAAGCACCACCAGCACGTTCTTTAGCCCAGCTTCCTCCAATTGCTAGGGCAAACAAAATGTGAAGGTTACCGATAACCCCCCAACCAATTTGCTCAAGAATTCCACCTGTAACTACAAGTGGTGCAAAAGTTGGGTTAATCATTACGATAGACTTACCGATTGAAATCATCAAACCAGCAGCCGGCATAACCGCGATAACCACCATCAAAGCCTTACCGAATTTTTGCCAAAACTCGAAAGACAAGACATTTTTGAATGTATCTTTCATCATTCAAATCTCCTTTATTTTTATTTAGGCAAACGTTTTACGAAAACGTTTGCACTTTCTACAATTCAATTATACCACTTTTTTTTTTTTTGTAAAGGCTTTTATTAAAAAAAGAAGACTTTTTTCTAAAATTTTTGTAGTAAAAAAGGAGATAGTAAAATCTCCTCAAATATACATCTATTAAAATTTAGACTTTTAAGAATCGGCGCATGGAAATTCCTGATCCCAGTGAACCAATGAAAATTCCAATCACAAATAATAAGGCAATCATCAGTGGACTGAATACTTCTGGTGATATCATTGAAAGGTTCTGACCAACTAATGACTTATTAACCGATTGGTAAACCATTTTATAGACAATAAATACCAGAACTGATGGAAGTGTTGCTCCAAGTAAACCAATAAAGGCACCTTCAAGCAAGAAAGGTCCGCGGATATAGCCATTCTTAGCACCTACTAAACGCATGATTTGAATTTCACGGCTTCGTGAAATAATGGTGATACGTATAGTATTAGAAATCAAGAACACCGCAATGAAAATCAAGAGGCCCGCAATAACTAGTCCCCAGACACGAATAAATGAGGCTAACTTAAACAAGCGTTCTGTATTAGCACCACCATCTTGAACTTCTGACACACCTTCGATTTTTTTAGCCTCTTCTGCTACTGTCTTTACATCACTTGGTGTATTGGTATCAACGATATATGCATCATAGAGAGGATTGGCGTCACCATCAAAGATTTTCCAGTTATCCCCCATTGTCTCAGTTAATTTTTCGTATTGTTCTTCTTTACTTGAAAAAGTAACATTCTTAACTGTAGACATCCCCTTCAAAGCATTATATACCTTGTGGTAGTCATTATTTGTAACAGTTTGACCTTCCTTTTCAATAGTTTCACTATTATCAGCTACGTCCTTACGAATGTATACCATTACTCGAACATTATTTTCAATATCTGTAGCTAGTTTAGCCGTATTAAAGATAACAGATGCAAATATTGCAACCAAGGTCAAAGTAATCATAACTGAACTGACAGCAGCTACTGTCATCCAGCCATTTCGTTTCAAACTTTTTAATGATTCAAATAAATGACGAAAAAATCTACTAATCATCGTATCCATATTCTCCTTTAGCTTCGTCACGAACGACACGGCCATTTTCAATGGCAATGACACGGTGGCGCAAGGTATTTACAATCTGACTGTTGTGGGTAGCCATCAAGACAGTTGTACCTTGGAGATTGATGCGTTCCAGCAAGTTCATAATTTCCCATGAATTATCTGGGTCCAAGTTTCCTGTTGGTTCGTCCGCAATCAATACTTTGGGATTATTTACAATAGCACGCGCTATCGCAATACGCTGTTGTTCTCCCCCTGAAAGTTCATTTGGGAAAGAACGAACCTTATGCTTCAATCCAACCAAGTCTAAAACTTCCATAACCCGTTTTTTGATATTACGGCGACTTTCTCCAATTACCTCCATTGCATAGGCAATATTTTCATAAACGGTTTTCTTTGGTAACAGTTTATAATCTTGGAAGACAACACCAACACTACGACGTAGGAGAGGGACATCTTTCTTTTTTATTTTAACTAGATTAAAACCAGCAACAGATAAGCTTCCTTTTTCGATTTTTACTTCGCGATACAAAGAACGAATAAAGGTTGATTTCCCAGCTCCTGACGGACCTACGATATAGGCAAATTCTCCTGGTTGAATGCTGACCGAAACACCACGTAGGGCAGTCGTTCCGTTGTCGTATTTTTTGACGACATCTCTCATTTCAATGATTGACATGTGAGTTCCTTTCTATCTTAGCTGATTCGCCACTTGAGATAAGCATCGATAAAACCATCTAGGTCTCCATCCATAACCTTATCTACCTGCGCAACTTCAAAACTAGTTCGATGATCTTTTACCATAGTATAAGGCGTGAAAACATATGAACGGATTTGGCTTCCCCATGTGATTTCCTTTTTCTCACCCTTGAGGGAATCAACTTCCGCAGCTTTCTTTTCTTGCTCCATTTGATAGAGCTTAGCCTGCAACATCTTCATGGCACGATCTCTATTTCCATACTGGGTACGATCGACCGTTGACTGGACAACAGTCCCAGTAGGAATATGTGTTAAACGCACACCTGTTGAAACTTTATTGACGTTTTGTCCACCAGCTCCACCTGAACGAAAGGTATCCATCTTGATATCATCTTCACGGATTTCCACTTCAATGGTATCATCCAATTCTGGCATTACTTCTACAGATGTGAAAGAGGTATGGCGACGTTTAGCAGAGTCAAATGGTGAAATTCGCACCAAGCGGTGAACACCCATTTCTGATTTGAGAAGACCATAGGCATTAGGTCCTTCAAATGATAAGGTTACTGACTTGATACCAGCTTCATCTCCTGCTTGGTAATCTAATACTTCCACTTTAAAGCCTTTAGCATTTCCATAGCGAGTATACATACGAAGCAACATATCACCCCAGTCCTGAGCCTCAGTACCACCGGATCCTGGATGGATTTCCAAAATCGCATTATTATGGTCATAAGGTTCTGACAAGAGCAAGGTCATCTCGTAACTGGTCATCATCTTATCAAGTTCGGATAACTGCGTTACCAATTCTTCATGAACCGACTCATCTTCAGCTAAAAAGTCTAATAAAATTTCGACTTCATCCTGCAACTCTTCCATTTTGTGGAAGGTGTTGTATGTGTTTTTTAATTCATTTAATTCTTGCGACGTTTTTTGGGCCGCGATATTATCGTTCCAAAAATCAGGTTCTGTCATCTTGTTTTCCAAGATGGCAATCTCTTCCTCTAAACCTTCGAGGTCAAAGAGACCCCCTGAAAGAAGCTAATTTTTCACGATTTGCGTCAATTTTCTGACGAATTTCTGAAATGTCCATAAATACTCCTTTTTTATATCGTTTTATTATACCATAATCTATCATTTCTTTCCATCTTTTGCTCTAATCCCTTATTAAACATAAAAGGAAGCCTTTCGGCTTCCCTTCTTATAAAACTTTCGCAGAAGTACGACTAATCTCTTCCACTTGAATATTTTCAGCTTCAAATTTTTGCTTTAATGCTATCAAATCAACTGAACCATCAATTTGAACTTCGATAATGACCTTACCATCTTTACGCGGAATATTGACTGTGTGGGAGATGTTCAAATTTTCTTCAACGATTAGAGAAACAATCTTACCAAGAACGCCAACTTCATCTTCTGTAACAAAGCGCACACGAATTCCTTCCTCACCATAACCAGCAATTTCAAGAAAGGCTTGGAAAACGTCACGGTCCGTAATAACTCCATAGACTTGATGGTTATCAACGACAGGAAGAATACCAATCTTGTTTTTCAACATCAAATAAGTTGCATCCTCTAGACTCGCATAGCCTGAAACAGTGACAACATCGCGAATCATGACATCTTTTACTTTTGTCTTATTTAGAAGATAATTCATCTCATAGATAGAAAGACTTGTTGCTTTTGATGGACTTGCTTGTGCAATGGTTCCCTCAGTCACCAAACCAACTAATTGATCATTTTCGATAACAGGCAAGCGGTGCAATCCTTGCTCTCTCATTAAATCTGCTGCATGAGATACTGTTGTATCTGGACTAATATAAACTACCTTGCGGGTCATAAAATCTTTAACTGCCATGAGACTTCTCCTTTTCTATTCTTATCCCTATTATACAATCTTTTTGTAAATCTATCAAACGCTTACATTTCTTTTTCAAAATTCAGAAAAGTATGAATAAGCTAGCAAAAAGAGCTCTGAAATCGAGCTCTGTGAATGAAGGTAAGAAACGTTTCATTCGATTTTTTCAATTATTAGAAATTCATCTTTCAGTGTAGATGTAGATTTGTTTGCAACCTAAATATGCCGACTAAAATAATCCACTGGAAAATATAATTGCTTCGCAATCTCTATTCACTGACTAAAAAGGTCCCCCGGACTATAATGATGATTATTTCGCAATCTTCATCTGCCAGCTAAAACAATCCACTGGATTTGATAATTGCTTCGCAATCTTCATCCGCCGACTAAAAAGGTCCCCCGGACCTTTTTAGCCACCTAGATATGCTTTTCTGACTTCTTCTGATGAGGCGAGTTCTTTTCCTGTTCCTGATAGAACGATTTTTCCTGTTTCCAGTACATAACCTCGGTCAGAGATTGCGAGTGCCTTATTGGCATTTTGTTCAATCAAGAGGACAGTTGTCCCTTGTTTCTGGATATCTTGAATGATATCAAAAATCTCTTGGATAAAGATTGGGGCAAGTCCCATTGAGGGTTCATCTAAAAGAAGAAGTTTTGGTGTTGACATGAGCGCACGTCCCATGGCAAGCATTTGTTGTTCTCCCCCTGAAAGAGTAGCTGCATCTTGGTTCTTCCGTTCTTCAAGACGTGGGAAACGCGAGAAAACCTTCTTCAAGTTAGCTTGATTTTCTTCACGATTTTTCTTTAAGAAAGCTCCCATTTCTAGATTTTCCATAACAGTCAAGCCAGGAAAGACGTGGCGTCCTTCTGGAACTTGTGAAAGACCACCTGCCACGATTTTCTGAGCCGGCATTTTTTGGATTTCTTGACCTAAAAATTCAATCTTTCCAGAACTTGGTCTAACCAAACCAGACAAGGTACGGAGAATGGTTGTCTTACCTGCACCATTGGCACCAATAAGGGAAACTACTTCTCCTTCATTCACTTCAAAGCTTACATCACGGACTGCTTGGATCATACCGTAATGTACAGAAAGATTATCAACTTTTAACATAGACATTAGGCTTCACCTCCTAGATAAGCTTCGATAACGCGTTTATTGGTCTTAATTTCGTCTGGAGTTCCCTGAGCAATCAAACGACCATATTCAAGTACGTAGATACGTTCTGTTACTTCCATAACCAGATTCATATCGTGTTCAATCAGCATGATCGTAATCTTAAATTCATCTTTGATACGACGAATTAACTCAGTCAATTCTGCTGTTTCCTGTGGGTTCATACCTGCTGCTGGTTCATCTAAAAAGAGAATTTTAGGTTCCGTAGCGAGGGCACGAACAATTTCCAAACGACGTTGTTGTCCGTAGGCAAGATTTTTAGCAAGAGTTTCTGCATCACCATCTAAATCAAAGATTTTAAGCAATTCCAAGGCTTTAGCCTTTAATTCTTTTTCACTCTTGTAAAAAGCTGGTAAGCGCAAAAAACTAGCAAAAACATGTTGTTTGTGATGGTTACCAAAAGCAATCAAAACATTGTCCAAAACTGTTAAATCTTTAAAGAGTCGAATATTTTGGAAAGTACGTCCAAGTCCCAAAGAAGCAATCTTATAAGGTGACTTTCCATTCAAAAGGTGACCATCTAGGGTTACTGTTCCCTCGCTTGGTTCATAAACACCGGTCAAAAGGTTGAAAAGAGTGGTTTTCCCAGCTCCATTTGGACCGATTAGTCCAACCAGTTCCCCTTCGTTCAATTCAAGAGTCACATCTCCAACAGCTGTTAGACCGCCAAAATGTTTGGTTAACTGTTTTACTTCAAGTAATGCCATTAGTTTTGTTCCTCCTTTTTAGATTTTTTAAAGAAACGTGATAGGCTCAATTCCCATGTTCCAAGAAGTCCACCCGGTCTGAAAATCATTACCAATACCAAGGCCAAAGCGTAGATAATCATACGCACGCTAGCAACATCTTGGAGAAGCATATTCAAAATTCCAAGGACAATAGCTGAAACAATCGCACCTGTAATGGAACCAAGTCCACCAAATACAACAATGATCAAAACGTTGATTGAGTTGATGAAAGTGTAATCTTTCGGTACAACTGAACCGATAAATCCTGCCTGAAGTGACCCTGCAATACTTGCAGTAATGGCACCAAAGACAAAGGCGATGATTTTAATTTTAGTTGTATTAACACCGACTGACTCTGCAGCGATTTCATCCTCACGAACGGAGAGGGTTGAACGACCAATTGGACTACGCAAGAAGTTCAAGGTTGCAATGGTTGTAATCACGACAAAGAAGTAAACCATTTGCCAAGTTGTAAAGTTAGGAATTCCCAAGATACCTGCTGCACCATTTGTAAGGCTTCCGCCATTGATAATAAAGATACGGATAATTTCAGAAACACCTAGAGTCGCTACCGCAAGATAGTCCCCCTTCAAGCGCAAGGTTGGAATTCCGACAAGTAATGCAACTGCTCCTGAAAGCAAAGCCCCTATCAGCATAGCTCCAAAGAAGGCACCGTAGGTTGGTGATTTAGATCCAATAATAGCAGCGGCATAGGCACCAATCGCCATGAAACCAGCATGACCAAGTGAAAATTGTCCTGAAAAACCAACGATTAAGTTAAGGCCAACAGCCAAAATAATATTAATTCCAATTTGTTGTAAAATCTGTACATAGAATAGGTTTAGTACTCCAACTGAAACCAATACACTAATCAAGCCATAGCCAGCTAACAAAAGGAGTAACCATAGAATATTAACTTTTAAATTTTCTTTCATCGTTTACACCTTCTCTTTCACATTTTTACCAAGAATACCTGCTGGGCGGACAATCAAGATCAACAACAGGATTCCATAAACAATGGCATCACGGAAGTCTGACATTCCAAAGGCTGTCGCAAAAGTTTCCAATAAACCAATCACAAAACCACCAAGAGCCGCACCAGGAATAATTCCGATACCACCAAGTACTGCGGCAACGAAAGACTTAAGACCTGGAGTAACCCCCATCAAAGGCTCAAGAGAGTTATAATAGAGGGCAATCAGAACACCAGCTGCACCAGCAAGAGCTGAACCCAAAGCGAAGGTAAAGCTGATAGTACGGTTTACATTGATCCCCATTAATTGCGCTGCATCGCTATCTACAGATACAGCACGCATGGCTTTCCCCATCTTAGTCTTTTGGACAATGACTTGTAACAAAATCATCAAAATCAAGGAAATAGCCAAGATCATTAACTGCACATTTGTTAGGCTAATTGGTCCCAAATCATAGCGAACTGTTTGAATCGCTTGAGGGAAGGCACGAGTATTAGCACCAACCAGATAGACCATCCCATACTCCAATAGGAAAGAAACCCCAATAGCCGTAATCAAAACAGCAATACGCGTAGAGTGGCGCAAAGGTCGGTAAGCAAGGAACTCAATCACGACACCAAGAATGGCTGTCGCTAGCATAGCTACAATAAGAGCTACAAAAAAATTCATTTGGAAAGAATTAATCAAGAAATAACCGATAAAGGCTCCCATCATATAAATATCACCGTGGGCGAAGTTGATGAGCTTGATAATTCCGTAAACCATGGTATATCCTAGGGCTAACAGCGCGTATACACTACCTAGAATCAAACCATTTACTAGTTGTTGGAGCATAAGATTCACTCTTTCTATTTATAATTTTGAGGGTTTCCCCTCACTTTTTGATAGGTTCTTAAACATCGAAACAGGGAGTGAGTCAGAGGCTCATTCCCTATTTCAACATTTTCTATTATGGTTTTACAACTTCTGCTGCTTCAACCTTACCATTGTTCATGGTCATCATGTAAGCAGTTTTGACTGTGTTGTGGTCTGCATCGAAGCTTGTTTGACCAGTTACACCTTCAAAGTCTTTTGTTTTAGCAAGATTATCCTTAATCTCACCTGAATTTTTAGCACCTTTTGCTGCGTTTGCTACAAGGTGAACTGAATCATAAGCCAAGGCTGCAAATGTTGAAGGCTCTTCGTTGTATTTAGCACGGTATGCATCAAGGAAAGCTTTTGCTTTAGCTGAAACTTCTACAGTAGTTGAGAAGCCTGAGATAAAGTAAATGTTTGATGCTTTTTCAGGAGTTGCTTGTTGTACAAATTCTTCACCATTGAATCCATCACCACCAACGATTGGTTTATCAATTCCCATACCACGCGCTTGGTTTACAATTTTACCAGCTTCAGTGTAGTAACCAGGAACGATGATAGCATCAAAGTCTTTCCCTTTCATTTTTGTAAGGGCTGCTTGGAAGTCTGTGTCACCTGCTACGAAAGTTTCATCTGCAACGATTTCACCTTTGTAAGCTTCACGGAAGGCTTTGGCAATACCTTTAGCATAGTCGCTGGCATTATCAGTGTAAAGAACAACTTTCTTAGCTTGCAATTTTTCAGAAACATAGTTTGAGATAATTTTTCCTTGGAAGCTATCTTGGAAAGTTCCGATAAAGAGGTAATCTTGACCTTTAGTCAATCCATCTTGTGTCGCACTTGGTGAAATCAATGGAACACCTGCTTTTGTAGCGTTCGCTACCGCGGCTGCAGTTGCACCAGATGTCGCAGGTCCTACGATTGCTGATACTTTAGATTGGGTTACAAGGTTAGTTGTTACTGAAGCCGCCTCAGCTGTTTCAGACTTATTATCTTTATCGACTACTTCGATTTGTTTTCCATCGATACCACCTGCTGCATTGATTTCATCAACGGCAAGTTGGGCACCTTTTTGTTCAGATGTTCCGTAGGCTGCTACGGCACCAGTTTCTTCGAAGTTAAATCCGATTTTGATTGTCTTTTCATCTACTGAGTTACCAGCAGCGTTTGACGCTCCAGACTTCACTTCTCCACAGGCTGCAAGAAGTGCTACACTTGCAAGCGCCACAAACGATAGGGCAAATTTTTTCTTCATCTTTTTTGTCTCCTTATTTCTTAAATAAATAGCATGTTAAGAATATACCGAATTATCAGAAAATTGTCAACACTTTTCTTGAACTTTTTCAATGATAACGTTTTCCTCTCGATAAAGATTGCCCACAAAGGGTGTTTCAAGCTCTTGGATATGACAAACTCTGACTTTTTTTATAAATTTTTCCTTGCTCAAACGCCCGACCAATTGCTCCACTTCTTGAGTTGGAACATAAAGCTGTAAGTATCGATGTTTCTTGGAATGATAGGTAATATCTCCATAATCCTGCAGTTTTTTTGCATCACGATTATAGTAAAGATAGATAATCAAGCCAGATCGATTGACTTTTTCAAACATGATAAATCCTCTTTCTAAGAAATCTCTCCCTATTATACCAAAAAAAGCAAACCCAGTCGAGTTTGCCTTCTTTGATCATTAATTCAATGAATTGTTGGCCATGATTTCATCAATAAAGCCATATTCAAGTGTTTCTTGGGCACTCATCCAGTTATCGCGTTCTGCATCTGCGTGAACTTTTTCGATTAACTGACCTGAATTTTCAGCCAAGATTTTTTCCAAGGTATTACGAGTTTTAAGCAAGTGTTCTGCAGCGATCGCCATATCGGTTTGTTGAGTACCACCACCTGTACCACCCATTGGTTGGTGAATCATGTATTCAGCATTTGGAAGCATGAAACGTTTGCCTTTTGCTCCACTTGATGCAATGACCGTCCCCATAGATGCAGCCATTCCCATAACGATGGTTTGGACATCTGCCTTGATAAAGTTCATGGTATCAACTATTGCCAAACCAGCTGAAACGGAACCACCAGGTGTATTGACATAAAGGTAAATATCTTTTGTACTATCTTGGGCATCCAAGAAAAGCAACTGAGCAATAACAGAGTTAGCCATGTTGTCTTCAACTGGACCTGTCAGCATAATGATGCGGTCTTTGAGAAGACGTGAGTAAATATCGTAGGAACGTTCTCCACGGCTTGTTTGTTCAATAACTACAGGAATCATTCATTTCTCCTTTTGAGTTTTATTTTTGTTGGTCAAATGACTGAAGATAAGACTATTATAATATCTTGGTCAAAAAAGGTCAAATTTTTGCTCTGTTTTCATTAGACAGAAACAAAAATTCAACCTCCTTTCGTGACTGGAAATCCTTTTTCAAGTCAATCTCTTTTTAATTTTATTTTGTACCGAACAAGCGGTCCCCAGCATCTCCAAGACCTGGAACGATATAACCGTGTTCGTTCAAGCGTTCATCCAAGGCTGCTGTAAAGATTTCTACATCTGGATGAGCTTCTTGAAGGGCTTTTACACCTTCTGGAGCAGATACAAGGCAGACAAATTTGATATTTGATGCGCCACGTTTTTTAAGAGAATCAACAGCTAAGATTGCTGAGCCACCTGTTGCCAACATCGGGTCTACCACAAAAATTTGACGTTGGTCAATGTCCTCAGGCAATTTCACCAAGTACTCAACTGGTTGAAGCGTTTCTTCATCACGGTACATACCGATATGACCAACTTTAGCAGCTGGAACCAAGCTCAAAAGCCCATCAACCATCCCAATACCTGCACGTAAGATTGGAACGATGGCCAATTTCTTACCAGCCAATTGTTTTTGAACTGTTTTTGTAATTGGTGTTTCGATTTCCACATCTTCTAGTGGAAGATCACGAAGTACTTCATATCCCATCAACATTGCAATCTCATCTACTAGCTCACGGAAAGCTTTTGTAGAAGTATCTGTACGACGCAAGATTGACAATTTGTGTTGAATCAGTGGATGATTAATAACTTCAATTTTTCCCATTTTTGGAGTTCCTTCTTTCAATTTATTCTTCTTATTATACCAAAAAACGGTTTAAAAATCTTTCTAAACCATTTATTTTTGATAATTTTTACATTAGATCTGCCTCTTTAAGAGCTGCCTGTACTGTCTCAAGTGGTAAATGGGTTAATTCTGTTCCCTTTTCTTGATAAAGGTATTGGGCATAGTCGTCCATTCGGTACTGGTTGATATAAACCACGCGCTTGCAGCCGACCTGAAGCAATTGTTTTGTACAGTTTAGACAAGGAAAATGGGTTACATAGGCTGTAAATCCTTTTGGAACACCACGCTCTGCACCTTGAAGAATAGCATTAACCTCTGCGTGAAGAGTGCGAACACAGTGGCCTTCAATGACCAGACATTCGTGATCAATACAATGCTCGGTACCTGACACCGAACCATTGTATCCAGTGGAAATTACCTTATTATCCTTAACCAGAATCGCACCCACTTTGGCACGTTTACAAGTGGAACGATTGGCAATTAGTAAGGCTTGGGCTGCAAAATACTCATCCCATGCTAGTCTTTTTTCAGTCATCTCTTTTCTCCTTTTTCTCTATTTTTTAAAAAATGGTAAACCTAAATCCGCAATCTTTTCAGCAGGTACCTTCATGCCATCCTTGATCCATTTTAGTAGGACAGAGACGATGGCTGAGCTCCAGAAGGAATGAAGATAAGAGCTGACACCTTTTGATTTTCCATGGTATTTTTCCAGAAACTCCTGCATGGCTTGGACAAAGATTTTTTCCAGATGGTAATCCAAGGCCAATTGAATCACTCTGGCTTCCTTTCTTGCTTCTCGGAAAAGGTGAACCCAGACCAGATAAAGGTCTGTCTTTAAATCATAATGATGCAACTGTTCCATAATATTGTGGACAGTTCGTTTAAAGACACTCTCTAAAATTTCCTCTTTAGAATCATAATTGCGATAAAAGGCCGCACGCGAAACGCCTGCACGTTTGACCAATTCAGAAATACTAATCTTGGTCAAGTCCTTTTTTTCCAAGAGCTGCAAGAGGGCTGTTTCGATGGCTTCTCTAGTTAATAAATTGGATTCTTGGTTTGATTTTCTGAGATTTTCAAGAGATTTTTCAGAGATTCTACGTTCAGACATAACATTTTCTTTCTACTTGTCACAACAGACAGATAAGGCTTTTGTTTCAAGGGTTTTCATGATATAATTGTAAAAAAAGACAGAACCTTTGTCAATGTATAACTGACAAAGATGGAGAATTTCTATGACTTGGAAGATTATTGCTGACTCTGGTTGTGATTATCGTCAACTGGCAAAACCAGCTATTGACACGACCTTTGTAAGTGTTCCCTTAACCATTCAAGTAGCTGATCAGATTTTTGTTGATGATGCCAGTCTTGATATTGACCAAATGATGGAAACCATGTATGCAACTGCAGAAGCTTCAAAATCAGCTTGTCCAAGCCCAGATGATTATTTGCAAGCATTTGAAGGTGCCAAAAACATTTTCCTAGTAACCATCACTGGTACTCTTTCTGGCAGTCACAATAGTGCTCAACTAGCTAAGAATATTTATCTGGAAGAACATCCTGATACTAAAATTCATGTAATTGATAGTTTGTCTGCTGGTGGGGAAGTTGACTTGCTCGTAGAAAAATTGAATGACTTGATTGACCAGGGCTTATCTTTTGAAGAAGTGGTTGAAGCTATCACTGCCTATCAAGAAAAAACCAAGTTACTTTTTGTCCTAGCCAAAGTCGATAACTTGGTGAAGAACGGCCGTTTGAGCAAGCTTATCGGTACGGTCGTTGGCCTTCTAAATATCCGTATGGTCGGAGAAGCTAGTGAAACTGGAACTCTCGAATTGCTACAAAAAGCACGAGGACCAAAGAAATCAGTTCAAGCTGCCTATGATGAGTTAGTAAAAGCAGGATATGCTGGTGGCCGTATTGTCATGGCCCAACGCAATAACGAGAAATGTTGCCAACAGCTTTCAGACCGAATACGTGAAACCTTCCCACAAGCGGATATTAAAATTCTCCCAACCTCTGGTCTCTGCAGTTTCTATGCAGAAGATGGTGGTTTGCTGATGGGATATGAAATTGATTAATTGCATTCTTGACAAGAGGTGACCATCATCTCTTGTTTTTTTATGGTACAATAGAGCTATGAAACATTTTGATACTATTGTCATCGGTGGAGGTCCTGCTGGTATGATGGCTACGATTTCCAGTAGTTTTTATGGACAGAAAACCCTCCTCATCGAAAAAAATCGGAAACTTGGAAAAAAATTAGCTGGGACTGGTGGGGGACGGTGCAATGTAACCAACAACGGAACTCTAGATGACCTACTAGCTGGAATCCCTGGGAACGGACGCTTCCTTTATAGTGTCTTCTCCCAATTTGATAACCATGATATCATCAACTTTTTTACAGAAAATGGTGTTAAACTTAAGGTCGAAGACCACGGCCGCGTCTTTCCGGCCAGCGACAAATCGCGAACCATTATCGAAGCCTTGGAAAAGAAAATCGCTCAACTAGGTGGTCAAGTTGCTACTCAAACAGAAATTGTTTCGGTTAAAAAGGTAGACGACCAGTTTATCCTTAAATCAACTGACCAAACCTTCACTTGTGATAAACTCATTGTCACAACTGGTGGAAAATCCTATCCTTCCACTGGTTCAACTGGTTTTGGTCACGAGATTGCTCGTCATTTCAAACATACCATTACCGAGCTTGAGGCCGCTGAAAGTCCTTTGGTGACAGATTTTCCACATAAGGCCTTACAGGGAATTTCCTTAGATGACGTGACCCTAAGTTATGACAAGCATGTCATCACTCACGATTTGCTCTTTACCCACTTTGGTTTATCTGGTCCTGCTGCCCTGCGTATGTCTAGTTTTGTCAAGGGTGGGGAGGTTCTCTCACTGGATGTTTTCCCTCAACTTTCTGAGAAGGACTTGGCTGCATTCCTAGAAGAAAATCGTGAAAAATCCTTGAAAAACGCTTTAAAAACTTTGCTTCCAGAACGCTTGGCAGAATTTTTTGTGCAAGGCTATCCAGAAAAAGTCAAACAACTGACTGAAAAGGAACGCGAACAACTTCTCCAGTCTATCAAAGCACTCAAAATCCCTGTGACCGGAAAAATGTCCCTTGCCAAGTCCTTTGTTACCAAAGGGGGCGTCAGTCTCAAGGAAATCAATCCCAAAACTCTAGAAAGTAAGCTGGTACCTGGACTCCACTTTGCTGGCGAGGTACTGGATATCAATGCCCACACGGGTGGGTTTAACATCACTTCTGCCCTCTGTACTGGTTGGGTGGCGGGATCAAACCCAATCTAAATATACAGTACTCAATGGAACAATCCACCCCAAAAGAAAGGAACGACTTTGGAACATATTATCTTGCTAAGGGGAGTTACTCCTAATGGAAAGAATGCTATCCCTAAAATGTCTTATCTAGTAGATATCTTGACAGAAGCTGGTTTTCAACAAGTTCGAACTTATATTCAAAGTGGAAATATCATTCTTGAAAGTAACTTAGCCTTAGAAAAAATACGAGAACAGGTTCATACTCTAATAAAGAAAAAGATTGGAGCCGATCTCAAAATAATCATTAAGAATAAGGATGATTTTGAAAACATTGTCCAAGAAAATCCGTTTAGAGAACACTATCTTTATGACCGTGTACACGTGATTTTTTATCAAGAATCTATTCAAAGTCTCCCTTTAGAAAAATTGAAAATTGATTACGGTGAAGAAGAAATTTGTATCGGTAACCACTGCCTTTACCTCTATCTCCCTAGAACTGCTAAACAAAAGAAACTCCATACCAACTATCTTGAAAAGCTTTTTAATGTAGATTTGACCATGCGAAAACTAAATGTGGTAGAAAAATTATTAAGCAAATAGTGCTTGAATTTAGTAAAAATCGGAAGATCACTCCTCCGATTTTATTTTGTTTGAGTTTGGACATAGTGGACAATGACATCTGATGTGTATTGGGCAGTGCCAGTTCCAAATTTGTCAATGTTTTCCTTAAACTCTGGGTTATAAACATATCCCTTACCGATATGGCCGAATACTTCAATCGTACAATCAAATCCATAAGTACGAATAGCTTGCAAGAGTTTGCCTGCTTGCTCTTGGTTTTCAGTTGCTGTTGCAGGTAAACCAGCTTGAAGATTTTGTGACAAAGCTTGAAAAACTTGGTTAAAGGCAGCCGTAGCCTCGTCTTCGTGACCTTTTTGGCGCTCGAGCGCTTGGTCCATGACTTCTTGTCCATATTTTTCTACCGCTTCTTGATGGTATTTTTGATGGTCTTGGTAGTTAAATCCAGCAAATTTCTCTTGAATGCTCATTTCTCTTTCTCCTTTTTGTTCTTGAATGGTTTTTTGCAAGGTTGAAATCAAGGTATCCAGATGTTCCCTCTCTCGAGTCAAATAGTCCAACTGTCTAGTCAAATGAGGCAATAAATCTGTCCTTTCTTCCTTTAATAGCTCTGCTATTTTTTCTAAAGAAAAACCTAGATATTTGTAGTAAAGAATGACCTGAAGGCGTTCCAAATCCTCCTGACTGTAGGTTCGATAGCCGTTTTCCGACTTTAAAGGAACCAAAAGTCCTATCTTATCATAGTGGTGCAGGGTCTTGACAGAGACACCTGAAAGCTGCGCAGCTTCTTTTATATGGTACATGATTTCCTCCTTATACTCAATGAAAATCAAAGAGCAAACTAGGAAGCTAGCCGCAGGCTGTACTTGAGTACGGTAAGGCGACGCTGACGTGGTTTGAATTTGATTTTCGAAGAGTATTACATTGATAGTATAACCCCTCCCCTTAGGTCAGAGTCAAGCGTTTTTGCGAAATTTTTTACTTTATCATAACATGAAAATGGTTTTCTTGACAGACCTTAGAAAACATGATAGGATAGTCAAGTCTATCAATCAAAAGAAAGGCTCATTTTGAGTACTGATGAGGCTATTTGCCAAGGGCAGTAGCTTTTTCTTTTGTAACACTAATTTTAGGAGTTTAACTATGTCTGAAAAATCTCAATGGGGTTCTAAACTGGGCTTTATCCTAGCGTCTGCTGGTTCAGCCATCGGACTTGGAGCCGTTTGGAAATTCCCCTACATGACTGCTGCTAACGGTGGAGGAGGCTTTTTACTGGTCTTTCTCATCTCCACTATTTTAATTGGTTTCCCCCTTTTGCTTGCAGAATTTACCCTCGGCCGAAGCGCTGGTGTCTCAGCTATCAAAACCTTTGGAAAACTGGGCAAGAATAGCAAGTACAACTTTATCGGTTGGATTGGTGCCTTTGCCCTTTTTATCCTTTTATCGTTTTACAGTGTTATTGGGGGCTGGATTTTAGTCTATCTAGGCATTGAGTTTGGAAAATTGTTCCAAATTGGTGGAACGGGGGATTATGCTCAGTTATTTACTTCAATCATTTCAAATCCAGCCATTGTCCTAGGAGCTCAAGCAGTCTTTATCTTATTGAATATCTTTATTGTATCACGTGGGGTTCAAAAAGGGATTGAAAGAGCTTCTAAGGTCATGATGCCCCTGCTCTTTATCATCTTTGTTGTCATCATTGGGCGCTCTCTCAGTTTGCCAAATGCCTTGGAAGGGGTTCTTTACTTCCTCAAACCAGACTTTTCAAAACTGACCAGTGCTGGTCTCCTCTATGCTCTGGGACAATCTTTCTTTGCCCTCTCACTAGGGGTTACAGCTATGCTGACCTATGCTTCTTATTTGGATAAGAAAACCAATCTGGTCCAATCAGGAATCTCCATCGTAGCCATGAATATCTCAGTATCTATCATGGCGGGTCTAGCCATTTTCCCAGCCATGTCAGCCTTCAATATACAATCTGAAGGGGGACCGAGCCTGCTCTTTATCGTCTTGCCTCAACTCTTTGACAAGATGCCTTTTGGAACCATTTTCTACATCCTCTTCCTCTTGCTCTTCCTCTTTGCGACAGTCACTTCTTCCGTCGTTATGCTGGAAATCAATGTAGGCAATATCACCAACCAAGACAACAGCAAGCGTGCCATGTGGAGTGCCTTTTTAGGAATCTTGACCTTCGTATTTGGAATTCCTTCAGCCCTATCTTACGGTGTCATGGCGGATGTTCACATCTTTGGGAAGACCTTCTTTGACGCTATGGACTTCTTGGTTTCCAATCTCCTCATGCCATTTGGAGCTCTCTGCCTTTCACTTTTTACAGGCTATATCTTTAAAAAGGCTCTTGCAATGGAGGAACTTCATCTCGATGAAAAAGCATGGAAACAGGGACTGTTCCAAATCTGGCTCTTCCTTCTTCGTTTCATCATTCCAATCATCATCATCGTGGTCTTTATCGCCCAATTTATGTAATCAAAAAGGACTTGAGTAATGAACTCAGGCCCTTTCTTTTTTATGGATGGCTAACAATCAATTCCAAATCTTGTCCTTCCAAGGTCCAAGCTTCAACATCACTTGGTAGGATAAAGTGGCTACCTTTTTGGATTGGATAGTTTTTTCCGTCAACAGTCAGTTGACCTTGACCAGCTAAGACACTAAACAAGCTGTAGTCAGCTGTCTTTTCAAAGTCAACTTTTCCAGTAATTTCCCACTTGTAAACTGCAAAGAAATCATTGGATACAAGGAGAGTGGAACGCAAATCATCTGCTTTAACAGTTACAGGACGGCTATTTGCAGGCTCACCAATGTTCAAGACATCAATGGATTTTTCAAGGTGAAGTTCACGCAAGTTACCATTATCATCCTTACGGTCAAAGTCATAGACACGATAGGTGGTGTCACTAGACTGCTGGGTTTCAAGAATCAAGATGCCCGCACCAATAGCATGCATAGTGCCACTTGGCACATAGAAGAAATCTCCAGCCTTTACAGGAACTTTTGTCAACAAGGCATCCCAGTTCTTGTCCTCGATTTGCTGGCGGAGTTCTTCTTTTGACTTGGCATTGTGACCATAGATAATTTCTGAACCTTCATCCGCTGCGATAATGTACCAGCATTCTGTTTTTCCAAGTTCACCTTCATGCTCTAGTCCATAGGCATCGTCTGGGTGAACTTGGACACTGAGCCAGTCGTTGGCATCCAGAATCTTAGTCAAAAGTGGAAATACAGGCTCAGGACGATTGCCAAACAATTCACGATGTTCCGCATACAAAGTAGCGAGGTCTGTTCCCTGGTAGCGTCCATTGGCAACTTTAGAGACTCCATTTGGATGGGCTGAGATGGCCCAATATTCTCCGATTTTTTCACTTGGGATGTCGTAACCAAACTCATCACGTAGCTTGGTTCCACCCCAGATTTTTTCTTGCATAACTGATTGTAAAAATAATGGTTCTGACATGTCGATCTCCTGTCTGATTTTTCTCCCCTCATTATAGCAAAAAGCTCCATCTAATTGAACTCTTTTTCACATATTATAAAGTAGGGAGAAGATTTTATAAAAATAGTGAACAAATGTGCTCTACTCAATGCTTGCACCATTGCTGGCAATGACATCCTTGTACCAGTAGAAGGATTTCTTCTTGCTACGTTTGAGGCTTCCATGACCAGCATTATCTCGATCTACATAGATAAAGCCATAGCGCTTGTTCATTTCGCCTGTTCCAGCTGAAACCAGATCGATACAGCCCCAAGTCGTATAACCAAGCAAGTCAACGCCATCTTGGTAAATGGCATCTCGCATGGCCTTGATATGAGCCTCTAAGTAAGCAATCCGATAGTCATCTGCTACATGACCATTCTCATCCGGTGTATCCATAGCACCTAGACCGTTTTCCACGATGAACATTGGCTTTTGGTAACGATCCCAGATAGCATTGAGGGTGATACGAAGACCAAGTGGGTCAATCTGCCATCCCCATTCTGAGGATTCAAGATAAGGATTTTTGAGAGAGGCAAAGATATTTCCAGCAGTTAATTCTTTAACTTCTGGATCACCTGAGGCTACTAGACTTGCATAGTAAGAGAAGGAAACAAAGTCAACAGTATTGTCCTTCAACAACTCTAAATCTTCTGCAGTCATTTGAATCTCGATTCGCTCACGCTCCCACTGCTTCTTGGCGTAGTTTGGGTATTCCCCACGCGCTTGAACATCAATGAAGAAGTAACTCTTGCGGTCTTCCTCCATGGCTGCCCAGTAGTCTCTTGGATGGGCTGTGTTAGGATAGTATTGCCCTGCAGCCAACATACATCCCACCTTATTTTCTGGGTCAATTTCGTGGGCAATCTTTGTCGCAAGAGCTGAAGCTACCAACTCATAGTGTGCAGCCTGATATTTAACCAGTTCTTGATTTTCTCCTTCTTCAAAACAGAGCCCAGCTCCCATAAAGGGGGCATGGAGAATCATGTTGATTTCGTTGAAGGTAAGCCAATATTTGACCAAACCCTTATAGCGGGTAAAGAGTGTGCGACAAAGTTTTTCATAGAAGTCTAACATCCGACGATTGCGCCAACCACCGTACTCTGTAATCAAGTGCATAGGACAGTCGAAATGAGTGATAGTCACCAGAGGTTGGATACCATACTTGTGGCACTCCTTAAATAAATCCTCATAAAAGGCTAGACCAGCTTCATTTGGCACTGTTTCGTCGCCCTTAGGAAAAATCCGAGTCCAAGCAATGGATAGACGATAAGTCTTAAAGCCCATTTCCGCAAAAAGGGCAATATCTTCCTTGTAATGATGGTACATATCAATAGCTTGCTTGGCTGGGTAAAAATAGCCCTCCTCAAACGAAAACATCTTTTTCTGACCTGTGATAATGGCTTCACGATCTGGACCGATGGGGACGACATCCACATTCGCCAATCCACGACCTTCTAAATTATAAGCACCCTCACACTGGTTGGCAGCTGTCGCTCCGCCCCAGAGGAAGCCCTCTGGAAATTGTAGTATTTCTGTCATCACTTTACCTCACTTGATTTGCTAGTTCTATTATACTAAAAAGGGGACAAAAAGTTTGGAACTATCTGGGTAATGATGTCCTGAGCTTGCTCAAATGTACGAAAAAAAGACTGAAACCAGTCTTCTTTTTAAATCAAAGCTGTAATAGCTGTCACTAGGCCAAAAACGATACCTGGTGCATTGGCAGCAGCAAGGGGGATATCTCTTTCTTTTTTGAAAAGACCGTAGTAAACCCAGAGACTACAGTTGATGGCAGCAACCAAGGGCTGGATGAAATTTCCTTTTTGACCAGCCAGATTGTTCATGATTTGTGGGAAGTAAGACACATACATCATAACAGACATAAAGGTCGCTACCCAACCTAAAATTTTCATTTGTTTTTCAGACATTTTCAAAACCTCTTTCATTTTTACTGAATCTTATTTTAAAATATTCTTTCAAAACAATCAAGTCTTTAAAACTTTTGTTATAAAGATATAAACTATCACAATCTTGTTATAAGAAAGAGGGAACAGAAAAAAGACCGAATTGCTCCGTTCTGTTTACTCAATCAAATATTAGAAAATGAATACTCCTTTTCAATGAATCGATTGATTGATGGTAAATAAGCCGTTAGAAATTATTGACAGTATCGAAATTTTCTAGTAAAATGAATTTTGTTAATACCTAAATGGTGTGTAGTTTTCTATCAACATAGTCAGGAGAAAAGGAACTTATGCTAAAAAAATTTAATGAATTGTCACTGAAAGATAAGGCTTATCTAATTGGCGGTTTGAGCTTATTAGTCATTGTGATCTCATTTGGTCTACTCAATCGTCAAACAGTAACTGTCAGTCTTGTCTTTACACAACTATCTGCTCCCTTGATTTTGGTGATTTTTACTTGTCTAGTAATCGGGATCATTGCTGGTAGTGCTATTGGTATTAGCTATCACCATAACAAGACTCAAGATCTGAGAAGCCGCATTGCTGAAGCAGAAGCGACTATCAATATAAAAGACAGGGAGCTTGTCCAGTACGAGGAACAGGTGCAACAATTAAAACAGGAAGCCAAACAATAAGTGTAGAAATCATAACCACCCGTGAAAACGGGTGGTTTTTTGTCTCGCACCTAACGGAGCGAGACGGACTGAAAGTCGCATAAATACAAAAAAGATCGAATTGCTCCGATCTTTTTAAGTTTCACTCCAAGAATGTTTAGATAAAAAATTTGATAATAGAATTACCTACTTCATACGATAAAAATCAATCACTAGACCAGCAGGACCTTTAACTAATAAGGACTCTGTTCCCCAATCCGTTTCACAAATACCGTGTAAAATCTCGACACCGATCTCTTTCAACCGTTGGTAATTCTGATTTAGATCCTCAACCTCGATATGAAGAATGATTCCTGACTGAAAATTTTCCAAAAGAATCAAATGGTTTTGGGACAACATCAGACAGTGACTGCCAATCGTAAACTGAGCAAAACTGTCATCAACATAATCGGACTTTTTATCCAAAATACGCTCCAAGTCAGCACAGACTTGGGGAACATCTGAAACGATAATATCTAATTGATTTAAATCCATTTACTATCCTCCATAAAAAGACCGGATTGCTCCGATCTTTTCAGTCTTTTTCTTCACGCACATAATTCCAAATCGCTATAGCTAAAGATAATAAACTTAGTAAGCAAATCATCTGTATAATTAGCTTTGTAGGTTGACGTAGTAAACCAAATTGAGTCAGTATTACAAAGAGAGAAGAACCAAAAATCATTACTTGGAAAAAAATTGTTGTTAAACTAAATTTTGTTTTCATATCTTTTCCTTTCTAATTTCTACAACCTGATCCATTCGTTCATATACACTACTATCATGAGTTGCAATAATAATCGTACGTTTTTCATTTCGTAATCCAAGAATAAGGTCAATAATTTCACGACTATTTCTACTGTCTAAAGATGCTGTTGGTTCATCTGCTAAGATTATTGGGGAATCCTTCAACATTATTTTAGCAATTGCGACACGCTGCGCTTCACCACCTGAAAGAGTGAAAATCTTACGTTTTAAATCTAATTGTAAATGAACATGCTCCAAGGCTTCTTTCATAAGAGTTTCTTGTTCTTTTTTACTTTCTTTTCTCCCAATAAATGCAAGTTCTAAATTATCTTTAATACTCTTATTTTCAATTAAACCATAATTTTGAAATAAGTAGCTTACATAATCCTTAAAATAGATTTTTTCCTTAATTTGTTTTAAATCCTTACCATCAACTTCTACTGAACCGCTTTGGACAGTTTCTAACTTACCTATAATATTTAAAAGAGTTGTTTTGCCTGCTCCAGACTCACCTATCAAAGCATAGGTCTGACCTTCATGAAATTGATAATTAAAGTCTTTAAAAATAACATAATCATCAAATTGTTTACAAATATCTTTCAATTCAATCATACTAACCTCCTTTTAGATATAAAATATTAGCCTTTTTATCTTGTCTCAGTTGAAGAAGAAAAATTCCTGTAAATAATAGCAATGAGAGCAAAGGAATAGAAATTACAAACAAATTGAAGCCTAATATTACTGACAATAAAGTACAAAAAATATAGCTACTAGATAAAATTGAAAAATAAACATGATGAATTTCAAAAAGTGACTTACCTGCTAATCTCTCAATGAAATAAGTTTTGCGCCCTTGATAGAGGTAAAGAGTGTTCAGTAATACCATCAATAAAATGGAACTCACAAAACTAATAATCATCGCAAAAAATAATATAAATCTATCTGTCTCTACTTTTTGAATTCTATTTTCAAATGAATACATTCCATTGGAAAAACTACCAATACTAGCTGTTAACTTGTATTTAGAAATCAATTCTTTCACTACTTCGGGTTTATCAAAAATATAATGTGCCAAAGAAAATTGACGAATTGTTCTATTTTCATAAGCAGAACCAAATACAGTAATAATTGGTTCATGAACAAAAGCATTTTGATTCACTAAGTAATTAACCGAAGTGAAGATAGGGTAAACAAATAGATTTTCACCGCCTTGATAAGTGGCTATCTCAATTTTCTCATTAGGATCTTTCTTTTTTACAGGAGCATCGTCTGGAGCAAAGCCTTTTTGTTCATATCGCAACCAAGCCTTATGTAATTCTGAAAAGTTTGATTCTTGATTCTTTGGTATTAACACGAGACGATCAAAATCTCCCATCTGTTCAAAGAATGCTTTAGCTTGCATACTCAACTGAATGCCACTTTTTTCAACAAAACGTCGATTCACACGAATTTCATTTGATACCATATCTGGGGTAGGATAATAAGAATTAGCTGAAGAACTCTTTTGAAAAGCAATTTTATCTAGATTTGTATCTATATAAAGGAGATTTGTTTTTTGACTAAGTTCTGAATAAAAAGCTACTTCTGCTTCTCTGTCTTTATTTGACTCTCCAGTATATAATTCGTTAGTAGCGAAATAATTAGAATGCTTACTCCATTCGTCTCGTCCTACTTGTAATGTTGACAATTGTTGATTTAAGTTAACAACACCATAAACACTATACATCACAATTAAAAGAGATAGTAACTGCGTCAAAATAACCAAAATGAACACAAGATGCAAAGGTGCCTTACCTTTTATGGATAGATTAAGAGCTTGCTTTTGTAAAATATGGTAAAAAATATTTGATAAAAAGAAATTTAAAAAAAGTAAAAGAAATAACCAAGAAAGCAAAGGATAAAATACTAGACTTAACGACAAAATGTTTACAGTTCTAGTAAAGAATAAGAATAAAACTGTCGCTAAATAAACTATACTTGCTATCAATATTAAGAAAATACTATCTTTGCTAATATTTCTCAAAGCAATTTGATATTTTCCTCTACCTGACAATCGTTCTATACTTACAGAACGCAGTTTGGCTATGTAGTCAGCTAGTGTCAGAGTCCCAAAAGCAATTATCAAAACTAATGTAAAAGTAATCGATTGAGGATAAGTCAAAAATACCTTTAACAAGGTCAAACCAGAACTTGATTGTTCAACAATAGCTTGATGTCCTTTTTGGTTTAACGTTTGTGCTAGTTCCTGTGCACTTAAGTTTCCTCTTACAATCAAATATAAGGTGTCATCAGATGCATTTTGGATTAGGTTTTGATCTTGTTGTAATGGTAAATCTACAGGTAGTTCACCTCCAATTGGTATATAGGTATTTTCTGTCTTTCCCCTAACATTATCCTTTACAGAAACAATCCTACGAGCTAAAACACTCTGTTTATCTTTTGCAATCTCTTCTAAATCCTTCTTAATGGTAGTAGTAGATTTCTCTACAGAAATCATCTTACTATATCCACCCAACATTTCACTTTTATATTGGCTAATAAAGAAAAGGCTAACAAAAGCAATTAAAACAAAGGAAAAAGTTGCAAGGCTTCGTTTTAGTATGTTATACATAGACTACTCCTTTCATTAGCAAAAAGGAGGAGAAGCCTCCTCCCTATCTATATTAAGAGTTAATAGCCTCCATCTGAGCTATAATAAAAAGTAGCAGGATCCCAAACATCCCAAATCCAAGCTTTTGACCAAACTCCAGATTCAGCATTAGCTGTATTAGTATCTCCATTATTTCTATTTTTTACTCTAGAACCGTGATAATTATATGAATGATAATAATCTGAATACGCGTTAATACCAGTAGTATAACCATATGACCATGTACCACCCTCTACATCAACAGTCTCTGCTATAGTAACAGTAGCTGTTACTGCTGAAAGTGCTAGCGCACTAACTAATAAAACGTTTTTTAATTTTCTCATAGGATTTTCCTCCTTCCCCAGGATTAGCAAAGTAAAACTTTTTCTAAAAAGCTTTACTCCTCCTATTTCACTGTTATTATATCATACTAGGAAAGCGTTGTCAACTATTTATATGCAATTTCTTTATAATAAAAAGACCGGATTGCTCCGATCTTTTCAAGTTCTGCTCTATGAAAATCAAAGAATAAAATCTACAAGTTTTACATTTGATTTTCGACGAGAGAAATTATTTAATTGCGCGTGATTGCAAACCTTCTTCTTCCAAGAAGAGACGGAATGGTACGAGTTCTTCTGCTTCGTATTTTTCCTTGAAGGCTTTGATAGCTTCTTCTGAGTGAAGTTTTGGATCCAATTCAAGTACTTCTACTGGAAGTGGACGGTGTGGAGTGATGCGAGCATCGATCACAACAGTTTTACCTTCTTTGTTCAATTTAACAGCTTCTGCAACAACTGCATCGATGTCTTCGATACGGTCAACTGTAAATCCTACAGCACCTTGCGCTTCAGCGATTTTCGCATAGTCAGCATTAGGGAAGTCACAACCAAACAAGTGTTTGTTTGTGTCTTCGTATTTGTCCTTGATGAAGGCATATTTACCATTTGAGAAGACAACGTTGATAACTGGAAGGTCGTATTGAACGTTTGTGATAACGTCTGGGTAGCACATGTTGAATGCACCGTCACCCATGATGTTCCATACTTGGCGATCTGGATTGTCTTTCTTAGCAGCGATACCACCAGGAAGGGCAATACCCATTGTCGCAAAGAGTGGAGATGTACGCCACATGTTCTTAGGTGTCATGTGAAGGTGACGAGTAGATGTTTGAGTAGTGTCACCTACGTCGATTGAGTAGATAGCGTCTTGATCAGCATGTTTGTTGATTGCATTGTAAACTTGATACAATTGCAATTCACCCTCAGTTTTACCTTCGATTTTGTTCATGTAATCACGCCAGTTTTGGTTGTTCTTAACGTTTGCACGCCACCATGGAGTAGATTCAACTGGGTTCACTTTGTCAAGGATAGCTTTAGCTGCTTGACCTGCATCACCAAGGATAGATGCGTCAAGGGCATGACGTTTACCAAGTTTGTAAGGGTCGATATCCACTTGGATGAATTTTTCAGTGTTCTTGAATGCTTCATAAACTTCAGCAAATGGGAAGTTTGAACCAAGGAAAAGAACTGTGTCTGCTTCAAAGACCACTTCGTTGGCTGGTTTCCAACCAACACGGTAAGCAGAACCTGTCAAACCTTCATAGTTCCATTCGAAAGCTTCAAAGTTTTTACCAGTTGTGATGATTGGTGCTTTGATTTTACGTGACAATTCAGTAATCACTTCACCAGCTTTAACACCACCGTAACCAGCATAGATAACTGGACGTTCAGCATTGTTCAAGATTTCAACAGCTTTGTCGATTTCAACTTCGTTCAAAGCAGGAGCGATGAATGAACGCTCGTATGAACCTGATCCATAGTATGAGTTTTCGTCGATTTCTTGGAAACCGAAGTTTACTGGGATTTCAACAACAGCTGGACCTTTTTTAGAAACTGCAGCACGGCAAGCTTCGTCAATAACTTTTGGCAATTGCTCAGCGTAAGCTACACGTTTGTTGTATACAGCGATACCGTTGTACATTGGGTTTTGGTTCAATTCTTGGAAAGCATCCATGTTGAGTTCGTTAACTGGACGTGATCCAAGGATTGCTAGGAATGGAGTGTTATCCATAGCTGCATCGTAAACACCGTTAATCAAGTGAGTCGCACCTGGACCACCTGAACCAACTGCAACCCCGATTGAGCCGCCGAATTTAGCTTGCATAACCGCTGCAAGAGCACCAGTTTCTTCGTGGCGAACTTGCAAGAAACGGATATCTTTGTCTTCAGCCAAAGCATCCATCAATGAGCTGAGTGTTCCTGATGGGATACCGTAGATTGTGTCTACGCCCCATGTTTTCAATACATTAAGCATTGCTGCAGATGCAGTAATTTTCCCTTGAGTCATAATGATAACTCTCCTTCAAATATTTTTAAATTCACTAAAAAAGGTTTCATATAGTTTTTGAAAACGTTTCAGTAAATTTTTACAATACTAATCTATCACATTTATTTTGACTTTACTAAGAATCTGCTCAGAAGTTTTTATTCTCTATTACAGTACAGTTTGAAAACGTTTTTAGTTTCTGTTTTATAATACTCAATGAAAATTAAAGAGCAAACTAGGAAGCTAGCCACAGGTTGCTCAAAGCACAGCTTTGAGGTTGCAGATAAAGCTAACGTGATTTGAAGAGATTTTCAAAGAGTATAAAAAGCGAGCAAGCCCGCTTTTAATCTATTTTACTAAAGTTTAGTAAGAGTGAACTAGTCAGAACAGATACAGAACTAAAGGCCATAGCTAGACCTGCCAGTTCTGGATTGAGGGCCAGTCCAACACCTGAAAAAACTCCTGCTGCAATCGGAATTCCGGCGACATTGTAGATAAAGGCCCAGAAAAGATTGAGCAGAATTCGATTAAAGGTTTTCTTACTCATGTCAAAGGCACGAACCACTCCTAGGAGGTTATTAGTTGTCAACACCAAATCTGCTGACTCGATGGCGATATCTGTTCCAGCTCCCATAGCAATTCCCACATCTGCTACACTAAGGGCAGGAGCATCATTGATGCCATCACCAACAAAGGCTACTTTGCCAGCCACTTGTAGCTTATGGATTTCATGGGCTTTTTCTTCTGGTAAGACGCCTGCAATAACCTCTTCGATTCCAATCTGATCTGCAATAGCACGCGCCACACCTGCATTGTCTCCTGTCAGCATGACTGTTTTAAGACCACGTTTTTTCAGCTGACTGATGGCAAGCTTGGCATTTTCCTTAGGAATATCTTGCAGAGCAAGCAAGCCTTTGATTTCATTGTCAACAGCCAAGAACACAACTGTCTTAGCTTCTTTTTCTAGTTGTTCTAGTTTTTCTTGATAAATGCTAGAAATATCCATGCCATCCAGCATTTTAGCATTTCCAAGCAAAACTTGTTTTCCATTGATTTGCCCTGAAACACCTTTTCCGTGCAAGGCTTGGAAATTTTCAACAGTGTGAAACTCAAGTCCAGCTTCACTCGCTCGTTTCACAACGGCTTCAGCCAGTGGGTGTTGAGAAGCTTCTTCCAAGGAAGCTGCCAATCCAAGCACTTCTACTTCGTCGCCGATGATATCTGTGACCACAGGTTTCCCTTCAGTCAAAGTCCCGGTCTTATCAAAGACGATAGTTTGAACTTTCTGGATTTCCTGTAGAACCGTTCCATTTTTGAGGAGAACTCCCATCTTGGCACTGCGTCCTGTCCCCACCATAAGGGCTGTTGGTGTTGCAAGTCCCAAGGCACAAGGGCAGGCAATAATCAGAACTGCTACTCCATAGAGAAGCGAAGACACAAAGCTAGCTCCAAGCACGACTACACTATCCCTGAGCAAGACGAACCAAACCCAAAAGGTCACAATCCCTAAAATGACAACTGCTGGGACAAAAATCCCTGAAATCTTATCCGTCAAGTCCTGAATCGGCGCACGACTGGTTTGAGCTTTCTTCACAAAATCCACAATCTGAGCCAAAACAGTCTCTGAACCAACTTTTTCTGCTCTAAAAACAAGTGTTCCACTATTATTGATGGTTGAACCAATGACGGTATCTCCAACTGTCTTGTCCACAGGCAGACTCTCACCTGTCACCATAGACTCATCAATACTAGAGATACCTTCTACTACAACACCATCAACAGCAATCTTTTCACCGGGACGCACTCGAATCAGGTCACCTACCTTGACTTGGTCCAAGGGGACTTGAACATAGTTATCCTCACGCAAGACTTCTGCAGTTTTAGCCTGCAAGTCCAGTAGTTTCTCCACAGCTTGGGAAGTATTTTTACGCATTTTCTCCTCAAAAACGGCTCCCATAAGAACGAAGAAGAAGATAAAGGCAGCACTTTCAAAGTAAACGGGGAGGCCAGCGAAGAGGGCAACTAAGCTATAGAAATAGGCCACTAGGGTTCCCAGAGCAACCAAGGTATCCATGTTGGCATTGTGCTTTTTAAAACTAGCCCAAGCACTTTGGATATAAGGACCACCTGCTACTAGCATAATCGGTGTTGTGGCTAAAAAGGTGCCCCAACGCATGACTTGGTGACTAATTCCTCCTGTCGACATCCCAATCATGAGGATCACAAGAGGCACAGTAAAGATACTAGTAATCCAAAAACGCTGTAAAAGTGATAAAGATTTTCGAGTCTTCTCAACAACTGTATAACTTCCCTTTTGCATCTTCATACCACAAGAAAATTCATGTTGACCTAATTCTTGAGGTGTAAAACGAATGACTTTCTCCTCATCTACGCCGATTGGTTCCAAGATGCCTTCTTCTTCAAACAGAATTTCCTTGTAACAGTTTGAAGGAGTAGCACGATGAAAGGTGATCTCAGCAGGAACTCCTTTTTGCAGTTGAATGTGGGCTGGATGGTAGCCTTTGTCTGCCGTGATACGGATTTTTTGAACACCATTTTCAAGACTTGCTTTTACAATTTCAGTCATATCATTCTCCTATTCTACAATCATCTTGCCGTGCATCATATTCATGCCACAAGAGAAAGCATACTCTCCAGCCTGCTCAGGCGTGATTTCCACTACATACTCTTCCCCCATTGGCAGGTCCGCATGTACACCAAAATCTGGAAAAACAATCTGATCCAAACATGGTGAAGGATCTTTGCGGTCAAAGACAATGCGGGCTGGCACTGATTTCTTGAGGATAATCAACTCAGGCGTATAGCCCCCCATGACCTCCACTCGAATCTCTTGGTAGCCGTTTTTTTGCTGGGCCTTTTGTCCAGATTTTTCAGGCTTTTTGAAAAACCAAAACAAGATAAACGCGATAAGGGCAATACAAATAATGGTTACAATAATATTCAACATGACGTCTCCTTTACATACAATTACATTTTACTTCTGTTACAGCGCTTGATTTCTTCTCAGAAATCACAGCTTCCAAGTCTTCCAAGTCAGCCTGAGTAAAATCACATTCAGCAATCAAATCAGCCAACAAGTTCTTAATCCTACGGGAACAAACTTTATCTTTGATATCTTGAACAAGCAAGTCTCGACTTTGATCCAAAGTTAAAAGGGCTGAATAGACAAAGGACTTGCCTTCTTTTTTCCTCGTCAGGCACTCTTTCTCAACCAAACGAGCCAAAAGAGTTTGAATGGTCGACTTGGACCAGTCGAACCGCTCCGCCAGAACCCTAATCAAATCTGAACTAGTCTGCTCTCCTTGCATCCAAATAATCTTCATGACCTGCCATTCTGCATCTGAAATCTGCATAATCACACCTCCAAAATCTACATTTATCAATTACAATTATTAGTATACTTCAAAAATCTACATTTGTCAACTATGAAATTAATCTTTTCTTTAAAAATAGAATTTTAATCATTTGATAAAGGATTTCCAGTCAAATATTACTATATAAACAATAAAAATATGCTATACTAAAGAAAAAAGAAAACAACCACTAGGGGTGCGTAAAGCTGAGATTAACGACTGTTAGACCCTTTGACTCAATCTAGGTAATGCTAGCTGATGGAAGTGGAAATGATAATGGGGACTAGCAGTCTTCTATTGCCTTCCTGAAACAAACTAGCTTGTTCTTAAGAATACAAACTTCAGTTGGTTGGGAGGTTTTAGATGACTTATTTACCCGTTGCTTTGACCATTGCAGGGACTGACCCTAGTGGTGGTGCTGGCATTATGGCTGACTTAAAGTCGTTCCAAGCTAGAGATGTCTATGGAATGGCCGTTGTGACCAGTCTTGTCGCTCAAAATACCAGAGGTGTTCAATTAATCGAGCACGTTTCTCCTCAAATGTTGAAAGCCCAATTGGAGAGTGTCTTTTCTGATATTCCACCTCAGGCTGTAAAAACAGGGATGTTGGCAACTACTGAGATCATGGAGATCATCCAGCCCTATCTTAAAAAGCTGGATTGTCCCTACGTCCTTGACCCTGTTATGGTCGCAACAAGCGGAGACACCCTGATTGATACCAGTGCCAGAGACTACCTAAAAACAAATCTACTTCCCCTTGCAACTATTATTACACCCAATCTTCCTGAGGCAGAAGAGATTGTTGGTTTTTCAATCCATGATCCTGAAGACATGCAGCGTGCCGGTCGCCTGATTTTAAAAGAATTTGGTCCTCAGTCTGTTGTCATCAAAGGAGGCCATCTCGAAGGCGGTGCCAAGGATTTCCTCTTTACCAAGGATGACCAATTTGTCTGGGAAAGTCCACGAATTCAAACCTGTCATACACATGGTACTGGATGTACCTTTGCTGCAGTGATTACTGCTGAACTAGCCAAGGGGAAAACCCTCTATCAAGCAGTCGATAAAGCCAAGGCCTTTATCACGAAAGCCATCCAAGACGCCCCTCAACTCGGTCATGGTTCTGGCCCAGTTAACCATACAAGCTTTAAAGATTAAAAAAACTCTCTAGTTCCTACTTTAAGGGAATTAGAGAGTTTTTATACTCTTCGAAAATCTCTTCAAACGACGTCAGCTTTATCTGCAACCTCAAAGCTGTGCTTTGAGCAACCTGCGACTAGCTTCCTAGTTTGCTCTTTGATTTTCATTGAGTATTAATTAGAAAATAATATCATCCAACTTTTTTAAAAAAGCTTGTGTTTTTGCCTCTATATCTTCTGCCTGCATCAAATCACGCACTACAGCTACACCAGCTATACCCGTGCCGATAAGTTGGTCAATATTCTCTGATGTCAAGCCTCCGATAGCAACTACTGGAATAGCGACCCTTTGGCAAATTGTTTTCAAGGTTGAAATCAGGGTGATAGGCGCATTTTCCTTGGTCGTAGTCGGGAAAATGGCTCCTGTCCCCAAGTAATCTGCACCTCCTTCTTCTGCCTCGAGGGCTCTTTTTACTGTTTTAGCTGTGACACCGAGGATTTTGTCAGGGCCCAAGACTTGTCGGGCAACCGAAACTGGTAGTTCATCGTCTCCGATATGCAGACCTGCAGCATCAACTGCGAGACAAATATCCAAACGATCATCGATAATCAAGGGTACCTGATAGGCATCGGTTATTTCCTTGACTTGTTTTGCCAGTTGATAATATTGATTGGTTGTGAGATTTTTTTCTCGTAGCTGGATGATGGTAACACCTGAACGGCAGGCCGTCTCAACTTTTTTAAGAAAACTTTCCAAGGAATCTTGGTAGCGATTGGTTACTAGATATAGTCTAAGTGCTTCTCTATTCATAAATGTCTCCTTTGATGGCATCTAGCCAATTTTCGTCTCTTTTTAGGAGAGAAAGCTGATTGAGAACTTGATAACGAAATTCTTCCAATCCCATTCCTTGAACAACTATTCTCTCAGCAGAGATATTGAGATAAGAAACTGCTAGGCAAGAAGCTTCAAAGGCCGTTTTTCCTTGGCTGAGAAAAATGGTTGTGAAGGCTCCAACCAAGTCTCCCGTCCCTGTTATCCAGTCTAATTCTGCACAGCCATTTCCCAATACAGCAACTTGATTTTCTGAAACGATAAGGTCCTTGGGACCAGTGACTAAGAATGACATACCAGGATAAAGCTGGCACCAATCTTTCAAGACTTGAAGCAAATCCTCAGTTTCTTGATCTTTAGAACTCGCATCGACCCCAACACCGTGGTGTTTTAAGCCAACAAGACTTCGGATTTCCGACATATTTCCTTTAAGGACCGTAGGCCTATAGTCTAAAAGGTCTTTAACTAAGCTCTTACGAATGACTGAAGCCGTTACGCCAACCGCATCTACTACCATTGGAAGAGAAACTTGAGCTGCATAAGAAGCTGCTATACGGATTGCTTTTTCCTTCTCAGCTGACAAATGCCCCAAATTGATGAAGAGTGCCTGGCTTTGCTTAGTAAAATCAAGAACCTCACGGGGATCATCTGCCATAACTGGTTTACATCCCAGAGCCAAAATCCCATTGGCCAGCATCTCGCAAGAAATCTCATTGGTAATGCAGTGAATGAGCGAAGTCGTTTCCAGAGGAAAGGGATTTGTCAATGCCTGCATCAGTCTATCCTTTCACTAAAGAAATATCCCTGTACTTTTTTAAAGAATTCCTGCTTGATTAAAAATCGAAAGGCAATAAAGGAAATCGCTGTACCAATCAAGGTTGCTCCGAAAAATCGAGGAGTGTAGATAAACCAGCTAAGCTTAGCGGCAGATCCTGTAAAGAGTACCATAACAGGATAGGAAACAATAGAACCAATAATACCTGTTCCCAAAATTTCTCCCAAGGCAGAAAAGTAAAATTTTCGACCATACTTATAAAAGAGACCTGCTAGAAGGGCTCCAAAAGTAGCTCCTGTGAGAGCTAAAGGCGGAATCCCTTGAGTCGTCATACGGATAAAGGCTGTCACTGTAGCCATAGCCAAGGCATAAACAGGTCCCATCATGATTCCTGCTAGAATATTGACTACACTGGACATCGGTGCCATTCCCTCAATCCGAAATATAGGCGTAAGGACTACATCAAGGGCAATCATCATGGATAAAATGGTTAATTTGTGAACCTGTAATTGGTGCTTTCTCATATTTCTATTCTTCTCCTGTTTCTAAAGACTGTAAATCGCTCTTCCATGTCTGATGTTGGTAGGCCATTTCCCAAAACTTGGCTTCCATGTGAACACTGATGTGGAAGGCATCTAGCATTTTTTTCTTGTCTGTCTCGTCACTTTCTCGATAGAGCTGATTGACTAGCGCTTCTTCCTCTCTGATCTGCTGCTCTAACTCATCCGTAATATAAGTTTCAATCCATTGTTGGTAGAGAGGATTTGGTGATGGTTTAAGATTAAGTGATTTGCCTATATCATGATATAGCCAAGGACAAGGCAGCAAACTTGCAAAGGCAATGCCTAAGTTTGGCTCTGCAAATTGACGATAAATATGAGAGATATAATGATAGCAGGTGGGAGCGATTGGATGTTGCTCCATTTCCTGATCGCTGATTTCCAATTCCTTGAAAAATTGTTGGCGGATAAATAACTCACCCTCCACTAGACTCTGAGCATTTTGTTTCAAGAGTCTTTTCATCTCTTGGTTTGAAGTCTTATCAGCCAAAAGGTGATAGGCTTCTGAGAAGGCCTTCAAATAGTAGGCATCCTGAATCAAGTAATAGCGAAAGATGGACAGGTCTAAATTTCCCTCTTGTAACTGTAAAATAAAGGGATGATGAAAAGAAGCCTGCCAAGCTTCCTTGGATAATTCCATCGCAATATCTGTAAATTCCATAATAACTCCTTTATAAAAATAGACTGGTTTGAAGCAATAAAAAGAACAGCAGGTAGATGAATATTGTCCTTTGAGGAATATAAAAAGTCCGATAGCGATTCTCCACCTGTGCATGTTCGTCATATCCATGCGCCGACAGGGCTCTCAGGTAAAGATGGCGCCACCTAAAGACTGTCATCAGAACCTTGCTGTAAATCAAGGGCGACCAAAAATGTAGTTCTTGACCACGTAATAGGCAAGCTTCCTTGAGGGACTTGATTTCTTGCTGAATAAGGGGAAAGGAATTGAATACCACAATCAAGGCATAGGCCCAAGAGCGTGATAACCCCTTTTGGGCCAAGTACAAGAGAAGCTCTTTTAGGGAAATAGAGGAAACAAAGACAAGACCAATACAAACGGTCACAAAGGCCCTCGTTCCAAGCATGACTGCCTGCGAAGCATCCCCATGTAACTGAACTGCCCAATAGTTGGCCAAAGATGGCAAAATGGCAAGCAGAATCATCCAAGCCAACATCTTAAATCGACGGTAATAGAGCATAAAGAGAATACAAAATGCGACTACCGAAAGATTCAGAGCAATCGAAGGAATGAAAGATGTTTCCAAGGATAAAATCAGCAAGAAGAGACTGATAATCGGTGTCTGGGTTGCTACTTTTATCATACTATCTTACCTCCCCTTGAATATTGCTACTCTGAGATGTGAGTGGTTTGGTAATTGTCACTTCTTTCACATGACTGAGACCCTGACTAGTCATCTCAATCCAATAATCAACCACAGAGATCAAGGGATCTAAACGATGGCTAATGATCAGAAAACTTCTTCCTTGATTTCTCTCCTCCACAATCCACTGACAAAAATAATGGCAAGCTCTATCATCCAAACCTGCAAAAGGTTCATCTAGCAAGATCACAGAAGCCTTACTGGTCAAGATGGTCAAGAGCTGAAGAATCTTTTGCTGGCCACCACTTAATTGATAGGGACTCTTATCAAGAGCCTGCTCCAGATCAAAATATTGTAAAGCTTGGAAAATTCGCTGATTTCTTTCAGAATCAGGTCCATCTAATTGAAGCTCTTCTCGCAGACTGGCTCTGATAAACTGCTTCTCAGCTTCCTGAACAACACCCGTCAGGTCACGGTACAAACTCTTTTTCTTTTTCAGGACTGTCCCCTTCCAGGTAATGCGCCCCTTATACTTTTGAAATTGAAGAATAGACCGAAAGAGGGTTGATTTCCCGACACCATTATCACCCAAAATACAGGAGATTCCTTGGTAGAATGTAAAATTCACAATCGAAAAGAGGGGACGCTTATCCAGCTCACAAGTCGTTCGGTCCATATGGAATAGTTCTGGGCTAGAAGCAACTTCCTTTGAAACAGCCTGTGTCATCTCAGAGGTAGGGATTTGAAACACTTCCCTTAGTTGTCCATCTCTTAGCTCTACCATATGGTCGATATAGGCTTCATAGTCCGTTAAATCATGGTCGCACAAAATAACTATCTTCCCATCAGAGACCAACTCTTTTAGAATCTCCAATATCTCTATCCTACTCTTACGATCAATGGAAGCGAAGGGCTCATCCAAGAGATAGACCCTAGGATTCATAGCAAAGAGAACAGCCAAAGCAGCCTTTTGCTTTTCCCCACCTGATAAGTGATGAATTGGACGGTGCAAAATCGCCTTGCAGCGACATTGCTGGACAACCTCTGCTATTTTAGAATCAATTTCCTGAACAGGATGGCCGATATTCTCCAGGGTAAAAATCAGCTCCTCAAACAAGTTCTCCATGGTAAATTGATGATTGGGATTTTGAAAGAGAATACCAACCGTCTGGACACGTTCGATGATAGAAAGCTGACTGAACTCGCTCCCATTTATCAGGACTTGACCGCTATAGGGAAGAGAACTGACTTGGGCTATTATTTGAAAGAGACTTGATTTTCCTGAACCACTGCTCCCAACTAACAAGGTAAAGGCTTGCCCATGAAAGGTAAAATCAAGTGGCTCCGAGAAGATTGGGGACTGAATAGCTCGTAGTTCCAGCCCCATCTATGCCTTGCCTCCAGCTGCAAACTGATGATAAAGTTTGACAATGGCACGAACCAAGATAGTACAGAAGAAAAAGACAGAAATAAAGCGCACCACAAACAAGGAAAGCACAAAAGGAAGGGAAAAGGCGTAATATCCTAACTTAATGTATTCATAGACAAAGCTAACAAGCGTAATCCCAATACTATTGGCAGTTAGAGAGAGCCAACTTTCATAGCGATTCTTGGTTACGATAAAACCAAGTTCACTTCCCAAACCTTGAACCAAGCCAGACAAAAGAGCGCCTAGACCGAATTGGCTACCATAAAGGACTTCAGCAAGCGCAGCTAGCACTTCTCCAATCGTTGCGCTTCCCACTCTTGGAACAAAGATGGCCGCAATGGGCGCAGCCATACACCAGAGACCAAAGAGGATTTCATTGGCAAAGGCCTGCAAGCCAAGAGGGGCTAAAATCAGAGTGAGGACATCAAACAGATAGCCGGATCCTACAAAAACGCCACCAAAAAAGATAGACAAGAAAGCAAGTAAAATAACATCTTTTAACTGCCATTTTTTCAACATAAAAAACTCCTTTTTTAAAGAAAAGTGGGGTATTCAAGGTGAGCTACCTAAAGGCTTAACGTCCAGCCTATCCTCTTTTGATAAACAAAAAAACTCCAATTACAATCAAGAATTAGAGTTTAGCTTACAAGATTAGACAGTTCTTTTCGACATACGAAAAAAACGTTTCACATTTCCCTTCGACAGTCTTAACTGTATCAGGTTCAATGGGTATCATCTCAGCCTAAAGCACCCCAAATGTCTTTATTATTTTATTATATAACTATTATAACAAACGATTTTTTCCAGTTCAAGAAATTGAACTGAAAATACAACCTTGCACTCACAAAGATAGCAGATCTTTCTTTGGTTAGATAGATACCTATTGTTTACTCATTTCTCGAACAATTTTTTCTATATTTTTTGCATACGATATTGCTGAAATGATTGAAACACCGTCAACATTGGTCTTCATAATGTCTTTAATATGTTGCGTCTGTATCCCACCAATTGCAACTAAGGGCATTTGTGGCAATAGTTTTCTCATCAATTTAAGACCTACATAACCTATAGCACCACCAGCATCATCCTTTGACTGGGTATCAAATACAGGACCAACACCAACATAATCTACATATTCAACTTTTGATTGTTGAAATTCTTCCTCGTTTTTTATAGAAAGACCAATTATTTTATCTGGCATCAATTTTCTAATTTCATCAACTCCAAGGTCATCTTGTCCTACATGTACGCCATCAGCGTCAATTTCCATTGCCAAATCAATATCATCATTAACGATAAATGGAACATTGTATTTTTTGCAAAGATCCTGTAGTTTTATTGCTAATTCGACTTTTTCTATACCTTTCAGGGCTCCCTCACCTTTTTCACGAAATTGAAATAAGGTTATACCACCTTTTAAGGCTTCCTCAACGACCGTATATAGATCTTTTCCTTGGCAAGTAGTCGTTCCACAAATAAAATATAGTTTTAGTAATTCTTTATGAAACATCTTAATTCACTCTTTTGAATTCCTTTACATCTTCATCTGTAATCTCATATAAGGCATTTATAAATTCAACTTTAAATGTTCCAGGAAGATGTCCATTGGGACGTTTTTCTGCCATTTCTCCAGCGATATTGTAAACCAACATTGCTGTTTCTAATGATTTCAATTCTTGACCTTTTTCTAGTCCGATAAAGCTTGCTACTACAGCACCTAATAAGCATCCTGTTCCAATAACTTTTGGCATCATGGCACTACCATTATGAATCGTTACCACTTCTCCATTTACCGCAATAGCATCCACTTCACCTGTTACTACGATTGGAATATTGAACTTCTCATTTGCTGCTAGAGCAATTTCGTCAATATTATCTACACCCGCACTATCTACTCCTTTAGATGCCACATTTATTCCTACTAAAGAGGCAATCTCGCCAGCATTTCCTCTAATCGCTGCTAGTTTGTAATTGTTAATTAGATCATCTGCTACTTTTTTTCTATATTCTCCTGCTCCACAGGCTACAGGATCTAAAACTGCTGGGACATTATATTTCTCTGCAATTTTCAAAGCAGCTTGGTATAATTTCCAATTTTCATCTGTCAATGTTCCTATGTTTATTAATAAACCTCCAGCATACTTTAACAAATCCTCTAAATCTGCAGGAAACTCACTCATGGCTGGTGATGCACCTAGTGCTACTAATCCATTTGCTGTGAAATTTTTTACTACATCATTGGTGATGCAAATGACCAAAGGTGCTTTTTCTTTTAATAATTTTAAACTTGTCATATTGAAATCCTTCCTTTTCACTTTATACGATCTACTGATTTCGATTTATCTCTATCTTTCGTTAAGAAATTTTTTTATTTACATTGAATAATTTACCTCATCAAATTTGTAAATATCCTAAACCTTCACTAGGCGTCATAGCCAATATCAAAAAAGGCTAATTCTAAGGCAACTGCTTGATTCCAGCGTTGCTGAAGTTCTGTCAAATCTTCTCGACCTTTTCCGACACGATTGAGTTCGTCAACCAGAAATTGAACCCACTCTGCAAAGAAAGGACCTCTGTGGAGATTGATCCATTCCGAATGAATATAGGCTTCAGGTAGAGCCAAATCTTTAGAACCCCAGTCTAAATAGAGACCTTCTGCAATGACCAACATGACCAAAAGATGGGCATAATCTGATGATGACACACCAGAATACATAAGCTCCTGAAAGGCTTTTGTTACAGGATGCAAGGTCACTTCCAGATAGTCATTCTCAGATACTTTTAACTCTTTGAAAGCCTTCTGGAAATAACCGTCTTCATCTGCTTCAAGAAAGCCTAGTTGCTTGGCAAAACGAAGCTTGGATTCAAGCTGGTCTGCGTGGGCTACGCAAGCACCCAGCATGGATAAGAAGGCATCAAAGAAGTGATAATCTTGAATCAGATAATCCTTTAAGACCTTATTCTCAATTGTCCCCGCAAAAAGTTCCTTAACAAAACGATGATTAATTGCATCCTGCCAATCCTTCTGACTGCTTTTTAATAATTCTCCAACAATCAAACCTGGCTCAAATGCATAGTCTTGTGTTTCCATATTTACTTTTCCTCTCTTTACTCGTTCGTAATCAACAAAACATCAAGAAAATTCTAGTTTTACTTGACCTTTTTAAAGAAAATCAAGGGCGTTCAAGAAGAGCTACCTAAATACTTTGTATCACCTTCATCCAGCTTATATAAACAAAAAAACTCCAATTACAATCAAGAATTAGAGTTGACTTACAAGATTAGATCGTTCATTTCGCCATACGAAAAAAAACTTTTCACATTTCCCTTCGCCAGTCTTAACTGTATCAGGTTCAATGGGTATCATCTCAGCCTAAAGCACCCCAAATGTCTTTATTATTTAATTACTGCACCAGTATAGCAAAAAATGAAAGCCCTAGCAAGATATTTGATTGGAAAATATATTTATATAGACTTTTATATGATTTTCCTTTATTCAAACGTTTAAAACACAAACAAAAACCTCCACACTTAGTGGAGGCAAGCTGTTTTATCAATACAATTTTAAGTCGCGTGGGTCAACTGGGAAGGTTGGGTTGTATGGGTTGTGACGGAGTTTGAAGTGTTTGACATCTTCAATAGTCTGAGTTCCAGACAACTGCATGACTGTCTTCAATTCCGCATTCAAGTGTTCAAAGACTTGACGCACACCGACACTACCACCGAGGGCCAAACCATAGATGACAGGGCGGCCAATAGCTACCAAGTCTGCTCCTGAGGCCAAGGCTTTAAAGACGTGTTGACCACGACGAACACCTGAGTCAAAGACAATTGGCACGCGTTTGTCAACCGCTTCAGCTACTTCTTGAAGTGAATCAAAGGCTGCTGGCCCACCGTCGATTTGGCGTCCACCGTGGTTTGTTACCCAGATACCAGATGCACCTGCAGCAAGTGAACGTTCAACATCCTCACGGCATTGTGGTCCCTTGACATAAACAGGAAGTCCTGAGTATTCAGCGATAAATTCTACATCACGTGGAGACAAGCGTTGTTTAGCTGATTTGTAAACAAAGTCCATTGATTTTCCAGCACCTTCTGGCAGATATTCTTCAACAATCGGCATGCCAACTGGGAAGACAAATCCATTACGCTTATCAACCTCACGATTGCCCCCTACAGTCGCATCTGCTGTCAAGACAATCGCTTTATAACCTTCAGCCTTCACACGGTCCATGATATGGCGGTTGATACCGTCATCCTTACTAAAGTAAAATTGGAACCAATGAGGTGTCCCTTGAAGGGCTTCCGTAATTTCTGGAAGATCGACAGTAGAGTAAGAGCTAGTTGTGTAAAGAGAACCAAACTCATGCACACCACGCGCAGTCGCCACTTCACCCTGTTCATTTGCCAATTTATGAGCTGCAACAGGTGCCATAATGATTGGTGAAGACAATTTTTCGCCTGCAAATTCAATCTCTGTACTTGGATTTTCTACATTGCAGAGTGTATGAGGAACGATGAGTTTGTGGTTAAAGGCACGAATATTCTCACGTAAAGTGAAAGTATCCTCCGCCCCACTAGCGATATAGCCAAATGCTGCTTTAGGAATAACTTGTTGTGCCATTGGCTCCAAATCATAGGTATTGATGAAGTCTACATGACCTTCTGCATTGCTTGTTTTGTATGACATAAAATGCCCTCCTTAATAAGTAAGCGTTTACTTTGTATATTACAAAAATATCTTAACTCTTTTTTCAAAACTTTTCAAATATTTTGTTTGGAAATTTCAGAAATTTTATATCTATGATAAAAAATCCTTATCACGGCAATAAAAAATAGATATTATCCAAAGGAGATTTTAAGTGCTACAATAACTGTATTATTTCTAGATGGGAGGTTCTATTTTTGGATTGGTCCATTGTTGAACAATATCTACCACTATATCAAAAGGCTTTTCTCCTAACCTTGCATATTGCAGTTTGGGGAATTCTGGGATCCTTTCTGCTCGGTTTAATCGTTAGTATCATCCGGCATTACCGCATCCCTTTTTTGGCGCAAATAGCGACAGCCTACATTGAATTGTCACGTAATACACCCCTTTTGATTCAACTCTTCTTTCTCTACTTCGGTCTTCCCCGAATAGGGATTGTCCTATCTTCGGAAGTCTGTGCTACTCTGGGATTAGTCTTTTTAGGAGGCTCCTATATGGCAGAATCTTTCCGAAGTGGGTTGGAAGCCATCAGTCAAACCCAGCATGAGATTGGATTAGCCATCGGTCTGACACCTGTACAGGTCTTTCGCTATGTGGTTCTTCCGCAAGCAACAGCGGTGGCCCTACCATCTTTTAGCGCCAATGTCATTTTCCTCATCAAGGAAACCTCCGTTTTCTCAGCAGTAGCTTTAGCAGACCTCATGTACGTCGCCAAGGACTTGATTGGGCTCTATTATGAGACAGACATTGCGCTAGCTATGTTGGTAATTGCTTACCTGATTATGCTGCTGCCCATATCACTGGTCTTTAGCTGGATAGAAAGGAGGCTCCGCCATGCAGGATTCGGGAATCCAAGTACTCTTTCAGGGAAATAATCTCCTGCGGATTTTACAGGGATTGGGCGTCACGATTGGCATTTCTATCCTGTCTGTCCTCTTATCCATGATTTTCGGAACAGTCATGGGAATTGTCATGACCTCCCATTCTAGAATCGTACGATTTTTAACACGATTGTATCTGGAATTTATTCGTATCATGCCCCAACTGGTGCTACTCTTCATCGTTTATTTCGGATTAGCTCGAAACTTTAATATCAATATCTCAGGAGAGACTTCAGCTATTATCGTTTTTACCCTCTGGGGAACAGCTGAAATGGGGGACTTGGTCCGTGGAGCCATCACTTCCCTCCCTAAGCATCAGTTTGAAAGTGGACAGGCACTAGGTTTGACAAATGTTCAACTTTACTACCACATCATCATCCCACAGGTCTTGAGAAGATTGCTACCACAAGCCATCAACCTTGTCACTCGGATGATCAAAACCACTTCCTTGGTTGTCTTGATTGGGGTAGTTGAAGTGACCAAGGTTGGACAGCAAATCATCGATAGCAATCGCTTGACTATCGCAACCGCTTCCTTTTGGATTTATGGAACCATTCTAGTCTTGTATTTCGCAGTCTGCTTCCCTATTTCCAAACTATCCACTCACTTAGAAAAACATTGGAGGAACTAAATGTCTGAAACTATCTTAGAAATCAAGGAACTCAAAAAATCCTTCGGAGACAATCCCATCCTCCAAGGTCTATCCCTACAAATCAATAAAGGGGAAGTTGTCGTCATTCTAGGACCCTCTGGTTGTGGGAAAAGTACCCTCCTTCGTTGTCTCAACGGCTTAGAAAGTATTCAAGGTGGAGATATTCTTCTGGACGGTCAGTCTATCGTTGAAAATAAAAAAGACTTTCACCTAGTTCGCCAAAAGATTGGCATGGTCTTTCAAAGTTATGAACTCTTTCCCCATCTGGATGTCCTACAAAACCTCATCCTAGGTCCTATCAAGGCTCAAGGAAGGGACAAGAAAGAAGTGACAGAGGAAGCTTTGCAACTACTGGAACGTGTCGGTTTGCTAGACAAACAACATAGCTTTGCGCGTCAATTATCTGGTGGACAGAAGCAACGGGTTGCAATTGTTCGTGCCCTCCTCATGCATCCAGAAATCATCCTTTTTGACGAAGTGACTGCTTCGCTGGATCCAGAAATGGTGCGTGAGGTTCTGGAACTTATCAATGATTTGGCCCAGGAAGGCCGTACCATGATTTTAGTAACCCACGAAATGCAGTTTGCCCAAGCAATTGCCGATCGGATTATCTTCCTAGACCAAGGGAAAATCGCTGAAGAAGGAACGGCTCAAGCCTTCTTTACCAATCCGCAAACCAAACGAGCTCAGGAATTTTTAAACGTCTTTGACTTTAGCCAATTTGGCTCATATCTATAAAGGAGATTCTTATGAAACTATTCAAACCACTCTTAACTGTTTTGGCACTCGCCTTTGCCCTTATCTTTATCACAGCTTGTAGCTCAGGTGGAAATGCTGGTTCATCGTCTGGCAAAACTACTGCCAAGGCTCGCACAATCGATGAAATCAAAAAAAGCGGTGAACTACGAATCGCCGTATTTGGGGACAAGAAACCGTTTGGTTACGTTGACAATGACGGTTCTTACCAAGGCTACGATATCGAACTTGGGAACCAACTGGCTCAAGACCTTGGCGTGAAGGTAAAATACGTTTCAGTCGACGCTGCCAACCGTGCTGAATACTTGATTTCAAACAAGGTAGATATTACTCTTGCCAACTTTACAGTGACTGACGAACGCAAAAAACAAGTTGATTTTGCCCTTCCATATATGAAAGTCTCTCTTGGTGTCGTATCACCTAAGACTGGTCTCATTACAGACGTCAAACAATTGGAAGGTAAAACCTTGATTGTCACAAAAGGAACGACTGCTGAGACTTATTTTGAAAAGAATCATCCAGAAATCAAACTCCAAAAATACGACCAATACAGTGACTCTTACCAAGCCCTTCTTGACGGACGTGGAGATGCCTTCTCTACTGACAATACGGAAGTCCTAGCTTGGGCGCTTGAAAATAAAGGATTTGAAGTAGGAATTACTTCTCTTGGAAATCCAGATACCATTGCAGCAGCAGTTCAAAAAGGCAACCAAGAATTGCTAGACTTCATCAATAAAGATATTGAAAAATTAGGTAAGGAAAACTTCTTCCACAAGGCCTATGAAAAAACACTTCACCCAACCTACGGTGACGCTGCTAAAGCTGATGACCTGGTTGTTGAGGGCGAAAAAGTTGACTAGTTATTAACTCTTAAAAGGGACTGGATTTTAAACTCCAATCCCTTTTTAAGATTTTACCTATAACATCCTGAGTCTATCTAAGATGTTCAATCTGAACACAGTGTACATACTTTATCTTCTATTGCATATACTTTATCACATAAGATACGAATATCCTCTTCACTATGACTAGCAATCAAAATTGTTGTCCCTTTTTCACTAGAGAGCTTTCTAAACAATGTTCTCATATTTTCTACACTTGATTTGTCCAAGGCATTCATAGGTTCATCTAGTAAAAGAATAGAGGGATTCTCCATAATTGCTTGAGCAATCCCTAGCTTTTTCCTCATACCTAGCGAATAAGTTTTAACTTTCTGGTCTTTTTGCTCATATAGACCAACTATTTTCAGTGTATCATTGATTTCCTGATTACCAACTACTCCTCGTATGCTTGCCAAATATTGTAAATTCTTAAAGCCACTATAATAATTTATAAAACCAGGTTCTTCAATCAAAGCTCCCAAATTAGCTGGAATTTTTCTCTCAGGAACAATATTTTCCCCATTGATTAACACTTCCCCATAAGACGGACTATATAAACCAGCTATTAATTTAAACAATACACTTTTCCCTGAGCCATTCGCACCAGTAATTCCTATAATTTCCCCCTGTTTACAACTAAAATTAAGGTTTTGAAAAACACATGTTTTTTTTAATTCCAACTGAATATTTTTTAATGTAATTATTTCATTCATTCTATAAACCTCCTCTTTTGACGAGTGAAATAGAAAATGCTTTTAAAAAGAAAGACTAAAAATAGCAACTGAAGAAATAGATCTCGTCCTATATCTCCATTTCCTCTATTCAGAATATAAAATAGATAATTGGTTCGATTCCCCACAAATAAACTGCCAAACACAATCATGAGTAAAAAGAAGCTAACACAAGAAAAGTTCATTTGCTCATTCGCTCCTAGTATGTATAACGTAAAGCAAAGCAAGGATAGCACACAAACATTCAAAAAATCAACTATAAACAAAACTCCTATATCCCAGTTTGGTAACTGTAACATAAATTGAATCACTAGAACTTTTACCATGATTAAAACGAGTCCATAAAGAAAACAGGTCCAAATCTGATACCTAATCCAGAGCTTAATAGAAGAAAATCGAATCACTTCCATAAAGAAATCGGATGCTCTTCTACGATATACAACTGCTAGAAAAAATGCATGAATAATAAACCAATGAAGCAACCATATAGATAAGACTAAAAAAGAGTTTTGACTCAGATTAGGCCCTTTTAAAATTTCTATAACAAGTCTATCATTTCCTTCTAACCAATACCATAATCCTAAACAAATCAATATCCAAAAAAGAACATAACCCCAAAAGTACTTGGTATAGATTATCTGATTCAACCTCCACATGTGACTACTTAACTTTCCCATTTCCAACTTTTACACTCTCCTCCAGTTTCTATGAACAGAAAATACAGTCAATGGAATTATGATAGATAGTAATGTAAGCCAATAAATCAATGCATACGGATTGGAATTTACCATATACTGAAAAATTGGCAATAATCCAATTAGCCCATTGTTCAACTGATAAATCCAGAATAAGGATTCTACAAATAAAAAAGTAAACAGAAATACTAAGCTCATGCTTGATTTTTTAAACCAAGAAAAACTGCTAATAGTAAGTAAGGATAAAAAGAAATAGTATGCTATATAAGAGAAAAAAAATCCTATAAAGAAACTAGCATTGTTTGCAATACTTATACCATAAAATTCTCTTAAAAAATCAACCTCCTTTATCTCCAAAGAGAAGCTAAAACCATTACTAAATGCAATTAGAAAAATCAATAAAAATAAAGTCGCCGTCCAAATCCCCGTACTAAGAGCTGCTAATTTGAAACTAAAACTGGTAAAGTGCTTAATTGATTTCAGACGAATGCGGCACTCCAACCTATTAAAATAGTTATTCATCAAATGAAAAAAGAATAATATATATGTGAACGGAAAGCAATATACTCCAGTCGTAATATCTTGAAGTAAGACTAAGAGCCATTCTAATACATTTGGATGGATTGAATATTGGCGACATCGCAGTAAATATACTGTACTAGATAAAATACAGGATAGCAGTAATATAAAATAAACCAATACTGCTAAAAAATCTTTTTTGTAAAATTGAACAAATTGTTTCATTATACGTAGTCCTCTGAATGTAGAAAAAATGTACCATAAACAACCAAACAACTAACAAATAAAATAAAAGCAAGATGCCCACTAACTAAGGAAAGACTGATATCTTTCTGATATCCCAAAGCTAATGTTGTCACAGGTTCTAAGTAAGATAGCTCTAAAATACCCCAAAAAATACCCCCAACCATCATATAGGCAACTGGGATGAAAATAGCTCCTAATTTTTTCTTCACTAGCAAAGCACTAGCTAGTCCAAAAATAGAGAACACAGCGCCCCAAACTCCATACCAGAGAGTCGTTACAAGACTATAGAGAAACTGATTAGAATCAAATAATTCTTTTAAGGCACCACTATAGTCTCCAATATAAATTTCCTGATAAGGAGTCACTAAAAGATTAATTCCTAATAATAATAAATAGGGGAGAAAAAAGACTAGAAAAGAAGAAATAATTACAGTACTACCCACAATAGCCAGATACTTCTTTTTAGAAATTCGACACAATTGTGCTGTTAGAAAATGACTCTCAGCATCCTCTATTATCTGACTAGAATAGGGCAGTGTACAGATAAGTGCAGCTACTAGGCTAATCGGTGAAAATCCTCTAATAGAAGAAGCGGCAAAAAAAATCGATAAACCTTCAATTTTATAAATACCATTGAAAGCAAGGAAATTTCCTAAACTCATGCAAAGAAGGGTCAAAAATAAAGACATATAAAACCGAGGTGATTTAACGACTCGTACAAGATTACAAATAAAAAATTCCATCCCAACTCCTCCTTATAATAAGAATAGGGTGTAGCATTCTTTTTTCATGCTACACCCACAATCAACCATCTTTAAGGCTTACTCTGACAAGTAAGTTAATAAGAATCTGGACTCCAAGAACCTGAAGTATGAATTCTTACATGATTTCCAAACTGTGGCGCCATAGCTAATCTAGTATCAGAACCAATATAATTATCACCACCTCCATTATAGTACATGACAATCCTAGAGCCAGAACTCAATTGATACATTGGAGTGATATCTGCCCCACTATAGGCGCTACGAATAGAGGTATTTAACGTTTTACCGCCACCAGTGCTGTCATTATTATTAATTCCAGCAGAGGCGTTTTCTTTCTCAAGCTCACTAGTTGTATCCGCACCAAAACGCGGCAACGTTAAATCATAATCTCCAATCTGTCTAGCTAAGACTGTAGGGAGAAACAAACTAAATGCAATTGTAACTACGCAAAAAAGGGAATATATTTTTCTTCTTTTCATGACATCGTCCTCCTAAGAAGTGATAAACAAGATAGTTGATTGATCAATTTGATACATATTATATTTTCATTATATCAATAAAAGAAAGCGCTGTCAATTATTTTGTTTAAAAGAGTCCGGGACAAAAAGATTTTAATTTTAGAAATTCTTTATTATAAATTTTAAAAATCGATAAATTATACAAAAAAACGAACGAAACAGAATTCTGGTTGTTAGATAACTCGTTTTGTTCGTTTTTTATATTTAAAGTTAGATTTTTGTCCCAGACTCGTCTCTCTTTATCTTACTGACCTAACCTTCTTGCCAATTCTCTTGGTCTTCTTTAAAGCGTTTTAGGAGAGCGAGTCCTTCTGGTGTGATATATCCTTCTTCTTGGGCTAGATGGATGAGCTCACTGTAGTTTGAAAGTGTCACCAATTTCACACCAGCATCCGCAAAGTTCTTATCTGCTTTTGGCAATTGGTAACTGAAAATTGCTACTACACCAAGCACATCTGCTCCTTCTCGCGTTGCTGCTGCTACTGCTTCAAGAACAGAACCACCAGTTGAAATGAGGTCTTCAACCACTACCATTTTTTGACCTTGAGCTACGCGGCCTTCGATTTGATTACCAGCTCCGTGGTCTTTTGGTTTGCTACGGATGTAGGCAAAAGGCAAGTCCATCTTATCAGCAATAATAGCTCCGTGTGGAATCCCTGCCGTCGCAGTTCCTGCAATGACTTCTACATCTGGAAAGGCTTCTTTGATGGCTTCCACAAAGCCATTTTCAATTAAGGTACGAGTTTCTGGATAGGCTAGTGTCACACGATTATCAGTATAAATCGGTGACTTGATGCCAGATGCCCAAGTGAAAGGCTCCTCTGGTTTGAGGTAAACGGCTTGAATTTTCAAGAGGTGGCTAGCGATATCTTTAGCAAGTGTCATGGTCTTCTCCTTTTGTTTTTCTAATCTAGTTCTTTAATTCCAGTCCTGTGTCCATTCATCCTTGATGGCATGATAAGCTGCAACAGGATTCTCAGCTTGGGTAATGGGACGTCCCACTACGATATAGTCACTACCGATTTGATAGGCATCAGCAGGTGTCATCACGCGTTTTTGGTCTCCAACTGCAGCACCTGCTGGACGAATGCCCGGTGTCAGACAGATAAAATCTGGATTGGTGGCCTGCTTGATGAGTTGCACTTCCTGAGCCGAGCAAACAACACCATCTAATCCCGCTTCAGCCGTCTTCTTGGCATAATGAATCACTGACTCCTGCAGGCTGGTTTGGATGTTTTGAAAATCCTGCATCTGAGCTTCTGATGTTGATGTCAGCTGAGTCACTGCAATCAATTTGGCTTGACTTCCAAGACCTTCACGCGCAGCTTTCATCATCTCTACACCACCAGCCGCATGAACATTGGTCATATCTACACCAAGCTGAGACAGGATCTTCATAGCTGATTTGACTGTATTGGGAATGTCATGCAGCTTGAGATCCAAAAAGACACTGTGACCCAAGCCTTTCAAGTAGGATACAATCTCAGGCCCCGTTGCGTAATAAAGCTCCATCCCTACCTTTAGATAAAGGCTTTCTTCTGCTGGGAAAAGAGCTAAAAATTCCTTGACCGCCTCAAAACTAGGAAAATCAAGAGCAATGACTGGACGATGTTCTCGCATAGGTTTCTCCTTTTACCTTTGTTAGTGAGAGAGTCTGGCCACAAGAAGCCACGAAAAAAGGAACCTGCCAACAGCAAGGTTCCACGAAAAATGGGTAGTCTCCACCCTTTCACCGTCTAACCTTAGCTGCCTCTCTGGACTGCTTTAAAGGTTTTTTACTATTCTATTATTTCTACTAACACTTGTCAAGTAAAAACATGGCAACTAAAGAGCTATAGGAGAATAGGTAAACCTAGCGACGCGATGAACGCTGACTTGTTTGGTTTCGATTGCTTTCTTCCTCCAATTTTTTCTTCTCTTCTTCCAATTTATTCTGCTGTTCTTCTAGCCTTTTCTTCTCTTCCTCTTTTTGTTTCTTCTCAGCTTCCTTAGCCTCTTGTTTGGCTTTTTCCTCAGCCTCCATGATTAATTTATCCGCCACAGTGTAGCTGTAAATTCCAGCTTCCATGTCAATCACACTCGGTTCTGACAATTGTGGCTTAATCTTACTGTAATATGGCAGTTTCTTACTCATTTCAGATAGAGGAACCAAAACTTCGTCCGAATCATTCATAGTCAATCGAATTAAATCAGAAGTCACCTTGCTTGGGGCTAGTTCCACCTTTTGGATAGAAGATTTGAGTTCGGGGCTAATTTGAGAAAGTTCTGAGGTAAAGGTCTTGATTTGTTCGCTGTTATTAAAGAGAACTGATATATAAGTTTCTGGCAGACTGACCAAACTCACCGAACTGGTCTCAAGCTGACCGCTTGAAAGGATTGGATAATGACTTTCTCCAGAAACATAATAGGCAACAATATCATATTCCTTGACCTTGATTGTAAACTTGGTTGGAAATTGATAGACAAGCTGAGCTGATTCAACCCAATAGTTAGACTTGATCTGCTCTTCATATTTTGCCTTGTCTAGCAGAAGGTTAATCGTATAATCCGAATCCTGAATGCCTGAAGCCTGTCGAATATCATCATCTGTAGTTTGCACGGTTCCCTCAACACGAATATCCTTCATGGTCGCATAAGGACTGAGCAAGTAAGCAGAGACAACCAATAAAAGCAGACTGAGAAACAAAATCGAGATAGCCCGCCAGATATGAACTCCTGGAATTTTCGGTTTAACCGTTTTTTCCTTTACAGGCTTTTTCTCTACTTTTTTAGCCTGTTTCTTTGGTTCTTTGGATTTTGGTTCTTTGGACTCTGGTTCTTCTTTTTTGACGTCTTCTGACTTTTCTACTTTTTCTTCAGACTCTTCCTTAGCTGATTCTGGGTCTTTTGGTTCAGGTTCACTATCTTGATCCTCAGTTTCATCTGACTTTTCAGATTTGGAAGCCATTCGAGCTTTTCTTTCCTTTTCCTTCTCCTCAGCTAGGGCCGCCTCTTCTTCAGCCTTCTTTTTTAGGTATTCTTGGTTTCGTTTCTGCCATTCTGATAACTCTTTAAATTCTTCGAGGATTTCTTTGCCCTCATTTTTCTTATCTTTTGACATTTACTTTCCTTATGATAAATCTTTTTTCAATAATTCATAAAAATCTGCTAGAGATTTCAATTCCTTAGAAGCCTTCATCTTAGCTTGGTAGTCTTCCTTGTGGCTTAGTAAGTGAGAAAGCTTCTCTTCTAAACTGTCCAAGGTCAAATCGCTTTCTTGAAGCTCTTCTGCATAGCCTTTTTTTACAAAGTAAGCTGCATTTTCAATCTGGTCTCCACGACTAGCTTCACGACCAAGTGGCACAATAACATGTAATTTTGCCATGGCCAAGAGCTCAAAAATCGTATTGGCACCACCACGTGTCACAACAATATCAGCCAATTCCATCAAGGGTTGATAGAGACTGGTCACATAGTCAACACGAAAAAGATTTTGGCTCAACTCGTTCAGGCTAGAATCTCCAGTTAGATTGATAATATTGTAGCGTTCTGTCAGTTCTTTCTTATGGTCTGTCACCAATTGGTTAAAGACACGAGCGCCTGCAGAACCACCGACAAACAATACAGTTGGCAATTTAGGATTAAAGTGGGTTTGAATATCTACCAATTCATCTGGTTCTGGATTTTTTTGATCTGAAACCTTGGTCACCGCTCCCACATGCTCGACCTTAGACAAACTTGAAGCTTGCTCAAAGGTTGAATACATCTTAGTCGCAAACTTATAGGCAATTTTATTGGCCAAGCCCATAGACAGGTCGGATTCATGAATAAAGACCGGTACTCCCGACACACGCGCTGCGATAACAGGCGGTACTGAGACAAAGCCACCCTTTGAAAAAAGAGCCTGTGGGCGAAGTCGCAACATGATAAAGAGAGATTGGACAATTCCCCAACCAACTTTGAAGACATCCAGCATATTTTGCCAAGAGAAATAGCGACGCAATTTTCCAGTCGCAATAGAATGGAAAGTGACATCTAGACCCGACTTAAGGATTTCTTGGTGTTCGATACCACGCTTGTCCCCGATATAATGGACTTCCCAGCCATCTTCGATAAACTTGGGCATTAACAAAAGATTGAGGGTCACGTGTCCAACCGTCCCCCCACCTGTAAAGACAATTTTTTTCATATTATTCCTTTAACTCCGCTACTGTGTCGATAAAGAGGTCGCCACGTACTTCAAAGTTAGCATACATATCCCAGCTGGCATTTGCAGGACTGAGAAGGACTACATCTCCTGGAGTCGCAAGTTCATAGGCTTTGCGGGTCGCATCTGCAATACCAGTCGCATCCACATATGCCACACCAGCCTTGTCTGCTGCCCGTTTGACACGTTCGGCAGACTGACCCAGGACGACCATCTTTTTAAGTCCAGTAATGTCTGGCACCAGTTCGTCAAACTCATTACCACGGTCCAAACCACCTGCAATCAAAATGACCTTGCTGTTGTCAAATCCTGACAAGGCTTTTTGAGTAGCTAGGATATTGGTTGACTTGCTATCATTATAGAATTTGACACCCTTGATTTCATCCACAAATTGGAGACGGTGTTTGACACCACCAAAGGCTGAAAGAGTTTCTTTGATGGTTTGGTTATCCACACCACGGAGCTTGGCTACAGCAATCGTCGCAAGGGCGTTTTCAACATTGTGGCTACCTGGAACTCCGATTTCATTCGCTGCCATGACCACTTTTCCACGGAAGTAGAGCTGACCATCTTCCAGATAAGCTCCATCAACCTTTTCCTGTGTTGAAAATGGTACAACTGTAGCTTGTGTTTTAGTAGCTAATTCTTTTGCCAAGTCTTGGTTAAAGTTCAAGACGAGGAAATCAGCCGCTGTCATCTTGTTCTGGATATTCCACTTGGCTGCTACATATTCCTCAAATGACCCATGGTAGTCGATATGAGTTGGCATGAGGTTGGTAATAACCGCAATCTCTGGATGGAATTCTTGAACGCCCATGAGTTGGAAAGAAGAAAGTTCCATGACAAGCGTGTCCTTGTCTGACGCAGTTTGTGCCACTTGACTAGCTGGATAGCCGATATTTCCTGATAAAAGACCATGTTGCCCAGCAGCAGTCAAAACTTCCCCAATCATAGTCGTTGTGGTTGTTTTACCGTTCGAACCAGTAATACCAACAATCGGCGCTTCTGAAATCAAGTAAGCCAATTCCACCTCAGTCAAGACTGGAATTCCCTTGGCCAATGCCTTTTCAATCATGGGATTGCTGTAGGGGATACCTGGATTTTTCACCATAAGGGCAAACTCTTCATCCAAGAGTTCCAAAGGATGACCACCTGTGATAACCTTGATCCCTTCTTCCAACAAACTTTGGGCAGCTGGATTGTCCTCGAATGGTTTCCCGTCATTTACTGTTACAATGGCACCCAGCTTATCCAACAAACGAGCTGCAGATTCACCAGACTTGGCCAAACCTAAAACAAGGACTTTCTTATTTTTAAACTGATCTATTACTTTCATGTCTCGAACTCCATTTCTACTCTTACTATTTTACCATTTTTATGGAAATAAAAAAGCCACAAAGTGTGTTTGTGACTCTTTCTTCTAACTGAATTTTACCTTATCATCTATGTGATAAATCGGTAACTCGAATGACTTGGTCCACTTGCTCCCAAATCAGAGGATTGTGGGTCGCAATAATAATGGTCCGATTCGGATTTTTTAAAGATTCTAGGATAGAAAGTAATTCCTCAGAGTTTTTGGGGTCTAAAGAAGCGGTTGGTTCATCTGCGAGGATCAAAGGCGGATCCTTTAAAATTATCTTCGCTAGTGCAACACGTTGTGCTTCTCCTCCTGATAATTCAAAGATAGGTTGCTTTAAATCTAAATAAGAGAGGTTTACACGGTTTAAAGCTTGTTTCATCAAAGAGATTTTCTCTTTTTCTTTCAACTTTTTACCAACTAAACCCAGATTGAGATTCTCTTTGACGGTTTGACTTTCAATTAAGCCAAAATCTTGAAATAAGTATCCTAAGTAATCTCTAAAGAAAACAGAAGGCTTGATGTCCTTAAGAGAAGTACCATCATAGATGATTTGTCCTTTGTCATATGGCTCTAATCGTCCAATCATATTCAAGAGTGTTGTCTTACCACAGCCACTTGTACCGATTAAGGCATAAATTTTCCCACCTTCAAAATGAAGATTCGTATCTGAAAATAGCTGACGGCTTCCAAATTTTTTAGATATATTCTTTAGTTCAATCATCCTATTTTCCTTTCATAATTGTCATAGAAACACGAGATTCTTTATGAGCTTGACGGTAAAGCGTCAAAACTGCACTAGCTAGAAAGACTAATAAAGTGAGCAAGCCAATCACCAAGTCTCGACTGCTTAAAATAAAGAGACTAGCACCAAATACAAAACTGGCAAATTGACTAACCATATACTGAGCATGTGTTTCAAAAAATCGTAAACCTGAAATTCGTTTAATCAAGATATCTCGACGGAATTGCTCGAAATATAGAAGATTGACAGAATAAAAGAGTAACAAGGAACTAGCTATTCCAACAATAGCTCCTAGGATTAAAGTTGCTGTTTCAGTTTGAACTTCATTATAACGAGTTAGATAAACGCTTCTTCTTTCTTTAAGATAGGATACTTGCTCATAAATTCCAGCTTTCTTCAAGAGTTCTAGCCCACTCTCATATCCTTTGACAAAGATATTATTACCAGCATTGATAGACCACATAGATTTAGAAATGATACTATCACCTATAGATGTTGGAGTAAATACAACTAAAATCGGATCAGTCAAATACTGAGTGGATACGGGATTCTCACCGTTATTATAAACAAACCGCTTTTCTCCAGTTGGAAGATAGCTAACAATCGCTCTCATTTCATACTCTAAAGGAGCACTTGCCTCCTCACCAGATTTTCCATAATAACTCAATTTTTCTTCAAAAACTTTCTTAAGTTCTGCTTCCTGTGAACGAAGAGATTCTGGTAATAAGAGTCCAAATTCCCCTTTTTGAAGATGGGCTAGTTTCTGTCTAGTCTCACCATTTACAGATACATTTTCCTTGTCCAAATAACTTGGACTGACATAGAGAACATTAGCATCTGGACTATAGGTATCCAATGTCTCTCCCTGTTCATTTTTTCCTTGAGGATTTGCAAAATGAATGAGATTATCTTTTACAAATAGAGCCTGTTCTTCTTCGATTGCTTCCTTGGCAAAGGCATACCACTTATTCTGATTTTCTGTATCTTTTACTCTATCACCTAAGCCAAAGGAAATCTGGTAATAGTCTGCTCTGTCCTGCCATGCTTGTTTTGAAATTTCAAGTTCTTTCAATCGTTGGTAAGACGTCAAACCTGTCTTAACAGCGTAGCCTACTGTAAAAACAGCTACTAACTGACACAATAGGGTTAAAGCCATCAAGCGTTTAAGGGGTAATCTTCCCTTAATAACGGGAACTAATGCTTTGTAACTCAAACTCATTAGATAAAGGAGCATTAGTAAAATTGAAATACCCAATAAAAACAATAGATAGAAACTAATCCCAAAACCATAGGTAGCTAACAAGATAGGATAAAACAAACCTTGACTAAAAAGAACGACTCCCCCACCTAGGAAGGAAAGGAGGGCTGATAGAAGGAGCCATTTGATATCAGTAGATAAAGAATGCCCCATGATGGATAAGAGAGTCTGACCAGAAAAGAGTTTTATACCTGCAGCTCTCATTTCCTTAATCCGAGTGATAATCACTAGAGCAAAGAAAGATAAGCCAAATATTGCTAAACTAATTAAAATAAGGGGAATTAGTAACATTCTAAAAGCAAGAGAATAGGGCGGTGTCTTTCGGTCAGCAATTGCTTTATAACCCAAATCTCCTAATTTATCGGCAAGCTTTTCTTTCGTCAAGGAGCCTGACAAAAGGAGATAACTATTTAGTGGATCACTACGTTCACGACTTTCTTGGCTAGCTTCTTGGAATTCTTTTGGTAAAGTTCCCTGACCATAAGTTGCATAAGTAAAGTGAGTCGTCCCATCCTTACTCGGCTCTACGATTCTTCTAGCTATTAAACTCTGTTCTGAGTTTACAAAATTCTCTAATTCCTTTTCAAATACCTCACGCGTCGGTTCCTGAGTATCTTTTTTGACACGAAGTAAGGAAACGGAATCATAGCTTGCATATAAATATTGTGGCGCACGTAAGACAATAATCCAAGCAAGGAAGAAGCTGAGAAAAAAAGTTGATAATAATATGAATAGTTTCTTCATAGTAGACTCCTTGTATAAGAGAATAACTCTATAGAAAGAAATTTTACATTTTATAAATTCTTAGAATTATTCTCCTAGTTTAATCCATCACACCCTGAGCAACAAAACAACAAATTTAATCCTTTCTTATTTTGAAATCGGTTTCTTATAACTTAAGTATATCACTTTCTATATAATCTATCAACATATTTTACTAAGATATCATTAGTAATAGAATTTTAAAGTTTCCTTAGAAATAGATGTCGGGAAAGAATTTAAGTTCAGTTTTTCCCATTCATATTATCCAAGCAAAAGAGATGATATTAACTAAAAAGCAATTCGAACTACTGTAAAATTCCTAGCAAAAAAGAGAGCCGAAACTCTCTTTTTATCTTCTTTTACTTTTATGGACCGACATGAGGGTAATATCTCGCAAGCTAAAGTATGCTAAGAAGAGCATGGCGATTGCGATAAAGAATTCTGTCGGTAGCTGAAAGATATGCAGGACAGACAACATGAGCAAAATCAAAAGTGCTACGAAAGCAAAGACGACAAGGACGATATTGACTGTCCCTTTAATGCTTTGTGGTGTCGCAAATACATAGAGTAGTAATAAGAGGAGTCCTATGATTAAATAAACCATCTTTATCTCTTTCTAGCTCTTATTCAGCTGATTTTTTCTTCTTGTTAGCTTTCTCACGCTCTGCCTTGTTAAGGATTTGTTTACGCAAACGGATAGACTCAGGCGTTACTTCCATGTACTCATCGTCGTTCAAGAACTCAAGAGACTCTTCAAGTGTCAAGATACGAGGAGTCTTGATAACAGCTGTTTGGTCCTTAGTAGCTGAACGAACGTTGGTCATTTGTTTAGCCTTAGTGATGTTAACTGTCAAGTCGTTTTCACGAGAGTTTTCACCGATGATCATTCCTTCGTAAACCTCAGTACCTGGGTTAACAAAGATTGTACCACGTTCTTCGATAGACATGATTGAGTAAGTTGTAGCCTTACCAGCATCGATAGAAACAAGGGCACCACGGTGACGTCCACCAATTTCACCTGGAATCAATGGCAAGTATTGGTCGAAAGTATGGTTCATGATACCGTAACCACGAGTCATTGACAAGAACTCAGTTGAGTATCCAATCAAACCACGCGCTGGAACAAGGAAGACCAATCGAGTTTGACCATTACCAGTTGAAATCATATCCAACATTTCACCCTTACGTTCAGAAAGACTTTGGATAACAGAACCTTGGTATTCTTCTGGAGTGTCAATTTGAACACGTTCAAATGGCTCACATTTAACACCGTCGATTTCTTTCACGATAACCTCTGGACGAGATACTTGAAGTTCATATCCTTCACGACGCATTGTTTCGATAAGGATTGACAAGTGCAATTCTCCACGTCCTGAAACCGTCCATTTATCTGGTGAGTCAGTTGGGTCAACACGAAGGGAAACGTCTGTTTGCAATTCTGCCTGCAAGCGTTCTTCTACCTTACGAGAAGTCACCCATTTACCTTCTTTACCAGCAAATGGTGAGTTGTTGACCAAGAAAGTCATTTGAAGAGTTGGCTCATCGATGTGTAGGATTGGAAGAGCTTCAACTGCGTCTGTCGGAGTAATAGTTTCACCGACAAAGATGTCTTCCATACCTGAAACGGCAATCAAATCACCTGCTTTAGCTTCTTGGATTTCACGACGTTCCAAACCAAAGAAACCGAAGAGTTTTGTAACACGGAAGTTCTTAGTTGTACCATCTAGTTTAGAAAGGGTAACTTGGTCCCCAACCTTAACAGTACCACGGAAGACACGACCAATACCGATACGACCAACGAAGTCATTGTAGTCCAAAAGTGATACTTGGAATTGCAAAGGCTCATCTGAGTTATCTACTGGAGCTGGGATGTGGTCGATAATTGTGTCAAAGATTGGCGCCATAGTAGCTTCTTGGTCAGCTGGATCATCTGACAATGAAGAAGTTCCGTTGATAGCTGAAGCATACACCACTGGGAAATCAAGCTGGTCATCATCTGCACCAAGCTCGATGAAAAGCTCCAAGACTTCGTCCACTACTTCTGCTGGACGAGCTGATGGTTTATCGATTTTGTTAACAACCACGATTGGGACAAGGTCTTGTTCCAAGGCTTTTTTCAATACGAAACGAGTTTGTGGCATGGTTCCTTCGTAGGCATCTACGACCAAAACAACACCGTCAACCATTTTCATGATACGCTCAACTTCTCCACCGAAGTCCGCGTGTCCTGGTGTGTCCATGATGTTGATACGAGTTCCCTTGTAGGCAACGGCTGTATTTTTAGCAAGGATGGTAATTCCACGCTCTTTCTCGATATCGTTTGAGTCCATAGCACGCTCAGCCAATTCAGTACGTGCATCAAGCGTTTCTGATTGTTTCAATAATTCGTCAACAAGGGTTGTTTTACCGTGGTCAACGTGGGCGATAATCGCAATGTTACGGATATCTTCTCTTAATTTTGTCATGATTTCCTCTATAATATTCAAAATTTATTTTCTAACTGAACGATTATACCATAATTTCAAGTAAATAACATAACTCAAGCAAGTGTAAATGTTTTCACTCTGCTTTTCTTTTCACGTCAAGCCTTTTCAAAGCAAGCGACTTATGATAAGATAGGCACAGTATGCGTTTAGATAATTTATTAGCCCAAGAAAAAATCAGCCGAAAGACCATGAAACAAGCCTTACTCAAAGGGGACATTCTCGTTGATGGTTGCCCAGCCCGTTCCCTAGCTCAAAATATCGATACAGGACTACAAGAACTCCTTTTTCAGGACCGAATCATTCAAGGCTATGAGCACACCTACCTTATGCTTCATAAACCTGCTGGTGTCGTAACAGCCAATAAAGACAAGGAACTTCAAACTGTCATGGACCTCCTGCCACCTGACATCCCGTCTGACCAGCTCTATGCTGTCGGTAGACTGGACCGAGATACGACAGGACTCCTCCTCTTGACTGATAACGGTCCTTTGGGCTTTCAGCTCCTCCATCCCCAATATCATGTCGATAAAACTTATCAGGTTGAGGTTAATGGACTTCTGACACCTGACCATATCCAAGCCTTTCAAAAGGGAATTGTCTTTTTAGATGGTACTATCTGTAAACCTGCAAGCCTAGAAATTCTATCTGCAAGTCCTTCCCACAGTCAAGCCTCTATTACCATTTCAGAGGGGAAATTTCATCAGGTAAAAAAAATGTTCCTCTCGGTTGGTGTCAAGGTGACTAGCCTCAAGAGAATCCAATTTGGGGACTTCACATTGAACCCAGATTTAGCAGAAGGTAACTACCGCCCTTTGAACCAAAAAGAGTTACAAATCATTAAAAACTATTTAGAGAAAAGTGGATAAAACAAAAAAGCTTTCAAATAAAGCTTTTTTGTTTTACACTAGTTAATTCATAAAAAGAATCAATCCTAAAACCCAATTAATTACGGAAACTACAATCCCTACAATAGCTATAATTTTTTCTGTTTTATAGTCTAGTCCAGATTCTTTTTGAAGTGAGTTAGCATACAATAAACTGGTAATACCTAAACCAATACCTCCCAACGGAAATAACAAAGCAAGAATAATCGACAAGATACCCAGAAAAAGTGGATTTTTCTTCTTTTCTTTCATGTTCTAAGAACTCCTTAAATTTTATACAAATTAATTATACCATAAAACAATAGCTTCATCCTATCATTCGACTACTTTGGAAATAAGGTTAGCTAGTCTTCACTTTCCCTTTCCAAGAATCCAAACCATAAGAAAGGATATAAATCTCAGAAAAACCTTGTTTTTTCAAGTAAAGGGCTGCATTTGTAACACGCTGCGCACGTTGGTTTTCGTAGAGAAGGACAGGCTTATCCTTACGAAGGGCAGCAAGACTAGTCTTCAACTGACTTGAAGGAATATTGCGAGCTCCAAGGATATGTTTTCTGTGGAATTCTGCTGGGTCGCGCAAATCAATCAATTGACCCGTACGAATCAAGGCTTCAAATTCCTCATTGTCTACGATTTTAGCCGCACGGCGAATACGAAGATAGTTAAAGCCCATCCATGCCAACATTGCCAGTATAAGTGCCCACAAAATCCAAGTAACCATTAGTTCTTTTCTCCATTTTTCTCAATATAATCCAATTCTACCTTGTGCTCTCTGCGAAGAACCGCTTCTGCTTCTAGATAGTCTAGTTTTTCCATCAACCCTGCATCGTAAATCCGAGAGAGTTCCAGCTTCATCAGTTCAATATCATATAAGCGTTTTCCCATATAAACAATAATACCAAATCGTTTGAGGAATTGCTGCACATCATAGAATGTTTTCATAAGTTTCATTCTAGCAAAATTTTATATTTTTTTCAAGAAGAGACCACACAATGCACCTGATTTTCCTATCTTCTTTGGCGATTCTGACGCAAGTGTGGTACAATAAAAACATGAGAATTCAACAATTACACTATATTATCAAAATCGTCGAAACTGGCTCCATGAATGAGGCAGCCAAGCAACTCTTTATCACCCAGCCAAGTCTTTCCAATGCTGTGAGAGATTTGGAAAATGAAATGGGCATTGAAATCTTTATCCGCAATCCCAAGGGCATCACCTTGACCCGTGATGGGATGGAGTTCCTCTCTTATGCCCGTCAGGTTGTCGAGCAGACTCAGCTTCTGGAGGAACGCTATAAAAATCCTGTCGCCCACCGCGAACTCTTTAGCGTTTCGTCTCAACACTATGCCTTTGTGGTCAATGCCTTTGTCTCTTTGCTCAAGAAAAGCGATATGGAGAAATACGAGCTCTTCCTTCGTGAAACTCGTACTTGGGAAATTATCGACGACGTCAAGAACTTCCGCAGTGAGGTCGGTGTCCTATTTTTGAACAGCTACAACCGTGATGTTTTAACCAAGATGCTGGATGACAATCACCTGCTGGCTCACCATCTCTTCACAGCCCAGCCCCATATCTTTGTCAGCAAGACCAACCCTCTGGCAAAAAAAGACAAGGTCAAACTATCTGATTTGGAAAACTTCCCTTATCTCAGCTATGACCAAGGGACGCACAACTCCTTCTACTTTTCAGAAGAGATTCTTTCACAAGAACACCACAAGAAATCCATAGTGGTCAGTGACCGTGCCACCCTCTTTAATCTCTTGATTGGTCTGGATGGATATACCATTGCAACAGGGATTTTGAACAGCAACCTCAACGGAGACAATATCGTTTCTATCCCACTTGATATTGACGACCCTATCGAGCTGGTCTATATCCAACATGAAAAAACTAGCCTTTCTAAGATGGGCGAACGCTTTATCGACTATCTCCTAGAAGAAGTTCAGTTTGATAGTTGAGAATCACTCTAAATCGAATAACTTAAAAACCTCAAGAACTAGCTTTCAACCCTAGTTCTTGAGGTTTTTTCTCTAATAAATCAAGCGGATTTTATAAAATCTTATTTTTTAAACCAAAATATAGACAGAATTATAACAAGAATAAGTCCAGCTCCCACAACCAGTCCAAATACTGGGATATTCCCAAATAGTTTTTGTTCTGGCTTTATCTCCTCACTACTGTCTTGAGTTGATTCTACCACTGTATCGCCTTGTTTCGCTACGTCTTGTTCTACTTTTTTCTCTATTTTCTTAGGACCATAAGTTGGATTTACAAAAGTTACCAGCTTAGAAGGTTTAGAATAGTCTTCCTCCCCTTCTTTTACTACCCACAATACATTATATAAAGTTCGCCCTTCTAGTACCATACCATGTTCGAGTCGATGACCAGGAGGCAAGCCTCCACCTAAACCAACAATTAAAGAGAAAAAATCATTCTCTTGATTTTCTGTTAAGACAATAAATCCATTCTCACTCACTTTTTTAAGACGGGATACCTTCCCTCTAATATCTCCATCTTTAAAGGTTCCAGTGTAGCTTCCGTCCTCTCCTAAAATAAGTGATGAAGCTCTACCAGATTTAGTACCATTATTTGGCTCTTTATTAATCCAAATACCTACCAACTCAGATGGCAAAGGAATTTCATCTCCTATTTTAGCATCGACAAGAGACTTGGGCATGGGAGGATTCGGATCCATATTATCTCCGATGATTGGGAGATTTAGAGAAGTATATTCAATAGTTGAGGTATCTATCTTTGTTTTAGAGTCAAGATTTAAGTCATCTAAGTCACCTTCTCCTGCTCTAAATTCACCTTTTTTAATTAACGTTGGCTCCTTATTTTCTTTAGAAAGTTGGAACAATCTATATGACATAATCCCTGGAGAACTTTCGAACACTATAATACTGCCATCTGTAAAGGTATTAATAACTGTCCCCATTCTATGGCTTGTATCCCAAAATCTATCAAATAATGGAGTGGGAGTATTACCATTCATATAATATACTTCAAACAGTTCCCATTTTTCACCATTGGTTAGACCGATTAATAACTCATCCGTCCCATTTTTATCAATATCCATCAAAGCGTAACCAAGTCTATTAGCATTATTTTCAAATAGCTGTTTGCTCTCCCACTTCTCAGTAATTTGTGGAAATAGTTGGTTGTAGTCAGTACTGTCAGCTTGGGCTGAAGCCACTAGTAAAAACAAACCTAATATAGAACAAACCACCATCAGTAATTTGTTTAGTAATTTCAAACGATTCTCCATATTTTTATAATCTCTCATATTCTAGCATCATTCTCTCAATATCGACTTTATCTATTGTAGATAAATCAGTCACGTTATCACGTGATACTCTAATTGATAAATTCTTAATGATTTTTTCATTGATATTTCTAATCCAGCGACCATTACTACAATCATTGATTTTATTATACAAAGATTCAATTGTTTTAGAATAATAATCAACATCAATTAAGTATCCTTGATTGTTTAATCCTAATAAACCAATTTGAATAATTTCATCCGCTGTATAATCTTCAAAATCAAAAGTATTTGGAATTCGGCTTGGTAGTCCTGAATTTACTGAGAGAAATTCTTCCATTTCCTTTGTATATCCAGCAAAAATAATGACAATATCTCTTCTATGATCTTCCATGAATTTAAGAATCTCATCAATTGCTTCTTTACCAAATCGATCTTCATTAGAATTTGATAGCGTGTATGCTTCATCAATGAACAAAACTCCCCCTAAAGCAGATTTCAATACTTCCTGCGTCTTGATAGCCGTTTGCCCTACATACCCAGCTACTAAATCACTTCGAGATACCTCTATGAATTTATTTTGAGGAATAATTCCCTTTTGATAAAGAATTTTTCCTACGATACGAGCTACAGTAGTTTTTCCAGTCCCTGGATTTCCCAAGAATAAGGAATGTAGTGAGAACTCGCTTACAGCAGCGCCTTGTTCTTCCCTCTTCTTATTCAACTCTGCTAATGAAATAAATTGTTCAACCTGTTTTTTAACTTTCTGTATTCCTATCAAGTTTTGTAGTTGTTCCAAAGCATCTTTTTGATTTTCTTCTGGTTGTTGGGTGCCTTGAAGAAGGACATCATCAATATCGTCATTGATAATTGTCACATAGTCATCAACCTGCGTCTCAACAACACGATTGGCTAAAGCTCTCATTAAGTGTTCATTAAAATTACGAATCCATCGTCCATTACTATGATCTAACGAGCGACTATAGGCCTGCTTGACTCTCATAGCATAATAAGATTCGTCTTCAAGTTGATACGAAGATTTCTGAAGATTTTTCAATCCCATTTCGACAATTTCATCACCAGAATAGTCCTCAAAGAAGAATGTATTTGGTACACGTGACTTTAATCCAGGATTTGTTTCAAAAAACTGTTCCATTTCTTTAGTGTAACCCGCAAATATAATCATAATCTCATTGCGGTAATCTTCCATATACTTTAGTATTGTGTTTATAGCCTCTAGTCCAAAATTATGTTGAGATGATTTTCCCTTATTTAAAGTATATGCTTCATCAATAAAAAAAATACCACCTTTAGCCTTCTCCAATATTGCTTGCGTTTGTACTGCTGTCTCACCAATATGAGTTGCAATAAGATCCGACTCAGAAACCTCAATAAATTTAAATTCATCTCCAGGGAGAACACCTCTGTCAAAGAGAACTCTACCTAATAATCTTGCTACTGTTGTCTTCCCTGTACCAGGATTTCCTGTAAAAACAGAATGTAGAGATTGTTCTTGAATTGGAAGACCTTCTGATAATCTTTTTTGATTGAATTCGACTGTTCTTAGTAATTTTTGGACTTCTTTTTTTACATTATTTAAACCAATCAAGCTGTACAATTCTTCCTCATAATCGCGTTCGATAGTTTCACTAATTTCCTCTTGTGGTTCAGAATTTGTACTCTCTTCATTCAAAATTTTACAGCTATCATCTGAAATATCCCATATTATACCATCCGTATTTTCAAATTCTTTAAGAATAGTATCTGCAATTAGGTATGAACTATCTGAAAGTCGAATATTTGGGGTAATATTACGATTTAATTTTATTGTATTTGCTACTAAGACAGAAGCTCCACAATAAATATCAATTTTTTCCTCGTTCTCACCTATGATATCAACAAAATCACGAACCCTACAAAATGAATTGGATTCTAACATAAGAGATTCCCTAATGACCGTTTGCTCTATACAGACTCGACTACTAATTGCTCTTATTGATGTCAAAGAAGCTCCAATTGATTCAAGGCTAGCACTATTTGTTAGACAGACAGCAGCTCGATACAACGGTTGAATGACTTCTGTATTTTGTAATTTTGCAGTCGAACGACTTAAAAAAACAGCAGGGTAATCTTGTTCAGCACTTCCCCCTTTTAAGACAGTATTTATGGAAGTCACTGATGAATCTTTTATAGTTAATATATTAGAACCCCATCTCTCAATCACTGTATCTTCCATTTGAATAGATGAACCATTATCTGCATTCAATTTTATATTTAACTCAGCACGTTTTAGTTCTAGAGTAGAATTACTAACTTTAATTGATGTTGTACTGTAAGAACCATTATATAGTTGATTTCCTGCATTTTCGATTAACAATTTTGACTTACCTTCAACCATTATGAAAACTTTTTTATTATCTAATTGTTCATTAAAGTATACAGTATTTAGAACTACAGTTGAATTCCCCTTTATTACTAAAGCACAACGGTGGTCATCTACTTGAAACCAAATATTTTCAAACTGAACTGTAACTCCGTTCATAATTCTCAGAGTCGCTGCTATAGTATTGTGATAAAGTGTTCCTCCACCTTCGGTCTCAGAAATTTTCCCAACTATTTTGATGCTTTTTTCTATCTTATAGTGTCTTCCTGCTGGTAACTCAAGCATATAACCTTCTTCCAATGCAAGAATATCCCCATCTTTAGCCTTCGAATAAGCATCTCCAAAAGACCATGAACTAAAACTTGTTCCTACTCTATATGTTGTCATTTTTCTATTATCTTTCTAAACCATTAAAAATCTAAATAAAATGACTTATAGATATCATTTCATTTAGATTTTATCATTTATTAATCTATCTACAGTTTTATGTCATATTTAAGTTTTAATTTCACTGACTAAAACATTCTTCTGATTGAATCTTCCACAGAATGCTCAATACCTCTAAAAATTCCCCTAGTAACTTTCAAAGTAAAGAATACAACTTTTCCTAAAACTTTGAAAAATCCAATACTAATTCTAATTAAGATTGATAGCATTTTTTCCAAAATATTCCCAGCCTTTTCTACCCTTTCTTGAGTTAATAAATCAGACACTTTTCTTTTTTGCGAAGAAATTTCTTGATTTCTATTATCACTCGATATCGTACTTTCAGAATCCAATTCACTCCCCTGTACTTCAGAAATTTGATTCACATTTTGAATTGAAGGCATTTTTACTGGTTCATTTTGACTCTTTTTTTTTATAGGATGTTGACGATTATATTTAATAGCAAAGAACCAACCATAGAAAATTGTGAAATACCATGTTGCTATTAAAAGCACTATACCAACACTCACACAAACAATCCTAATTCCAAACTGAATCGCAAACATTCCACTAACTGCGTCAAGTGCACGATCAATTGCCCTATCATATACTGGTTCAATGGATGTAGGATATCCACGATAATCATAATAGATTCTATGTTTTAAATAAATATCCCCTTTATCCATTTCCTCTCTATATGCAGCACCTATTTGCTTAAACATAAAACTGAAGAAAAATCCTTTTGGTATAATATTTGAGACTACTTTAAAAATGTAAGAAAATACATACGGATACAATAGAATATTGATAATTGCCCAAATAATATGGAACACAATACCTAATATTACAAAAAACTGATTATGTGAATGAGCAACATTAAATTTCTCAAACTCAGCAATTTCTGAAAATATTCTTACAGTATTGTAATAGGTGATAAAACCTAATACACCTACACCTAAAAAATTAATTGGATTTAAATAATACCAAAATGGAAAACGAAATAAAATTTTTTTCATTTCAACCTAAAACCTCTCTTATCACTATATAATACCGAATTTCTACTATAACATTCATCCCAACTACTACTGAAATGAAATTATTTAATTCATTTTTTCACTAGTAGCTTTATCACCTTTTATAATCATTATTGCTGCGAAAAGATTTATTACAACACATACATAATATAGAATCGCTCCAAGACCTAAATTCGATCTTCCAACCAATTCTTTTGTTATTGAAAAATGAACAAGAATTCCAAATAGACTTAACAGAATAACTATAATCGATGTAATAATTTGAAGCACTCTTCCTTTTCCAATTACTAAAGATAATAAGAAATTAATTACAAATGCTCCGTACCAAACCAAAAATAGATACCATAATGGTACATCCAAATATTCTGAAACATGTTCACTTACCGGAGCTAGTGATTGATTACCTGATGTAACAACAGGCAATAAGAAAGTAATTAGGCCAACCAAGCTGGCTAGAGTTATTAATTTTTTAAATTTCATTTGATATTCTCCCTATATACAATATACAATTTCTTACCCCAGTAACTTTTAGGGTACTGAGGTAAGCTTTGAATGCGTTGTCTATTTTACTCGGTTAAAGGTTTGATCTGGCTCTTGAAGATAGAGTTCTTTATCTTTTAACATATATTTTGTTTTTCCTATTTCTCTTCCTTCATCGTCTGTTATTGTCAATACTTTCTTTTGTTTATTAATTTTCACTAATCTTTTTTCTTTGTCTCCGTCTGAATCTTCAGAGATGACGGTCCCAGCATTTCCTTTAATCACCATGATTAAATGATCACGTTTTGTTAAAATTTCATAAGTTCCATCTAAGGGATCACTGGTTAATTTGCGAACTCCAAAGAACACAATAAGAAAGATAGCTAGGCTTATCCCGATAGATTGTAAAGGTTTTGTTTCAAATAGTTTTTTAATCTTTTCAATGAGACCATTCATATCTAGATTTTCGATTTGTTGTCCAGCTTTATCTACAAAACTTGATGCCTCTTTTTTGATTGCTTCTACTCTATCAGGCTTCTCTTTAACTACTTCATTAATTGATTCTTCCATTCTTTCCGTAGTCTCTTCGACTTTTTCTATGGTCACTTCTTCGTTCGTTTGGTTTTCATGTTTTTCCATTATTTTCTCCCAGTTTAAAATAAGTTTTATCTACAATATAGATTTATTTTCTTATTTCACCCACTTACCTGAGCCATCTACTTTGTAACCATCTGGTGTACGTTCGTTAACTGCCATCTTACCATTTGACTTGAGATAGTAGTCACCTACCCATGTGTTACGAGCATAGCTGCCTTCTGATGTTAGGTAATAGTAAGAGCTATAGCTGCTATCATAGACCCACTCGCTCTTGGCCATTTTACCATTTGATTTGAGGTAATAGCTACCTACCCAAGTGTTACGCGCATAGCTACCCTCAGATGTTAGGTAATAGTATGAACTATAGTTTTTATCGTAAATCCACTCGCTTTTAGCCATGTAGCCACCTGATTTGAGGTAATAATTACCTGACCAAGCATTCTGAACATAGTTACCGGAAGCATTTAGGTAGAAGTATGAATTGTACTGAACATCAAAAATCCATTGATTAACTACTTTCACACCAGCTTTGTAGTAAGAAGAACCTGACCAGCCAGTCTGACCTGAGCTAGAGTTAGTGGTTTGTTTTGGAGTTTCAGTAGCTGTTGGTGTCTCTACCTTCTTAATCGGATAATATTCACCTCTAGAGATTCTAAAAACTTCTGAACGTCCAAAGTAACGTTTTCCAAAATCACCTGAACTGTAAATATCTAGATGGTAGTTCCCATCTTTTACTAAGACTATATTAATTCCCTGTCTTATTCTATTACTTCCTCCAAATCTTCCAAAAGTGTGTGAAGAAGCAAGTTCTCCAGTATCTTCATTAACTATATCAAAATCAAGATATGTATTATCATTAGTTGTAGAACTTCTTTGAAGGTCAACCAAAAGTGTATCAACTGTATCACCTCCTGCTGTCTGTATCAAGGTGATTTTCAAGGGATTTTGAGTATCTTTTACACTCATATCTGTTAAGGCATGAACCTCTGTTGGTTTAGAGGTTACATAACCTACTGACAATAAAGCACCGGCTAGTAAAGAAGAAGCCAACATTTTTCTATTTTTCATAATAAAACTCCTTATATATTTCTCTTTTTCAATAAATTTTATGATAATTATCTTATAACCTTAAAAGTAAATATGATAGTTTTCTAGCGTCGAGCATTTAAATTTTCCCCATTTCATTTTCTCCTTTGATGGCTGATAGAATAGGATTGAGTGATAAGTCAATCCTTGTTATACTAGTATAACAACCTAACTTTATTTCCTATCCTTTCCCTTATCATACCATAATAGATATTTAAATTTTTCGCTATTTAAACTATAGTTTCAATCTTGTTCATAAAAATAAAAAATAGCATAGAATTCTAGTATTTTGTAACTATAGTTTTCTTTCTCCATTTTTTTCTCTAAATTTTTGTATAATAGTCTTAGAAGTATGTAAGGAGATTATTTATGGAAAATCTATACCCATTTGGAGCTACATTTAAGTACCTGCGCGAAGCACGAGGACTCAGCCTAAAGGAAGCCGCCTCAGATATCGTATCACCACAGTTCCTAAGTCAATTTGAAAAAGGAGAAAAAGGAATTTCACTTGAAAACTTTGCCAAACTTTTAATTGTTATCGGAGTTGAATGGAATGATTTTGTTCTCGCCTATGCAAATAAAGGTGGAGACTGCTTAGAATTACCTGCTATTGAATTTGGCAAGCATGTGGTCCATGAAGAAGATATCCTCACTTACATTGAAGAATACGAAAAATTATTTGATGTCTATCTAAAAGACAATCCACTTCAAGCAGAAATGATTTTTAAATCTATTAAATTAAGACATTATCCAACCATATCAAAGAGTCCAGAAACCATTGCCAGAATTCAAAACATTATCAAGCATTTAATGAAATCGGATGTCTTTAATAGTATCGAACTTGAAATTTATCGTGTTATCGTCAATCATTGCCCGATGGAACTCATTGACCATATGACCAAACAATTACTACTTATGTACAAAGAAAGTGCTAATACTGACACCTACATACGTATTTTAAATGCTCTTACTTTCTCTGCAAAATACTTCTCTGAATTGGGCTACTATCAAAAGGCTGATGATATTATTAAAAAAATTAAATCACTTCAGACCTTCGAACGAGGCTATCTAGCTATTCCCCTCATGTTTCTAGAAGTTGAACATGTTTACAATCAATTTAGATGGAATAAACCTGAGGCTATTCCTTTAGCGAAAAATCTATTTAATTATCTTCAAAGCGCAAAATTTATTGATCAGCAATACTACTCTAATTTTATCAATGCCTTCACCTATCACTGCCACGCATTAAATAAGACAGGTATTGATTTGTTCTAATCGTCAAAAAAGTTGCTCCATGTTAGGAACAACTTTTTTTTATTTATAATTAAAAATCTCCCCTGCCAACTTATCAGCAAGCTTAGGAAAGAGAGTATAAAACTTATGGGCTAGTTTTAACAAAAAAGGAAGATTGAGTTCTCGTTTGTTTTTTCCTATAATCTTGACAATCTTTTTAGCCACTGCATCTGGTTCTAGCAGGAAGCGGTCAACCGATTTGAGATAGGTGCCATCTGGATCGGCCTGGTCAAAAAATCCTGTGCGGATTGGTCCTGGATTGACTGTTGTCACATAGACTCCATATGACATAAGTTCGAGGCGCAGAGCATTTGAAAAACCAATAGCCGCAAACTTGGTCGCTGAGTAGAGACTGGACTTGCCAGTAGCGATTAAACCTGCCATGCTGACGATATTGATGATATGGCCTTTTCGACTTTCCTTCATTCGAGCCGCAAGGCGACAAGACAGATTCATTAGGGCAAAGGTATTGACCTCAAACATCTGATGAATATCTTGGTCAGAAATCTGGTCAAATTCCTCAAAGATCCCGTAACCAGCGTTGTTTATCAAGACATCAATCTTGCCATAGCGGAGATAGAGGTCTGCTACCAGAGTTTCTAAGGCTGAATCATCGGTAATATCGATTTCAATCAATTCTGCTTGTGGATGATTTCCGTAGAGTTGAGCTAATTTTTCCTTATTTCTACCAAGCAAGATGAGTTGGTCATTTGGCAGGAGTTTGACCATTTCTTGGGCTAGACCACCGCTAGCTCCGGTAATGAGAATAGTAGTCATACTTATCCTTTCTGTGACTGCTAGATTTCTACTTCTTCCAAGTCTTTGACCACATGGACATTTTCAAAAATGCTAGCAGCATCTTTCTTGAGCTTGCTGATATCTTTTGAAAGGAAACGGGCACTGATATGGTTGAGCAAGAGGCGTTTGGCTCCTGCTTCTACTGCTACTTGTGCAGCTTGCATGTTAGTAGAGTGGCCATGGTTACGAGCAATTTTTTCATCACCCTTGCCATAAGTGGACTCATGGACAAGGACATCGGCATTAACAGCCAGACGCACACTGGCATCCGTTTTTCGAGTGTCTCCTAAAATAGTGATAATTTTACCTGGACGTGGAGCTGAGATATAGTCTGCTGCCTTGATTTCAGTCCCATCTTCAAGAACAACGTTCTGACCATTCTTGATTTTCCCAAAAAGTGGGCCAAATGGGACACCAGCAGCCTTGAGCTTTTCAGCATCTAAGGTACCTTCTAGGTCCTTTTGCATGACACGATAGCCAACGCAGAAAATAGTATGGTCCAACTCCTCTGCATACACTGTGAATTTATCGGTCTCAAGGATTTTTCCTAAAGAATCTTGGTCAAACTCATGAAAATGAATACGGTAAGGCAGGCGCGAACCTGACACACGAAGGCTGGTTAAGACAAAGGACTTGATCCCTTGAGGTCCATAGATTTCCAAATCCGTCTGCTCTTCATTGGCCTGAAAGGCACGACTAGAAAGGAAACCTGGTAAGCCAAAAATGTGGTCTCCATGCAGGTGGGTGATAAAGATTTTGCTAACCTTACGCGGTCGAATTGTGGTTTCCAGAATGCGATTTTGCGTACCTTCTCCACAGTCAAAGAGCCAGACTTCGTTAATCTCGTCCAAAAGTTTCAGAGCGAGACTTGAAACGTTGCGGGCTTTAGAGGGCTGACCAGCCCCCGTTCCTAAAAATTGAATATCCATTCGATACTTTCTAATTAATTAATATATAACATGGCTGTGCGGTTTTCCGATCGGAAATAGCGCTTGCCAGAAAAAGCAGTAGCTTCTTGTAATAACTCCTCTTGGCTGTAACCTTTTAGACGCTTACGACCGTCAGCCAAGCTTTCCAAATCAGTCAAAGCTGTGAGATTTTCCACACTAACAATTTCCTCATCTCCAACAGCCTTCATGTAAATCTTGCCAGACTCCTCAAAGACCAGTTGATGGGGGAAAATTTGCGCAATTTCAAAGAGCAAGTCTTCTGAAATTTTCTCTTCATTTTCAGAGAAAATCCGACCCAGACCCTCACTCTCATAACAAAAACCAAAGGATTTACCAGACAGATTAAGTCGAATAAAAGGCTTATTTTCTAGAGTGAAACTAGGTTCAGCATTGTAAAGATTCAGTTCCTGACTGAGTTCCGCAAAATAATCCGTCGCAGCCTCAGTACTCTTTTTCTGGTAGAGTTCTGCAAAGTAAGCATTGACCACGCTAGGTGGAGGAGTGATCAGTGCCAACTGCTCCTGCTCTGTTCTACCAGCTAGAAGTTGATCCAGATAGACCTGGTCCAGACTTGTATAGCCCCCATATTTTAGAGCCAACGTTTTAATATCAGTCATAAAATTCCTCTAACCTCCATTTATTTTTCTCGGAAATGTAGCCTGTAATCACTTCGCCGTCCTCCTGATAATCACGTTCTTCAAGAATCGCAACACTTTCTAAATCGTGAATCTTGTAAGATTTTGAAAAAGACACGCGCAGGGTAAAAGATTCAAAAATATCCTTGATTTTCTCTAAAAATAGTACCTGCAAATTCTCACGACTATCCTCAGACTTGGCAGAAATGAGGGCATAAGGCGTTTGGGTAGGCGTGAAATCCTCCACCAAATCCGCTTTATTATAGAGGGTCAAGCGAGGAATGTCGTCCATGTCCAGGTCTTTCATGATGGACAGAACTGTTTTTTCATGCTCCTCATGGTAAGGATTGCTGGCATCGATAACATGAACCAGAAGGTCCACATGCTTGCTTTCTTCTAAGGTTGACTTGAAACTGGACACCAACTCTGTCGGCAAATCTTGGATAAAGCCAACGGTATCTGTCAAAGTTACTTGGAGATTGCCTCCCAGATGGATACTCTTAGTCGTCGCGTCCAAAGTCGCAAAGAGCTCGTCTGCTTCATACTGGGTCTTACTGGTCAAGGTGTTCATGATGGTTGATTTTCCAGCATTGGTGTAACCAATCAAACCAATCTTAAAGGTACTTGACTCCAAACGTTTTTCTCGAACTGTCGCCCGATTTTTCTCAACCACCTTGAGCTGGCGCTCGATATCTGTGATCTGATTGCGAACACTACGACGGTTCAGCTCCAGCTGGCTTTCACCAGGTCCACGGGAACCAATTCCCCCTGCCTGACGACTGAGCATAATTCCCTGGCCAACCAAGCGAGGCAAGAGATATTTGAGCTGGGCTAGGTGAACTTGGAGCTTCCCTTCATGGCTTCGAGCTCGCATGGCAAAGATATCCAGAATCAACTGCATACGGTCAATGACCTTAACACCCAGAACTTCCTCTAGATTGACATTTTGCCGTGGAGTTAAACGATTGTTGACGATGACAGTGGTAATTTCTTCTGCATCCACCATGAGCGCAATTTCTTCTAACTTACCAGAGCCGACGAAGGTCTTGGAATCATATTTTTCACGTTTTTGTCTGTAGCTATCAACGACGACTGCCCCAGCTGTCTTAGCCAGACTGGCCAACTCTTCCATGGAGAGGTCAAAATTGTCCATGCCCTGTAATTCCACACCGATGAGAAGGACGCGTTCCTCTTTTTTCTCTGTTTCAATCATCTAAAAACTCCTCAATCTGGCTAAAAATACGCTCCTGCACACCAGACTCTCCAATCTGATAAAAGGTGACCTGCATGCGATTACGGAACCAGGTCAACTGACGCTTGGCAAAACGACGGGTCGCCTGTTTGAGACTCTCACTCGCTTCCTCAAGAGTTTGCTCGCCACGGAAATAAGGAAAGAGTTCCTTGTAACCAATCCCTTTAGCAGCCTGTACATCAGGATAATGGTCAAACAGCCACTTAGCTTCGTCTATAAGTCCAGCTTCAAACATCAAATCAACTCGGTGGTTGATACGTTCATAAAGCTGACTACGTTCATCATCCAAGCAGATAATCAATGGTTCATACAAGGTCTCTTGATTTTCTAAATCCTGACCAAAATGGGCTATTTCCAAGGCACGCATAGCACGACGACGATTAAACTGAGGAATCTCAAGGCCTGCTTGCTTCACAAGATGGGATAATTCCTCATCTGAATATGGCTCCAAACTAGCTCGATAAGCTAGAATCTCCTCATGGGGAGTCTCCCCACCTAGATGGTATCCTTCAAGTAAACTCTGGATATAAAGTCCAGTACCACCAGCGATAATGGCTAGCTTGCCACGGCTGTGAATATCCTCAATCACCATCTTAGCTTCTGAAACAAAATCAAAAGCCGAGTAAGACTCGGTTACCTCTCTAACATCAATTAAATGATGGGGAACAGCTGCCTGTTCTTCTGGACTAGCTTTAGCCGTCCCAATATCTAGACCTCGGTAAACCTGCTGACTATCACCGCTAACCACTTCGCCATTAAAACGCTTTGCAACTTCAATGGCAAGGGCTGTTTTTCCAACAGCAGTCGGTCCAACGATCACAATTATTTTTGTTTTCATCTTTTTTCCTTGAAAAATTCCCATTTTTTCGTTACTATTATTATAACACAAAAAGGTCAGTCAGAAAAATGTGACCTCTTGAAGGGGCTGGCTGATTAAGAAGATAAAGGAGGAAGACTCATGGCTAAAGGATTCGCTAAAGGTCTTGTAACAGGTGTCGCAGGAACTGTCGCTGCAGTCGCAGGTGCAGTATACGCATTTAAAAAGAAAGTGATTGAACCAGAAGAGCAAAAAGCAGCTTTCATCGAAGAAAACCGTAAAAAAGCAGCTCGTCGCCGCGTATCACGTTAAGAAACAAAAGAAGTTGGGATTATTCTCAACTTCTTTTTTCTATTCTTTTAAATAGCTAGGTCAAACTTCAACTGTGGCTTGACAGGGTCATAATCCACCAATTCAAAATCTTCTGCTTTGATATCAAAGAAATTGGTCTTATCTGGCACATTTAAAACCAAACGTGGTTGGCAGTTTGACGGCTCACGACGGAGCAATTCCTGAGCTTGTTCAAATTGATTGTCATAGATATGGAGATTATTGATAAAGTAGAAGAACTTACCAACCTTCCAGCCAAAATGCTTGGCAATCATCATTTGAAGAGCCACATACTGCATAGCATTGATATGGTGGGCCACCAGCATATCATTCGAACGCTGGGTCAAGGTCGCATCCAGATAGATTTCTCCATCTACACGGCGGACATCAAACATAGTCTGAAAGGCGCACGGGAGCAACCCATCTGTTTCTTCGAAAGCTTGGTAATCCCAGAGTGATATGATATTGCGGCGGTTCCAAGGGTTGGCTTCCAACTGCTTGAGAAGCTTATTGATGATGTCGTGTTTCTTAACGACCGCCCCGTAACGCTCACCAATAGTTCCTGTATCACCCACTTCCCAGTCATTCCAATAGTGAACATTGTACTTGTCATTGAGAACTTCTAGGCTATTCGACTGGTCTTGGTAGATCCAGAGAACTTCTTTGATGGCGGATTTGATGGCAATGGGACGCAAGGTTGTGATGGGGAATTCCCCCTTTGCCAAGTCATACTCGGCAAATGCACCCGTTACATACTTGGAGTTGGCAACTGTCCCATCCTTGTACTTGGGGCGGGCATGCTCAGAAAAGACACCGTCTTTGAGGATTCGTTCAATATTTTCTTTAAAAATCGTATCTGCTTTTGTCATTTACTCTCACCTCATTTATTATCCTAACTAGTATAGCATAAAAAAGAAAGGAGGAAAATCACTGGCTTTAAAGTAGTGTTTTCCCCTTTTTATTATCTTATTGCAATACAAGTGATGCTGCTCCGATAACCCCAGCGTCATTTCCTAGAGTTGCAAGAGCCAATTTTGTTGATGTGCGTACTTGTGGGAAGCTATTTTCGTCGTAGACTTTTTGAACACCTTGTAGAAGGAATTCTCCTGCAGCTGACACACCACCACCGATAACAATTGTTGATGGGTTTAGGATTGAACCAATGTTAGCACAAGCGATTCCCAAGTAACGTGAGAAGTTACGGTAAACGATCAAAGCAAGGTCGTCTCCTTCTTTTGCAAGGTCAAAGACAGTCTTAGCAGTTACTTCTTCTCCGTTATCAATCAAGCGTTTCAAGGCTGCATCGCCTTCGTATTCATCAGCATAGCGACGAGTCAAGTTGACAATCCCTGTTGCTGAAGCAACTGTCTCAAGGCAACCTTTCTTACCGCAAGTACATGCGATTGGTTGGTCAAAGTCAACAGAAATGTGGCCAAGCTCACCTGCCGCACCAGCAACACCGTGAAGCAATTTGCCTTCTGCGACAATACCGCCACCAACACCTGTACCAAGTGTCATAAAGACAACGTCTGGTTGGTTATCACCAGCACCCATCCAACGTTCACCAAGAGCCGCTACGTTGGCATCATTATCGATGAAGAATGGAATGCCCAAGGCTTTTTCAATCTTTTCTTTGATTGGTTGAAGGGTTTTCCAGTTGAGGTTGTAGGCACCAATAACAGTCCCTTTTTCACGGTCAACCACACCTGGTGATCCCATTCCAATACCTTGGAAATCTGTTGCTACCAATCCAAGCAAGTCCAAACGATGTTGAATAGACTCAATCATATCATCAACGATATGACTTCCCTCATCCAAAATGTTGGTCTTGATAGACCATTTTTCTTGGATTTCTCCTGCTGTTGTCAAGATTGCAAATTTGATAGAAGTTCCACCAAGGTCAATCCCAATAATCTTTTGACTCATCATATTCTCCTTTTTCATTATGAATTAATTGAAAATGCTTACAGTAATAGTATAACAAAATTCACTCATTTATGCAAAGGTTTGCGTAAATGAATTATAAGGAATTTTTTCGCCTAACAGTATCTGTTAATCATCTAAATGATCAATTGCATATTGAGCTTCCTCTTCTGTAAAGCCATCTATATAAGAGGTCAATTGATTGAAAAGACCAGATTTAGACATATTAAATAATTTTCTATAGTTCTTAGCATTAAATAAGGCATTATATTTATAATCGGCTTCTAAATGATCAATTGCATATTGAGCTTCATCATTTGAAAATTTATCGAAATCAGAAGTTAATTGACTATACATACGTTTTTTTGACATGTGGAATAACGAATTATAACTTTTTGCCTTTCCTAAAGCAGTCGAATATTCACTATTGCTATCATTACTAGAAGAAGCTGTATTTGCTTGACCTTCCTTCCAAACTCCATCAGCGCCAACATAATAACGTCCACCATCAACCCATTCATTGACAGCCATTTTACCATCTGATTTCAAATAGTAATTCCCTTGCCATGTGCTATAGGCATAAGAGCCATCTGATTTCAAATAATACCAAGCTTGATAAGAAGAGTCATGAATCCATTCGCTCTGGGCCATTTTACCATCTGATTTCAAATAGTAATTTCCTTGCCATGCACTATAAACATAAGATCCATCTGATTTTAGATAATACCAAGCTTGGTAAGTAGCATCATAAACCCATTCATTGACAGCCATTTTACCATCTGATTTCAAATAGTAATTTCCTTGCCATGTACTATAAGCATACGAACCATCTGATTTCAAGTAATACCAAGCTTGATAAGAATCATCATAAATCCATTCGCTCTGTGCCATTTTACCATCTGATTTCAAGTAATAGTTTCCCTGCCATGCATTTTTCACTGGATTTCCATTTTCATCAAAATAGTACCAAGCGCCATCCTGCTCAACCCAACCACTTGTTGTTGCTGAACTTGTGTTAGTTTGAGCCACCGTTGATTGTTTTGCTTTGAAAGCACCCTTAGGAGCATTCTTCAATTCACAAGCTACACCATCATGGTCTCGGTCTAACTTGGCAGAATATCCTGGTTCTCCCTCGTGAATATCCGAGTATCCATTCGCCCAAGCTTCCTTACAACTAGAAAAATGAACGTTTTCTTCTGCTAACACAGGTTGTGAAAACAAGGCTAAAGCTGGCAGGGTAGCCAGACTCATTTTTAAAAATAGACGTTTGTTCATTTCTTTCTCCCATAATTATGATATCGTTTTCAATATTATTTTATCAAACTTATTTCAGCAATTCAAGGAAACTTCTGGTATTTTCTACAAACTCCTTTGGTTTTTCCTTATTCAAGACATGAGGACCGTCAGGGATGATCTGGAACTGGGAATTTGACATCAGTTCTTGAATAGCTTTCATTGAACTAAGATTTGGCTTATCCTGACTACCACAAATTAACAAAGTTGGATAGGGACAATTCTTTGCAATCTCCCTTAAATCAAGTGTTTTTAATTCTTCGGAAACTCTAACCATAAGAGCCTTATCTGCTCCCTGTTTTTCAAACACCCTTTTGGGAAGTAGTTTAAAAATCAGCAACTGAATGTAAAAAAGGATATTGCCCGCCACTTTCAATGGACAGCCTGACAAAACCAAGGCCTGAAGATTTGGTAAATCGTAACTGGAAAGTTCTAGTGCCAGAGCAGCACCTAAGGACAATCCAATCAAAACAAAAGGTTCTGTCTCTTTTGATAAATACTGATAGATGCGCTCCTTGGCTTCTTGATAGGTAGCAACTCCGGAAGGAAATAACTCTAGGGCTTCAGAAGGATAATCTACAAGCAACTCTTGCACTTCTTGCCAACTATCTGCTGACTGGCCTAATCCATGTAAAAATATTAGTTTCATTTAGTTCTCCCTTACTGACAATTCATACAAGCCCCTGACTGCATTACAGCCATAAATAGCTTCTGCTCCCTTCAAATCTTCTATGGTCAAGGCTTTCTCTTCTACCTGTTCTGTTTCCAGCAAATGCTGACGATAAATTCCTGGTAAGATTCCCAGTCGGATAGACGGTGTGTAGAGTTGCCCAGCGATTTTCAGAACCAAATTTCCAATAGAGGTTTCAAGCAATTCTCCTCTTTGATTATGGTAAATCTTCTCTTGTTTCCCTAGGCTCAAGTGAGGTCGGTAGCTTGTTTTGAAGTAGGTAAAGGCTTGTTGCAAATTAGCTTCTTGCAGACAAAGTTGGGCCTGACAAAAACTTGGACTGAGGGGTGTTAATACTTGGCGATCGACTTCTAGCTCTCCAGACTTGCTGAGAGAAATACGCAAACGGTAATCTTGATTAGCATCACAAGCCTGACACTCTGCTTCAATCTTTTGTCTCAAAATTTCTGAGTCAAAAGGAAAAGCAAAATACCGACTAGCTGTTCTCAATCTTTCCAAATGCTGATCTTCAAACAACAAGTTCTTCTGGCTGATTTTCCCTGTAGTAATCAGTTTGAAACGAGCTTGTTTACGATAGAGAACAGCTGCCTTTTGATGAACCTCGCGGTATTCAGACTCCCAGGTGCTATCCCATGTAATTCCTCCGCCAACTCCATAGATGGCTTTCCCTTGATGCAGTTGAATGGTCCGGATAGCAACATTAAAAATTCGTCGCCCATTTGGAAACAGGAGACCAATCGTTCCGCAGTAGACTCCACGCTGTTGTGACTCCAAGTCCTTTATAATCTCCATAGTCGCAATTTTCGGTGCACCCGTTATAGATCCACAAGGAAAGAGAGAACGGAAGATTTCAACAAGGTCAACATCCTCTCGCAACCGACTCTTGATGGTCGAAGTCATCTGCCAAACCGTTGAATACTGTTCTACTTGACACAAACGCTCCACGTGCTCACTCCCCACTTCAGAAATACGGTTCATATCGTTGCGCAAGAGGTCCACAATCATCATGTTTTCAGAGCGATTTTTGGGATCCTGTTTCAACCAACTAGCCTGTTCAAGATCTTCTTGGTCAGTTACCCCACGCTGAGTCGTTCCCTTCATTGGTCGCGTTGTCAACTCACGGTCATTTTGCTCAAAAAAGAGCTCTGGGCTCATGGAAATCACTGCCATCTCGTCATGTTCAACATAAGCATTGTAGCCCGCCTCCTGCTCTACTACCATACGATTGTAGATGGCAAAAGGATTGGCACTTAATTTTTGCTTGAGTTGGACGGTGTAGTTGACCTGATAGGTGTCTCCCTGCCGCAAATGATGATGTATCTGTGCAATCGCCTTTTCATAGTCTGCTGCAGATGTTACTTCCTGCCAGTTTGAAGGCAAATCAACCTCGTCATAAATCAGAGGAATAGAGGATGTTTCTACCCTATCATGAACTGTAAAATATAGCAGGTACTCTGCCAGTAAAGGCGCTTTATGAACTGCTAATTTCTCCTCAAAAGCAGGTGCAGCCTCGTAGCTGACATAGCCCACCACATAATAGCCTTGCTCTTGGTAGCTCTCCACTTGTGCCAGCAAATCTTCCACTTCTGCTATATTTCTCGTTTTCAACTCTTTAATAGGCTTGGTAAAGGTGTATCTCTCCCCCAAAGCCCTAAAATCAATCACTGTTTTTCTATGCATATTTCAAGTATAGCATAAAAAGGCAGATCAAGAAAAACTTAATCTACCTTTTACTCATCTATTTAATACAATCTATGCTTTAAAAAGATTTCCTGAGAATCCGTCTGTATTCTTAAGAAGTGCTTTAAAGACTTTTGATTTAAGCTCTACAGTTTTAGCTGTTCCTCCACCTGCTAGATCAGCCTCAACCGCCTTATCAAATAAGACTTTTAGCTCAGCATAATTAGTAATTTGTTTACCATCAATTTCAATTGCAGTAAATCCTTTGTCAGCTTTTGCTTTCACTTCTTGATAATAAGTTTTTTTCCATTCTTCAAGAGTACTAAATCTGTTATTAGAAACTTTCTTGATAATGAAGTCATCACCTAACATCTTATTATTTTCTTTATTAGCTGCATCTTGATACTTACTAGAAGCATATCCAACAAATCCATTCTCATATCCGAAGTAACCCCACATACGGAATGTATTGTGTTTAAAGGATGCCGCACCAGGAGCACCTGTACTTGTATTTCCACCATAGATACCAGTCATCATGTTCATATTGACATAAGCAGACCCAAAGTCCGTTGGATTATAAGTACCATCACCAGGAGCACCATGTTTCGTCATTAGGTTATTAGTAATTAAATCATCAATAGTATTGATTGCTACTTTTTTCTCATCCTCTGTCAACTCACGAATTTTATCGAACTGATGGCCTGAATTTCCATTACGATATTGTCGATCCATTTTCTTGAACCAGCGACTCGTATTTCCATTTAACTGCGGTAATACAGCATCAGCCTCAAGATGATCTAACATCATAAGAGCATCATTGTAATTCTTCATATAGTGATCAATTTGTTCACGAGTCTGTAATTTTTCAGGATCTGGGTTATACCATTGATTTCCGTCATTTTGACGATGATAAGCCATATTAACCCCTAATGCTCCATATTCACCATTTGAAGTTGATTTATCAGGCGTTTGTAACATACCCTGCGCGTACGCTTCAAGATCTGTACCTTGACGATGTCCATGACCACCAAGATATGCCATACGGTCATTTACGTGAGTTGTTTCATGTGTAAATGCTGAAATACCAAAGTCCTCTAACATATTTGTTACCATGAAGAAAACTTGTTCATCTTCATATGGTTTTGCATAGACTTTAGCCATCGCTCCCATATTCCAATTAATTTGATGCCATCTATCTGTTGGACCAAATAACTCACGAATTGGTGTCGCTACCTTACCATCTGTACCATATCCACGACGATTAGCATCCTTAATACCCGCATAAGCTTGATTATCCCATACAGGTGTAGGAACCATATTTTGGCTCTTAAGCAGTCTATCTCGAACATTCGGAAGTGCAAGACGTGACCAGAAGTCTAAGTATGTTTGTTGTGCTTTAGCTACATAATTAATACGTTCTTTGAAAGCTTCACGTTCAGCTTCCGTATTTTTACCATATTTTTCAAATGAACTATAAGCCATAGTATTATAGGTTGAAATCATAAAGATATGTGCTTTCTTCAAGTTCAATAATGGTAAAATCATACGTGCATGCATATTATTATTCAGACCATCAAAGACACGATGACGTTTATTTTTAAAGTCTGGATTTGTTGTTTCAGGTTCTACAACATAAACATTTTTCGCTGAGTGAATAAACCAGTCGTTAAGATCTGTATCATTTGTGAAGAGACGCATATTATAATCTAAGAAACTACGTAAATCACCTTTACCAGTGTCTCCTGCAATAATTTCACGGTATGCATCTTGAGTTCTATCACCCTTTAAATTCTTTTCTTGCGAGCCAATTCGAATCAATCTGTCAATAACACTTGGTGTCTTACCATAGAAGTCTGGTTTAAACATTATCATATTCTTAATGTTCAAGTCACCATATTCAATTCCATAATAACGATTGAGGTAAGTAAGTGCCATCATAATTTTAGCTTTGTTATCTTCTACTTTCTTAAGAAGTGCTTTTATGGCTGCCTCATCACCATTTAACTGATGATCTTCATTTTCAACAAGAGCTTTTACTAATTTATCAAGATTTCCTTTTACTTCTGCGAAACTTTCTTCTAAATATAATGCTCCAACATTACCTGTTATCGCACGAACTTCAGGAGATTCAAGAGTAATCGTATCTAATTTCGCTTTAACATCACTTAGTAATTGAGCACGGTCTTTAACCACCATATTTGGTGTGTAAACGACATCTCCTAAATCTGTAATACCATATTCTTTTACTTGTTCTACGTTTGATGTAGGCTTAGGTGATACAACTTTTTCTTCTTTCGTACCATCAGCATAATGAATCATAATCTTATCAGCATCTGATAAGTCGGTCACAAATTGTCCATCTTTCATACCTGTAACAGATAAAACTTCCGTATTTAGTAATTTAGAATCTGCAGGAATCTTATTACCTTGATTTACAATCCATTCTTTGTTGTAGAACGGTTGAAGTTTTTCAATATTACGGTAAGCAAGTTCACGAGATACGTCATAATCTTGAGTAGATTTGTAAGTATCTGCTTTTGTTGCCTTATGGTTTAACTTATCTACAAAATGTTCAGTTATTGTATATTCATGTGCAGTAATTCCCATTTTAGCAATTCTGGCATCGGCTTCTTCTTGGGAAATACCCTTCCAACGACTAGAGCGAGAATATGATTGTTTACCTTCACTTACACCATTAACGAATACATTATTATTTCGAACCCAGTTTGCACCAAAGTAATCATCATCCTCTGCATCACGAGAACCGTAAAGAATCTCACCACCATTCTTCACTTTCATCATGGTAACGTTATTTTCAGCAAGCCCCCACGACCAGTTAGAATGAAGCAGACCACCTGTCTCAAGAGGTTCTTTCACATCAATCGTACCTTTTGCCACGGAATTCTTCAGACGTCCCCATGCACTAACGTCCATTGGGTTATCACCGTGATTCAATTTAGCAACAAGGCCACCGACCTTAGCTTTATTCCCTTTAATATATGCATCAATGTAAGAGTTGTCGGTGTTACTTCTCCAACTTTCACTTACAAGTCCACCAGACCACCATCCTGCATTACCAACACTTGTAATATTACCAATAAATGCAACATTACGCATGTTTGATTCATCCAGTTTATTGACCATACCAGTAACATCATTGTTACCTACTACGTTACCTGTCACTTTAATATTTTCAATCGTTGACTTTTTAAACATATCACCAAGCGGTGCTGTCTTATTAGCCCAAGGCATGTTGATATCGACATTACCTAGATTGAAGTCATGAATATGAGCGTTTTCAACTCGGTTGAATAGTGGACGCGCTAGGTTATGAATTGTAAAGCGGTTATCCCCATCACTAGACAACTTACCTTTAAACGTTCCTGTTACATACTGTTTACTTGGTGTTGGAACATTGGCAGCATTCAAATCTGCACCAAGTTTAAACTCACCAGTTGGGTCTTTTTGCATATCCTCAATGAGTTCTTTAAAGTTGTAATAGACATTTCCAATCTTTGGTAATTGTTTTTCAAAGTAATGAACATACTCTTCACTTAGTGTATCATCAGCTCTACGTTGAACTAAGTCAGGAGCTTTTGCTACCACTTTGTACAATGTTTTTCCATCAACAACAACTTCTTCAACAGAACTTACCGCAAGTCTTGTTGTTTTGTTATCATGAGTTGTCACTCGTAAGTAAAGTGGAGCAACATCTGTTGGTTTTTCAGATAATAAGCTCTTATCAGTTTCGTTACCAGCATCATCCACACTCATCAAGCTAGTTTCTTTGATGTTTTTGATTTCAACTTTTTTAAGGTCTAACTGAATTTCTTTATCTTCTAATGTTTCAGTTTCTTCGCCTTCTCCACGATCATAAACCATCGTTGTGGATAATGTATAGCCTTGATAATATTTCAAGTTGTCTAAAGTAGCTTGTAATTTATTTTCTTCTACTGTCACTTCTTTAACAACTTGTCCAGTCTTATCTTTCAGAGCTACTTTAATCGATTTGATTTCTACTCCAGCTGGTTTATTCAATGTATAACTAGCTGTAGCGCTCTTCTTCAAGACATCTTTATCTGTGTTAGCCCATTCTAAGGTTGGTTTTTCTAAACCTTTTGTACCTTTTTTGATAATTTCATCTTGAGGTGCTTGGAGAACTGTTTCTTCTACTGTTGGAGCTTCATTTGTTTTTTCTCCACGAATCGTTTTATAGATTTCAGTAATTTGTTTCTTACCTTCTACACCTTTTTGAGATACTTGTCTTGTTCCGCGTTTTAAAGTGTCATCTTCTTGTTCTTTGGTTTCAAAAGGAATGACTTCTTCTCTTGTTTCAACTACTGTTCCTTCAACTGGCTTTGTTCCTTTTTTAACGACTTTAGGAACAGCAGGAGTTTTTACTTCTGTAGTTGTAGAAAGGACTTTGTCTGTTTCCACACCTTCCACTGTTTCGTAAGTTGTTTTCGTAACTTGGATACCTTTAGAACCAGGGGTTTCAACTACTTCTTCATCCACATATTTTGTATCGTCTGGAACTACTTCTGTTGTGAAATCTAATTCACTTTCGGTAGACTTCTCAACTGTACCTGTTGTTACTTTATATTCTGGGTTTACTTCTTGTACTGGTGCTTGACCTTCTTGACCAGATTCTTGAGTTCCCTTTGTTGAAACTGGTTCTTTATATCCAGGAAGTTCTGGCTGTACTAAAGCTTGGCCTTGCTTCTCGCCTTCTTTTACTTCTTGAACACCTTTGGCTTCATGATACTCTGGTAGTTCTGGTTGCGTCAGAGCTTGTCCTACCTTACCTTCTTCTTGAGTTCCTTTTACTTCAACTGGAGCCTCTGGCAATTCAGGTTGTGTTAAGGCTTGGCCAGTTTTACCTTCCTCTTGCGTCCCTTTAGCTACCTGATGCGTTGGTTCAGCTTGTGGTACTGGAGTTGGAGCAGGTTGCACCTCTTTCTTCGTTCCGACTGCAATGACTTGCGACACAGGATTTTGGACTACTTGGTCTTCGATGACTTCTCTAACTTCTTGACCGTTGACCATTGAAACTTTGCTTAAAAGGCGACGCTGACCCTTTACTCCAGCTGTGACGATATGAGTCTGTCCTTCTGCTAGATTCGCATCTGGGCTTGTGATTGTTTCAAAAGGAATCTCCACCAAGCTCTCTTCCTGTATTGTCTGAGGCTTCTCAGAAACTGGTTTTTCTTCAATAGCAGGAGCAACTGGAGTCTCTACTACAGGATTCTCAACGATAGTTTCTGGAGCAACAGCAGGTCTTTCTTGAACGACTTCTGTTTTCTCGATTTCATTTGCATTTTGCTTTTCTACTGGAAACTGAGGCTGTTCTGCTGAATCTGGTCTTGATGGATGGAGTTCTGCTTCCTTGAAGTATCCGATGTATTCATAGCCTTCGATGTAAATAATTCCTTCAGCCAAACCTTCGTGTGTAGAGGCTGAAATAGTTTGGTTATAAGAAAGCAATTCTTTATTTTCAAATGCAAATGTCCCGTAAGGTACAAAGGTGCTGGCTCCTAAAGAACCAATCAAGAGAACACCTAGAACTTCTCTACGACCTTTTTTAGACACCAAAAAGACTGCTAGAGAAGCAGTTGCCAAGCCAAGACCTGCCAAAGCTAATTCCTTACTTCCTGTGTAAGGAAGTTGTTGACTGGTAGTTACCTTCTTGCGATAAACTACATAAAGAATATCATCATCTTGAAATTCTGTAGGAACCTCATGGTGAATCAGGGCTTTTTCAGACTCAGTCAATTCCTGCTCCGCCAAATAACGGTAATGAACGCTATGAGCACCGCCGACTTCATTGGCTTGTACCTTATCTACTGAAAGGGTACTAGCACCAAAAAGGAAGGCCCCGATTGCTACAGGACCTACCCCAACAGTTAGCTTACGAATCGAATATTTGGTGATTTTTTCTAGTTGTTGTTTTGTTTTTTTCATTCTCACGACTTTCTGATAGAATCTTGTGGATAATGCGCACGCGCACCTCCAATTAATTTTGGACGGCTAGCAAGAGCCGTTACATGGGCATGCCCAATTTCTCTCAAAAGAGGGCGAATCGGAACCTGAACATGCTTGACATGCATGCCAATTGCAGTGTCTCCAATATCCAATCCAGCATGAGCCTTGATAAATTCAACCTCAACTGGATCTTGCATAAACTTGAAGGCTGCCAACTGACCTGAACCTCCTGCATGAAGGGTAGGAAGGACACTGACCATTTCCAGACCAAACTGCTCTGCCACCTGACGTTCAACAACGAGGGCCCGATTGACATGTTCACAACCTTGAACAGCTAGATGAATTCCTTTTTTCTCTAGGATATCTAGGATGGTCTTCACAATGATTTCGCCAATTTCTTGGCTGGATTCCTTGCCAATCTGACCACCTATCACTTCACTAGAAGAAAGGCCCAAAACAAAGATGGATCCTTGCTTCAAATTGGCCTTTTCTAATACATCTTTTACAATCTGGCTTGTTTCTCTTTGAATGTCTTTTTCCTTCATATTTGATACCTCTTTTGTCATTATCTATCATATCGTTTTTTCTACGTTTTAGCAAGATAGACAACCTAGAAAGCTTGCCCAATTACGCATAAAACTCCCAGAATTGACTGAGAGTTAGCTAGTTTCTATTCTATTTATGTATATTTCAACTGTCGTACCTTTTGAGGGGATAGAATCAATCTTCATTTGGTAATGTTCTCCAAAGTGAAGTTTGAGCCGTTGATCAACATTTTGAAGACCAACTCCCCCACGTTTGAGTTGACTTTGACTACTATCGCTAGCATCTTGGAAACCAACCCCATCATCCTCAATGCGGATGATCAATCCTGAATCCTGTTTCTGAACAGAAACTTTAATATGTCCCTGACCTTCCTTTTCCTTAATGCCATGGTAAAGGGCATTTTCTACCAAGGGTTGTAGCACCAACTTGGGCAAGACTAGCTTATCAAAGGCAGGATTTTCCTCAATCTCATATTCCAGCTTATCCCCATAACGTTGTTTCTGGATAAAGAGATACTGGCGGACATGGTTGATTTCGTCAGACAGGCAAATCAAATCCTTCCCCTGATTGAGAGCCAAGCGGAAATAGGTTGCCAAGGACTTGGTCACCTGAACCACTCGCTGACTATCCTGAAATTCAGCCATCCAGATGATGGTGTCCAAAGTGTTATAGAGGAAATGCGGATTAATCTGGCTCGATAGGGCTTGAAGTTGGTACTGACGGGTCGTTTCTTCCTGCCTGCGAATAGCTGCCATCAGCTGATCAATCTGATCCAACATAGCATTGAACTGGCGAGTCACTTCTCTCAGTTCATAGGCACCAACTTCCTTGGCACGAAGATTTTGAGCACCAGAAGCAATTTCCAACATGGTTTCTCTCAAATTCTTCAAAGGAGCAATCCAACGCTTGAGACTGAACCAAACCAAGCAGAGACAGGCAAGAAGAGATGTGACACTAGCCCCAAGCAAGGTCCACAAGAGTTGATTCCGAACCTGGTCTAACTTCTCCAACGAAGACACGCCAAGCACCGTCCAATCAGTTCCAGCAATCTTTTCTTGACTGACGTAGGATTTGTGATCTGGAGTATAGCCCTGCCCTGTCTCAATATAGGGTTTCATGGCCTCCATTTCGCTAGACGAACTATAAACTGTATGTTGAGGATGATAAACAAATTCATGATTTTCATTGATGATAAAGGCAAAACCCTGCTGACCCAACTGAAGTTGGTTAAGATAGGCTTCCAGAGTTTCATAAGAAATATCCAAACGAAGCACGCCCAGATTAGCTCCCTTTGCATCAACAAGTTCTTGAGTGACAGAAATGACCCACTGACTATCTGATTTACGAGCTGGTGTCAAAACAGGCTTAGCTCCCTGATGAATGGCCTTTTGGTACCAATCTTCAGTCATCATATCAGAGGAAGTTTTCATCTGCACAGTGTCATCTGTAGAAATGAGCTGACCAGACTTGGTTACCAGCACAACAGCTTTCAAGTCTTGGTCTGCCTTTAAGATGGTCAAAAATAGATTTCGGATTCCCTCTACCTTGTCTGGACTGGGATTCTTAGCATAGGCTAGGACATCCGTCTGCTGGGTCAAACTAGTCGAGGTGGTTTCTAATTTTTTGATATAAGACTGGATAAAGTGGCTAGTCTGACTGATAGTCGTTTGACTATTGCCCTCAATGCTAGCCTCAATGGATGATGAACTAGATTGATAGTAGAAAGTCCCAACCAGAGCTAGGAGAATGAGAAAGACCAGAAAGATGGAAATAACCATTCTGACTAGGAGAGAAGAACGCTTCATCGACCTTCCCCCTTCTTAAACTGACGAGGTGTCACACCTGCAATCTGTTTAAAACGTTGGGTAAAGTAGTTCATATCTTCAAAACCAACCTTCTCTGCAATCTCGTAAATTTTCAGATCCGTAGTTAAAAGCAAGAGCTTGGCCTGTTTGACACGTTCTCGCACCAAATAATCCTGAAAAGGTAGGCCCAACTCTTTCTTAATCAAGGAACTCAGATAAGTCGGACTAAAGCCCAAGTCACTGGCCAAAGACTTTAAACTAAATTGGCTATCAGCCAGATGGGACTGGATTTTCTGGGCCATATTTCCCTCAAACTTATCGGTCAATAAATCTTGTAATTGCTCTTCCTTTTCTTCCTTATCCAACTTTTGCTTGATTTTCCCCAACATTTCCTCAATATCCTGACGAGAAAAGGGCTTGAGCAGGTAATCATCTACACCGAGTTTGACAGCAGACAAGGCATAATCAAAATCATCGTAGCCTGTCAAAAAGACCAAATGAACCTGAGGATAGGTTTCTCGTACCAGACTGGCCAACTGGATGCCATTCAACTGAGGCATGTTGATATCGGTTAAAATGATATCTGGAACTTGTTGTTGAATCAAGTCCCAAGCCTGCCTTCCATTTTCAGCCTGACCGATGATTTCCATATCGTAGGCTGCTACATTGACCAGCTTGGTCAAGCCTTGTCTTATCAGATATTCATCTTCTACGATTAAGATTGTATAGGTCATGCTTCTCTCCTTTGTCACTTACTAGTATCAGTATAGCAAAATTCTCCTCTAACTGCTTAGGAAAGCCCTCTTAATCAACATAATCTAGTAAATAAGCATAGCCTTTTTCTTCCATTTGATTTTTGGGAATAAAGCGGATAGAGAGACTATTAATACAGTAGCGCAAGCCACCCTTGTCCTGAGGCCCATCTGTAAAGACATGGCCTAGATGAGAATCTCCAACTCGGCTCCGCACTTCCATGCGCGTCATATTGTAGGATTTATCTTCCTTGTAGGTGGCAACATCTGGACTGATGGGTTGGGTAAAACTAGGCCAACCACAACCAGACTCAAACTTGTCCTTTGATGAAAAGAGGGGTTCGCCAGTTGCTACATCCACATAGATACCAGAGTCAAATTTATCCCAGTAGCGGTTAGAGAAAGCCCGTTCTGTTTGATTTTTCTGGGTGACTGCATACTCCTCAGGTGACAAGGTCTTTTTCAATTCTTCATCGCTTGGTTTAGGATATTTGCTGGCATCAATGACAGGGTAGGCAGCCTGATTAACATTGATATGACAGTAGCCATTTGGATTTTTCTTGAGATAGTCTTGGTGGTAATCCTCCGCCACCACAAAATTCTTCAAGTTTTCCTTTTCAACTGCCAAAGGTTGGTCGTATTTCTTAGCCACCTCATCAAAGACTTGGTTAATCACCTCTAAATCCTTGTCATCTGTGTAATAAACACCGGTACGATACTGGGTACCCACGTCATTTCCTTGTTTATTTTTGCTGGTTGGATTGATAATGCGGAAGTAATGAAGTAGGATTTCCTTGAGGGAAATTTGGTTGGCGTCGTAAGTGACATGGACAGTCTCCGCATGTCCTGTTTGGTTAATCAATTCGTACTTGGTTGTTTCCCCTCTACCGTTTGCATAGCCAGAAACGGCATCTGTCACTCCAGGAACGCGTGAGAAGTATTCCTCCACTCCCCAGAAACATCCTCCAGCTAGATAAATTTCGTGCAAGTCTGCGTCTTTACTCACTTCTGTTTTTTTCACTGTTTTTCCTCCTTGGCTAACGGACGCTTTCTCAATTTGCGAGCTGTCTGTCTGCCCTGCATTTCGCATCAATAGAAAATAAAAACCGGTTATGGCTAGGAGAATGACCCCTGCCAAGACAAAAAGTTTTACTTTATCATTCATAGCCTTTCTCTACCCCATTTCTTTCAATTCTTTTAAAATCATATCCTTATCCATAAAACCTGGTTGCGTTTTGACCAGCTTACCTTCCTTGTCTATAAAGGCTTGAGTCGGATAAGAACGGACACCATAACTTTCCAAGAGTTTACCTGATGGATCAATTAAAACTGGAAAATTTTTATAATCTAAGCCCTTGTACCAGTTCTTAAATTCAGCTTCCGCTTGTTCTCCCTTGTGCCCAGGAGATACCACTGTCAAGACCACATAGTCATCACCAGCTTCTTTAGCGATTTCGTCCGTATCTGGAAGGCTAGCCAGACAGATGGAACACCAAGAAGCCCAGAATTTGAGATAGACTTTCTTGCCTTTGTAATCAGACAAACGATAGGTCTTGCCATCTACACCTGTCAGTTCAAAATCAGCGACTTCCTGACCTTTAGTCGCAGTTTGTGAACTAACTTGTTCTGTTTTGGTTTGCTCCTTCATAGTAGATTCGTCTGGCATGTTTTTAGCCGAACAGGCTGCCAAGCAACAGATTGAGCCTACTCCAAGGAGACATGTTTGCCATTTTTTCATTTCTTTTTCCTCTCTATTCAAATAATGTAGTCAAAATGGAAGCATTTCCCAAAAGCACCAAGATTCCCATCACGATAATGAGAAAACCACCTACTTTTTTGAGGGTTCCGAGATAAGGATGGAGTTTTCGGAAATGTTTCAACACATAGCTGGAGGCGAGAGCTAGAACCAAAAATGGTAGCGCTAAACCCAGCGTGTAAATCAACATGAGAGCAGCTCCCTGCCAAGCACCTGAACCACCTGAAGCCGCCAAGGCCAAAACAGAGCCCAGAACCGGTCCCACACATGGCGTCCAAGCAAAACTAAAGGTCAACCCCAGTAAAAATGCCTGACTATAGCCCTTACCCTTTTGCCCCTGTCTCTGTAATTGTAGCCTTCTTTCCTTGTAGAGTCCCTGAAAATGTAAGACTTCCATCTGGTGCAAGCCCAAGAGAATGATAACCGCACCCGTCACATACTGAAACCAAGAGGCATACAAAAGGTCTCCTAAAAAACCAGCACCATATCCCAGTAAGATAAAGATAAAAGAAATACCCGCTATAAAGGCCAGAGTTCGCAATAAACTAACAAGTGAGATTGAAAATTTGCCACTAGAAGCCTGAGCACCATCTTTGTCATCCAACAAGACTCCTGCATAGACCGGTAACAAGGGTAAAATACAAGGAGAAAAGAAGGAAAGAATTCCAGCAAGAAAAACACTGATATAAAAGATTATATTATCCATTGCCTTCCTCCATTCTTTGATTTGATAGGACTATTATAGCCCCAAAACTCAAGGAAAAACAGGGACAATGATAGGGAAAAATAGGAATTTAATCAGATTATGTAAAAAATGTTGCAAAAAAAGCCAGACAAAGCCTGACTTTGATGGAAACTGAAAGGAAAATTCACTAGTCTTCCCTACTTATCTGATAATAAATAAGGTCCGCAAGATAGCCTTTTCTCTCTACACCATTGCTAATAGTCTTTAGATAGGACATTCCAGCCTTCTCCATGACACGACCTGAAGCTGGATTGAGACTGGCATATCGAGCTCTAACTTTTTGAAAACCTGCTTGAGTAAAACAGAAGTCCAAGACAGCTTTCAAGGCTTCTGTCATAAACCCATGTCCCCAGTAAACCTTGCCTAGCACATAGCCAATTTCACAAGAAGAATCATTCTCATCTATTGCAACGATGCTGATATCTCCAATCACTTGTTTTGGGTCTTCTTTGAGGCAAATGGCCCATTTGTAATAGTTGGGATTTGTATAGGAGGCAATCCAATTTCGAATCGAGTTTCGAGTGATCTCGACATTAGAATGGGGATCCCAAGTGACGTAGGTTAGATTCTCAGCAGATGAAGCCCAATTCTGAAACATAGCTTCTGCATCACTTTCCACAAATCTTCGCAAGATTAAACGATCTGTCTGTAATATTTGCGTACCGATTGCTTTCATTATGTCGCCTCACTTTCTGATGGATGATTCTCTGCCCAACCTCAATTTAAATTTACTTTGCTTTTGAATTTCAAGGCTCAATCTAAAAAGGTCCCCGGACCTCCTCGCTTATTTATTTCCGTGCTCGGGGTAAAAAAACTAAACTCAGTAACAGCTAGAAAACAAGTTTTTACTCTAGTTACTTGACGCAGTCGCTGTCTGGTTTGAAATGCGCTTTTCCAAGCTTTTTCAAACCTAGTCATCGTTGCGGGGGTAAGACAAGGAAAATCGAACTCTTCTAGTTACCGAATTTTCTCTCTCTTTTTTATTTCAAGGTGAGATGCTGAAAACCTCCACTGGAGGTTCCTCATTTTCTTATTTCTAAACTCGGGGTAAAAAGGTCCCCCGGACCTTTTTACTCCCAAAAGTCATCGAATACAGTGATGGGTAGGTGACGTTTGTGTTGGCCTTTGTGCCACCAGTTTTCGATTCTTGCTTGGGCTTCTGGGCTGATTGTTTTGCCTTCTAGGTAGTCGTCAATCTCTTCATAAGTGACTCCGAGGGCTACTTCGTCAGCTAGGCCTGGTTTGTCTTCTTCTAGGTCTGCTGTTGGGATTTTTTCATAAAGGGCTGGGTCTGCACCAAGTTCCTGCAAGAGTTGTTTCCCTTGACGTTTATTGAGGCGGTAAAGAGGGAGAATATCCGCACCACCGTCACCAAACTTGGTAAAAAAGCCTGTGATATTTTCCGCGGCGTGGTCTGTTCCAATGACCGCTCCGCTATGGGCACCTGCCAGGGCATATTGAGCAATCATACGGCAACGAGCCTTGATATTGCCCTTGTTAAAATCTGAAACAGGACTACCTGTCGCTTCAACTGTAGCTGTCATAGCATCAGCAGATTCCTTAATATTAACTACCAAGCTGACATCTGGCTGGATGAAGGCTAGAGCTTTTTGAGCATCTGCTTCATCAGCTTGCACTCCATATGGCAGGCGGACAGCGATAAATTTGTAGCTGTCGTCTCCCGTTTCTGCTCGCAGTTCTTCCATAGCTAGTTGAGCCAAACGACCTGCCAAAGTCGAGTCTTGTCCCCCAGAAATCCCTAGTACAAAGGTTTTAAGGAAGGGATGTTTTTTCAGGTATTTTTTTAAGAAGTCAATGGAACGACGGATTTCTTCCTGAGCGTCAATCACTGGCTTAACCCCTAGTTGCTGGATAATAGTCTCTTGCAAACTCATTCTTCTTCTCCTTCGCCAAGGGCTTCCTTGCGCATCTTATCAATCAAGTCCATCTTGTCTTGCCATACATCACGCGCCAAATCCACTGGATAATGCTGAGGATTGAGCACGCGCTTGTATTCATCCCAAAGCTTGTCAAATTCCTTACGAGCATAATCCTGAATATCAGTCAGGCTAGGCAGGTTGTAAATCAATTTTCCGTCTTTGAAGATATCCACCAAGAGAGGAACGGCATCAAAATTACGAACGGTCTTCTTGATGTAGGTATAGGTCGGATGGAACATCTTGATTTCTGTCATGTCGCTCACATCCACACCGTCATAAGTGATGTAGTCGCCTTCTGACTTGCCTTTTTCACGACTGGTAATGCGCCACACCTGCTTCTTACCTGGTGTAGACACTTTTTCAGCATTATTTGACAGCTTAATCGTATTGCGCATGTTCCCATTTTCATCTTCAATTGCAACAATCTTATAAACTGCCCCAAGAGCTGGCTGATCATAGGCTGTAATCAGCTTGGTTCCCACACCCCAGACATCAATCTTGGCCTTTTGCATCTTGAGGTTGAGAATGGTATTTTCGTCCAAATCATTTGAAGCATAAATCTTAGCCTCTGTAAATCCAGCCTCGTCCAGTTGCTGACGGACTTTCTTAGAAATGTAGGCAATATCCCCAGAGTCAATTCGCACACCCATAAAGTTAATCTGGTCGCCCAACTCACGCGCCACCTGAATGGCAGCTGGCACACCAATACGAAGGGTGTCATAAGTATCCACAAGAAAGACACAATTTTTGTGGGTCGCAGCGTAAGCCTTGAAGGCCTCATAGTCGTTACCATAAACCTGTACCAAAGCATGAGCATGGGTCCCCAAGACAGGAATGTCAAAGAGTTTACCAGCACGCACGTTGCTAGTTCCATTGGCACCACCAATCACCGCTGCGCGTGTTCCCCAAATAGCCGCATCCATTTCTTGCGCCCGACGTGTCCCAAACTCCATCAAAGGTTCATCTTCGATGACCGAACGAATACGAGCTGCCTTAGTCGCCACCAAGGTCTGGTAGTTGACAATATTCAAAAGGGCCGTTTCTACCAATTGACATTGGGCTAGAGGACCTTCCACCTGCACAATCGGTTCATTAGCAAAGACCAAGTCCCCTTCTTGGGCAGAACGAACGGTCAACTCCAACTTGAAATTGCGGAGATAGTCCAAGAATGCCCCATGATAGCCTAGAGACTCCAAATAGGCAATATCACTATCTGAAAAACGTAAATCTTCAAGATAACTCACAATTCTTTCCAAACCAGCAAAAACAGCATAGCCATTCTTAAAAGGCTGTTGGCGGAAATACACCTCAAAGACCGCCTTTTTATTGTGAATCCCTTGGTCAAAGTAAACCTGCATCATGTTAATCTGGTACAAGTCCGTGTGCAATGTCAAACTATCATCTGGATACATACTTTTCCTACTTCCTTAGCTAGAAACCCATGAAAATTTTCAAGAACTTTCATGTATTCCAATAAATTAGTACTATTATAACACATTTTAGCTGGATTGAGAAAAGAGTAACAAGTTATTCACCACTCTCCAATTCATCCATATCTTGTTCAAACTTTTTCTGAGCCCATTCGCCATAGCTCTTCAGACCAAGATTGCCGATAAAAACCCAAGGAAGGTAAATAACATAAGTAATTGCCCAAGCAGACAGGTATTTAACATTCAAAGGATTGTGCTGATAAATTTCTATGTTGAATTGATAATTCTGTAACATCAAAAGAGCCGTAATAGCCAAGGTTAGTAAAAAACAACCCAAAATCGTAAAATGAAAACGACTATAGTAGGTCACTCCCAGATAACGAGCACGATTGAAAAAGAAGAAAATTCCTACTATCAGAGTATAGACTAGAAAATTCGGATTAAAAATAGAGGGAGCTAATACAGCCACCAAATAGCTTAGAAGCACAAGCCCAATGAAGAGGGTAAAGGATTCCGCTCCAGCTTTATTGATTAGTTGTTCTTCTCTTTCGTCAAGTAATTGATAATGAATAAATTTATTTACCATCTTCTTCCTCCCAAAATAGTTGATCTAAGGTTTTCCCTAAACATCTGCAAATGGACTGGCAGAGCGAGAGACTGGGATTGTATTTCCCTGCCTCTATCAAACCAATAGTCTGGCGTGTCACACCAACAGCCTCTGCCAGTTGACCTTGAGTTAAATCAAGCTCAACCCGAGCTAATTTTAATTTTAAATTTTTAGCCACCTGCGTCCTCCTTATAGTTTTAAAAAGTTGCGCCTCTTTTTAACAACATTATATCATATATCTAACTTAATGCAATATATAAATGTCATTTTGTAAAATTTTATTAACAAAAAACTCTCTACCACCTAAATGATAGAGAGTTTTCTGCTTATTCAATTTTCTCAAAACATCTACAGCATCGTAGGATTTCACATCTAATGTCTTAGCTACGACTGTATTGTCCTCAATATCGTCTAGAAAGACACAATTTGTAGATTATAACTGCTACTTATCGATAGTTACTCATATCCATTAGTCCACCTCCATACTTATGTCAAGCCCCCTCTTTACTTTATGATTTCATATTCTCCTTACAAATCTTTTTGGTAATAAAATCTTTTTCCTGTGTAGGGATAGTCTTGCAAGGTAAAAACTTCCTTGTAGCCATGTTTCTGATAAAAGTCTGGTGCTTGAAACTGGTAAGTATTGACAAAGGCAAAACGACAATTTCGATTCTTAGCTTCACTTTCTGCCTGCTGCAATAGTTTTGAACCGATTCCTTGCCCTCTCAGTTCCTCTTTTACAAACAAATACTCAATTTCCAACCAATTTCCAAAAGTCTCTGCTATCAAACCTGCCAGGAGATTGCCCTTTTCATCTTCGACATAAAGATTAAGTGGCTCACTTTCAGCCTCTTCTCTTTTTGAACGGTTATAAACACGAATCAGATTCCCTATTTCTTGTGATTTATGGGATTCCTTATTTTCCAATCTAAAGTACATCTAAACCTCCTTAAACACTGTTACAGCTTGATTATAGTCTTATTTCAATAGACTGTCAAACTAGCAAAAACCCACCAACCTGAGTTGATGAGTCTTTAATCTATTTTCTAAATTTCCACTGGCTATAAATACCAAAACCGATAATCCAGATAGCTGATCCAATTGCTCCTACAAATGTAGACTCTTGTAAAAAGAGGGTTACAAAAACAAAGGCAAAGAAGAGCATGGTTAAAGGATTTAGGAAACGATAATGGGGCATGAGATAACCATCTGCCATAAAGTCTGGTGACTTGCGATACTTGAGGTGAGCCACCATAATCAAGATATAAATGGCGATATAGACACCTGATGATGATGCCGTAATCAAGGCAAAGGCATCGGAAACTCCTGGCAAGATGTTAATAAAGGCTGCTAGGGCAATCAAGATTGCTGAGGCAATGATGGCATTTTGTGGCACGTTGTGGCGAGAGAGAGTATCTGCCTTAATTGCTTTTAGGAAGCGATTTGGCGAATCATGGGCAATCTGATACAAATGACGACCTGTTGAGTAGAGAGTTGAGTTAAGAGCAGATGCCGCTGATGTCAAAACGACGAAGTTAATCAAGGCTGCCGCCCACTTGACTCCTGCCAATTCAAACACTGTAACAAAGGGAGAATCAGCCGATGCAAGTTCACGCCACGGAATGATAGCCATGATGGCTAAGAGGGCACCACCGTAGAAAAAGGCGATACGCAAAGGAATTTCCTTAACGGCTTTTGGCAAGACCTGACGTGGATTTTTTGTTTCTGAAGTCGTTACCCCGATAAACTCAATCATGAGGTAGGCAAAGAAAACCATCTGGAAGGCCATGACAAAGTTAACTCCACCATTTGGGAAGAGGGAGAAATTGTCAGCAATATTGGCCAAACTTGCTACTCCATGTGGTGTCTTAAAGCCTGTCAAGACCATAAAGACTCCTGTGGCAATCATGGCTAAAATAGCCACAATCTTGACCATCGCAAACCAAAACTCAACTTCCCCAAAGAGTTTCACCGCAATCAAATTGACCAAGGCTAGAATAGTCAAAAATCCAATCTCAATCATCCAACTTGGCCAGCTAGGGAACCAGAACTGAACATAGTGAGAGATAGCAGTGATTTCCGCCATACCGATAAAGACAACGGATAGCCAGTAAGACCAAACCGAGAAATAACCCCAGCCCTTACCTAAATGGCGCGTGATAAAGTTGATAAAGGTATGTTGCTCAGGGTCTTGGTAGAGCATTTCCCCAACCGCACGCATCATGAGGAACATGAATGCTCCCGTAATCATATAAATTAGTACAATAGAAGGACCTGTTAGGCTGATAGAGCGACCTGCTCCCAAAAAGAGTCCTGTTCCAATTGTTCCCGCAATGGCCATAACCTGCACGTGACGATTGGTCAGACCACGCTCCATCTTATTTTTTTTCTTCTTTGAACTCATAACGTCTCCAATTCAATTTAAAATGGAAAAAGGAGTGAGTGAAGCGCACTGCCTCCTCACTCCTTTTTTTTATTTTTAGGCTGTTTTTTCAACCTTCAAGATTTTTACATCATAGCTACCAACAGGTGTTTCAATAGTTGCTGTATCACCTGTTTTCTTACCAATCAAGGCTTGTCCAATTGGGCTTTCATTTGAAACCTTACCTGCAAAGGCATCTGCACCCGCTGAACCTACGATAATATAAACTTCTTCTTCGTCCTCACCAATTTCTTGAATAGTGACTGTTTTACCAATCGCTACTTCATCATCGGCAACTGAGTCGCTATTGACGATTTCAGCATAACGGATTTTTGTTTCCAAGCTAGAGATTTGTCCTTCAACAAAGGCTTGTTCATCCTTAGCCGCTTCGTATTCACTGTTTTCTGAAAGGTCACCATATGAACGAGCAATCTTTATGCGTTCTACCACTTCTGGTCGGCGGACCAATTTCAATTCTTCTAATTCTTTTTCAAGTTTTTCCTTTTCCGCAAGGGTCATAGGATATGTTTTTTCTGCCATTTTTCTCAACTTTCTTTCGATAGTATTGAATCTCTATCTGAGATTCTCATTTTTGTAGTCTTAGTTTGAACTACTATTTTGAGTAAGTTTGCTATTGACGTGCTCAGCTACATTACGATCATGTTCTTCCTGTGTCACTGCGTAATAGACTTTACCATCTGTAACATTGGCTACAAAGTAGAGGTTCTCACTCTTTGTTTGGTTAATACTTGCTTCAATCGCGTCCTGACTTGGACTATCTACTGGACCAGGCATCAAACCAGGTTTGGTATAAACATTGTATGGTGAATTAATCGATGTGTCAATTCCAGCATCGTCTGCTAGGCTAATATTTTGACCAAGTTTCCCTTGGGCATACAAGATTGCAATATTGCTTTGAAGTGGCATACCAAGGTTCAAACGATTGTAGAAGACACCTGCAATCAACTTACGGTCTTCAGTCTTAGCACCTTCTTTTTCAACAAGTGAAGCAATTGTTAGCAATTCATTGACTGTCAAGTTTTTAGACTTAATTGCACTATAGTGCGGCGTCAAGGTCTTATCCATAGCTGCCAACATCTCATCAATCAAACTTTCAATAGTTGTGCTTTCCTTGATAGAGTATGTCGCTGGGAAGAGGAATCCTTCTAAACGATAACGAACTCCACTTTCTTTCGTTGGCAAGCTTTCGAGTAGGTTTGGATATTTAGCAACTTCTTGACTGATAAAGTTGTCATCTTGAACTTTAGCCAAAAAAGCTTCCGCTGTCAAAGGCTCTTTAAATTCACCTTGTAATTGGCCTACAGCTTGGGCGATTTGATCAATCGTATATCCTTCTGGAATCGTTAAATCTGCAAGTGAAGGTTCTTGAGGTTCAGGAGTACCACCTTTTTGGAGTTCCTTAATGATATCCTCTGTACTCATGCTCTTTTGCAAATTGTAATATCCAGCCTTCAAATCTGAATAATTCTTATATTTAGCATAAAAAGCAAAAATCACTCCGTGTTTAATCACACCAGAATTTTCAAGTGCTGAGCCAATTTCTTGGACATTGGCTCCTTCTGGGATTTGAACAGTTACATACTTCTTAGAATTAGCGTCAACTGGTAATAAAGATGACTGGACGTACTGATAACCGAAGTAGCCACCTGCCGAAATCAAGGCAAGGAAAATCAGTAGAGAAATGAAGAAAGCCTTCAAATGTGATTTTTTCTTCTTGACAGGTTTAACAGTCTCACGACGACTACGACTCGGAGTTTCAGAAATGACTTCAACAGCTTCCGTTTCCATAACTGGTTCTGGTTTTGTTACTTCTTTCTGAGGCTCTTTTTTAGCTTCAGTCTTATAAGAAACAGCTACTCTTGTTGGAGTTACGTTGAAATCTTCTTCGACCTTTTTTGGACGATTAGTCTCTGGCCCTGGAACCGGTCTTGATGGACTTGCCTCAACTGGTGAAGCTGGAACATCTTGACTAGGGTGACGAGGAGTAATCGGAGCTTCTACTCTCGATTCATCTGCCGGTGATGCAGGCATATCCTCACTAGGATGTTTTGGAACACGTGGTGCATTCTCCATAATTTTTTCAACAGCTGATAGGGATGCAACCATAACATCTTCATCTGCGAGTTTTGTTTCAGGGACAAATAGAGCTTCTTTTTTCTCTGCAAGTTCAGTGGTCTCTTGGCGAATCCCTTCATAACGTTTTACTTTTTCTAAATCACGTAAAATCTGCTCTTTAAAGCTTAATTTTTCATCTTCTCTTGACTTTTCACTCAAAAGTTTATCCTCCTCGTTGACAATCCATAATATTATATCTTAAAAACGAAAGAAAAGCAACCTAGCATGCTTTTCTAGCTGATTTTTTAGCTTCCCAGACCATATCATACCATGTTTCCCCTGCAAAGGTTGACTGGGACTGGCCTTCATTGATAAATCCATGTTTTTCGTAGTAAGTAATGAGATAGTCATGACAGGTTAGGTTAATGCCTTCTCTTTCGTGTTCAAGAGCTAGTTCTTTCAAAGCTGTTAGCAATTTCTGACCTAGTCCTATTCCCTGTGCCTCCTCGGCAATAGAAAGACAGGTCACAGAGATATAACCACCAGGCTCATGACTATAATCTTCTATCTCTTCTGTAAAGGACTGATCTTGCAGATGACGGTGGGAGCCAACTGGTCCTTCTATATACCCCATGATTCTACCTTCTTTTTCTGCAACCAGAAACGAGGTCTGAATTTCTCGCAAATGCGCCTCAAAAACAGAGCGAGGAATGGCTTCTTCAATCGAGAAATTTTCTAGTTCAATCTCAACGATACGATCCAAATCTTCTAATCTTGCTTTCCTAATTTCCATTTTGCCTCCTAAAAAAAGAGATTAAACCAAATCATACTAAAACCTTGACTAGCTGCATAAAGCGAATCTGTCTCTTCTTCATCAATAAAACCGTTCATTTCAAAATAGGAAAGCAACTCATCCGGACTCTTCAAACGAATAGCTTTGTAATCCAGCTCAACTGCCACATCTTTCAAAGCCGCAAGAAGAAGCGTTCCCAAGCCCTGTCTCTGATGGTCAGCCTCGATGACTAAAGAATGTATTTCTAGACATTTCGGATTGTGTGGGTAAGGACCACCTAGAACATAGCCTAGAAGCTGATTTTCATCCCTAGCTAGAAGAAAGGTATCCGCAGACTTACGGATACTTTCTTCTAAAATATGGGAAGTAAGGTGCTTTTCAGCTGGAAAAGATGTGGCCTGAAGTGTCTCTATCTCAGCCAAATCAGACTTACTTGCCTGAATGATCTTAATTGGAATTTCCATGAGAACGTCCTATTGAACATTGCTTGTCAAGTTAGACAAGAGACGCTCAAATGAATATTCATAGGTTTGGATATCTCCTGCTCCCATAAAGACATAGACAGCATTGTCATGGTCAAGGAGTGGAGAAACATTTTCAACAGTGATCACTTGATGTTTTTTGTTGATTTTTTTGGCTAGGTCTTCTACCTTGACATCACCATGGTCCACTTCACGAGCTGACCCATAAATTTGCGCTAGGTAAACTGCATCCGCTTGATTCAAAGCGTGGGCAAATTCGTCCAACAAAGCGATTGTTCTTGTAAAGGTATGCGGTTGGAAAACTGCAACAATTTCCTTGCTTGGATATTTCTGACGAGCTGCATCCAAGGTCGCAATAATTTCTGTTGGATGGTGGGCAAAGTCATCAATAATCACCGTGTCATTGACAATTTTCTCAGTGAACCGACGCTTAACACCGGCAAATGTTTTCAAGTGTTCACGCACTAAGTTCAAATCAAATCCTGCTGTGTAAAGAAGACCAATAACGGCTGTCGCATTCATGATATTGTGACGACCAAAGGTTGGAATGTGGAATTGCCCCAATTCTTGACCACGGAAATGAACTGTGAAGGTTGAACCAGTTGTTGAACGAAGAAGATCACTAGCTACAAAGTCATTACCTTCTGCTTCAAAACCATAATAATAAATTGGTGCATCAGACGTAATCTTACGCAATTCAGCATCTTCTCCGTAGATAAACAAACCTTTGGTAATTTGTTTAGCATAGTCGTTAAAGGCATTGAAAACATCTTCTAGACTTGTGAAATAGTCTGGATGGTCAAAGTCAATGTTGGTGATAATAGAGTATTCTGGGTGGTAAGGCATGAAGTGGCGCTCATATTCGTCAGATTCAAAGACAAAATATTTGGCATTGGCTGATCCACGACCTGTCCCGTCTCCAATCAAGAAGCTGGTATCCGTAATGTGAGACAAGACATGAGACAACATCCCTGTAGTTGAAGTTTTTCCATGCGCTCCTGCTACTCCCATGCTAACAAAGTCACGCATAAAGCTACCTAGGAACTCATGATAACGTTTGTAGCTGATACCATTTTGGTCCGCATAGGCAATTTCGACGTTGTTATCTGGACGAAAGGCATTTCCAGCGATAATTTCCATATCACCGTCTAGATTCTTTTCATCAAAAGGAAGAATAGTAATCCCTGCCTGCTCAAGACCACGTTGAGTAAAGTAGTACTTTTCAACATCTGATCCTTGAACCTTATGCCCCATTTGATGCAACATCAAGGCCAAGGCACTCATCCCTGATCCCTTAATTCCGATAAAATGATATGTCTTTGGCATGTTTTCTCCCCTATTCCGTAATTCTGGTCAGATTCAACTCTTGGGCAACCCGACGTTCTTGTTCTTTTTGTTGATTCTTTTTATTGTAGATTTGGCTCTTCTTCAGAAAATCATAGTTGTTTTTCTTTGGTCCTGAAGTTTCTTTTGGCTCAGCTTGAGTCGAAATATTGCTAACTTCTTCCGCCAAGATGTAATGAGACTGGGTCAATTTTTGACTATATTTAACAAATTCACCAGGATTTTCCTTTTGGAAAGGCGCAGTAGGTTGATTGCCCTGTCTAACCAAATTTGGCTGAGGATGGCGTCTTGTAGGAGTAATATCCTTAGTCAGATAACTTGCTGATCGTTTCTTTTTCAAGTCCGCACGCGCTTCTTCACGCGCCACCTCCGCATAGCTCTTTCCTTCTTTTTTTACTCCTAAGCCAGCCTTCTTAGGTTTCTCTACTGGCTTTTCAATCTGTTTTACTGGTTTTTCTTCAGTAATAGGGGCCCACTCCAGATAATTCTTATCACAGTATTCTCCCTTGATATTACTGATAAAGTCAGATTCATCGTAGAGGTCCATAACCGGCATCTCAGTCAGCATAACCTCATCATCTGACACCAATGGAAATCGTTCTTCTCTCATTTTCTATTTCCTTTCAACACTTCATTATAGCGTATTGTCTTGATTTTTCAAGTGCTGGCTTCAGAAATTCCCAAAATTTCTCTAATTTCTGCTAGGCTGAGACTGCCACGTGACTCTGTTCCATCCAATACTTGTGACACCAGATGTTTCTTTTGTTCTTGGAGTTCCTGAATTTTTTCTTCAATGGTTCCCCTGGTCACTAAGCGATAAACCTCAACCGTTTCTTCCTGCCCCATCCGATGGGCACGGCCAATGGCTTGCGCTTCCACCGCAGGATTCCACCAAAGGTCAACCAAAATAACCGTATCAGCACCTGTCAGATTCAGACCGACACCACCAGCCTTGAGGGAAATCAGAAAGGCATCTCTTTCCCCTTGGTTAAAGGCTTTGGTCATGTCTTGTCTTTCCTTGGCTGGGGTTGAACCCGTAATTTTAAAGGAAGTCAATCCCAAGTCTGGCAGTTCTTGTTCAATTTTCTCCAACATTCCCTTGAACTGCGAGAAAATCAAGACACGGTGTCCGCCGTCTGCCACCTGTACCAGCAGATCTCGGAGACTATCCAGTTTGCCACTGGCTCCCTGATAATCCTCCATAAAGAGGGCAGGGGTGTCACAGATTTGACGCAAGCGCATCAGACCAGACAAGATTTCCACACGACTTCGCTGAAATTCCTGATCCGATACTTGAGCCAATCTATCTCTCATCTGTTGCAACTGGGCTAGGTAGATAGCCTTTTGCTGGTCTTCCAGTTCATTCTTATAAACTACTTCAATCAAATCTGGCAATTCAGTCAGAACTTCTTCTTTCTTGCGCCTCATAACGAAAGGCTTGATAAACTGAGCTACGCGCTCAGCTGGCAATTTCATAAATTCTTTCTTGCTTGGCAGAAGTCCTGGCATGACGATTTGGAAAATAGACCACAACTCACCCAGATGGTTTTCAATAGGAGTTCCTGAAAGAGCAAAAACTGACGGCACCACAAATTGTCTCAAGGTCTGAGCAATCTTGGTCTGGGCATTTTTCATAACCTGAGCTTCATCTAAGAAAAGGAAGTCAAAGGCCATCCCCTGATAAAGCTCACTGTCCTGACGGAAGGTAGCATAGCTCGTCACATAGATTTGATGGCTTTCAGTAAGAATCTCTTCACGACTAGCTTTCAAACCATGAACAACAGCCACATCCAACTGTGGGGCAAATTTCTGAAACTCATCTGCCCAGTTGTAAATCAAACCTGACGGAGCCAGAATCAAAACCCGACTTTCTTTTGTCACTTGACTGGTCAAAAAAGCAATGGTCTGAAGGGTTTTTCCCAATCCCATATCATCAGCTAAAATCCCACCAAAACCATAATGATGGAGCATTTGCAGCCATCCGATTCCCTTTTCCTGATAGTCTCGCAAGTCAGCCTTAACCTGAGTTACTTGCAAAGGAAAGTCCTCTGGATGCGTCAAATCGTGGGCCAGATTCTGGAATTCTTGTGAAAAAGAAACACGGTCACGCCCTTCAAAGAGATGAGCTAAACTATAAGCCAAGGATTTTCGAGCCTGCAAGGCCCCATCTTTTAATTCAAGCTGCCCCAGTTCCTGTAGATTTTGGCGAATTTTCTTGGTTTCTTCATCGAAAAAGTAGACTTGATTGGACGAATCAATGTAAAAATCCTTATTGGCAACCAAGGCCTGCATGGCTTGGTCGATTTCCTCTTGGGCAATATCTTGAAAATCAAACTGAATTTCCAAGAGACCTCCCTTGGAAGCAATCTGCACTTGAGGGCTTGCTAGACTATAAAGCTCTTCTAACTTGTCTGATAGGTCAACATGCCCGAGTTTTTCAAAGACTGGAATGATTTCATGGAAGAAATGATAAACAGACTCTGTTTTTAAGGCCTGACGCCAAGATTGAAAATCTGCTTCAAAGCCAGCTGCCAAACAGACTTGAAAAACTCTTTCTTCTAAGTCAGCATCACTCGAAAAAGGTAATTCTTCTAGCTCTTGTCGGCTAGATACCTGTCTATTTCCATAATCAAACTGAATTTCTAAACGAATCCGATTATCTTCTTCCCTGTCAAAGTAAAAAGAGGGCGCAAAAGTTTTGATTTGTAAGCGTTCTGGAGCTGAAACGGTCCCCATCTGGTTAAAAAGAGTCAGACAGGAAGCCAACTTATCTCGGTCACTGCTATCAAATTGCAGGTATTTCTTTCCATCTTGACCCAAAGGCAGCGCTTTGATTTCCTTGAGAAGACGTATCTGCTGCTCTGTTAGAAAATAAACCTGTCCTTTATGGAAAAGTACGGCTCCCTGATAAAAGACATTGACTCTAGGACTCTCACTGATTTCCATTTCAAAATAGTCCGAGTATTCTGTTACTGTAAAGGCAAATAGATTAGCATCAGCATGCATATCCTGAAAAAGTAGGGTCTGGTAGCTATCCACTTGATGATCAAATTGAAAATGGGGCAAGGTCATCAATAAACTCACACCCTGCTCAAAAAAGGTCAGAGGAAAAAAGAGGTGCCGACCTTGGTTTTGGAAAAAAAGCTCTGGACTAAGTCCTTCCTCCGTTAGTCCCCACAAGAAAGTCAAAAGTTCTTGGCTGGCCTCATCAAAGGATTCCCAAGACAAGGATTCCTCATAGGTCTTGCCAATCATATAAGGCTTTCTCTTCTCGACAACTTTTAAAAAGAGTGGAATATCCCGAATGACATAGTATTTTTGGCTATTGATTTGCCCGATTCTCAGCGTCCACAAGATATGATTGCTTCCTGCTTCCACCTGACCGACAGCCGATAATTCATAGGCTCGTTCTGTTTTTGGAGACAAGATTCGGTCCAAAAACTTGCCTCCGAAGGTCACCTTGGTTTCAACGGCCTCTTTTTCTTCATGACCTTCTTCCAGACTCTGCAAGATTTCCTGACCATGCTCATCATTTTTCAAAAAATGCTCCAGCGCCGCCAAATGCACACAGTAGCCCCTCTTTTGGAAAAAATCACAGGCACAAAAAACCAAATCATCCTCTAAACTATAGCGCAGTTCTTCTTCTGCAACGCGAGCGTAGAGCCGATTGTTCTTTTCCTTGATGATGTCAACCTTACCAGTTTCATAAAGGGCAACGCCTTCGATACGGACTTTCCCCGGAATCAATTTAGCCATATTTTTACCTTTACCTTATCTTTTTATTATACCATATTTTCGCCTATGAAAATAGCCTTCTAGGAAGACTTTTCTCCTAGAAGGCTGGATTTTTAAAGTTTGGAAAAAGTAGTAACGATACGCTGACAAACTTCTTGCAACAGAGATTTAGGCATGGCTACATTGAGGCGGGCATGGAGACTTCCTTCCTCCCCAAAATCCAAACCACGGTTGAGGATAACCTTGGCTTCATTCCTCAAAAGCTCTTGCAATCTTTCATCAGTCAGGTCATAAGCTGAAAAATCAAGCCAAATCAAGTAGGTTCCTTGCGGTTTCATGACTTTGATTTTAGTCTCTTTCCCAAATAGATCCACCACATAATTGATGTGGTCTTCGAAGACTTGCTTGAGTTCCTCTAACCAATCTTTACCGTATCGATAGGCAGCTTCTGTCGCCAAATAACCCAAGCCTGAAATTTCATGCTGGTTATTGGCCAACTGGCGTTTCTGGTAAGCCACTCGCAACTTAGGATTTTCAATAACTGCATAGGAATTTTTTGTCCCAGCGATGTTAAAGGTTTTAGTGGCACTAGTCAAGACGATAGCAAATTCTTTAAAGTCAGGATTGACAGTATTGAAGGAATGATGCTTGTGACCAAAGAGAGCCAAATCTTGGTGAATCTCATCTGAAACCAAGAAGACACCATATTTTTGACAGAGTTGACCAATCTTCTCTAACACTTCTTTTTCCCAAACACGTCCACCAGGATTGTGAGGGTTGCAAAGGATATAGAGTTTGACATCCTCTTCTACCAAATCCTTCTCCAGTTGGTCAAAGTCAATCTCAAACAGACCATCTTTTTCCACCAAAGAATTGGTAATCAATCTGCGATTATTTAACTTGACACTGCGAGCAAAAGGTGGGTAAACTGGTGTGTTAATCAGAACTGCCTCGCCTTCTTTTGTAAAGGCTTGAATGGCTGTCGAGATAGCTGGTACCACACCCTCGATAAAGACAAGAGCCTCTTTGTCAAAGTGGTAACCGTGTTGTGTTGCTTCCCACTTTTGAACTTCGTGAATTAACTCTTCACTGGCATAAGTATAGCCATAAACCAGTTGATCTGCGTAAGTTTGCACTGCTTGGCGGATTTCAGGCAAGACTACAAAGTCCATGTCTGCTATCCAAGCTGGTAGGACCTCGCTATCCGTTTCTGCTTCTTTCCATTTATAGGTATGATGCCCTAAACGATTAGGCAGGCTTGTAAAATCATATTTTCCCATCTTTGTCTTATCCTTCTAATGCTTGGCGCAAATCTGCAATCAAATCTCTAGCATCTTCAATCCCAATTGACAAGCGCAAAAGGTCATCTGTCAAACCATAAGAATGGCGAACTTCTGCTGGAATATCAGCGTGAGTTTGAGTTGTTGGATAGGTGATAAGACTTTCCACTCCACCCAAACTTTCCGCAAAAGAGAAGACCTTAAGACTATTCAAGATATGAGGAATGCGTGTTTCATCCGCTACCTTGAAGGAAATCATGCCTCCACGCCCAGTGTAGAGAACTTCCTTAACTGCTGGAGAATCCTTCAAAAAGGCAACCACTTCTTGGGCATTGGCTGTTGAGCGCTCCATACGAAGAGACAAGGTCTTGAGACCACGAATCAATTGATAACTATCAAACGGAGACAAGACTGCCCCTGTCGTATTGAGATTATAAAAGAGTTTCTCGTATAGTTCTAAACTATTGGTCACAACCACTCCAGCCAAGACATCATTGTGCCCTGCCAGATACTTAGTCGCTGAATGGAGAACGATATCAGCTCCATCTTCAATCGGACGTTGGTAGATAGGGCTGTAGAAGGTATTGTCCACCACCACTTTTGCACCCTTAGCATGAGCCAGTTTTGCTAGTTTTTCGATATCAAATTCCAACATCAAAGGATTGGTTGGTGTTTCGATATAGAGAACATCCACATCTTTTTCTAACTCGGCAATCAACTCTTCTTCTGTATTGGCATAGGTAAAATGGAAACGACCTTCCTGCTCCACTTGGTTGAACCAGCGGAAAGAACCTCCGTAAAGGTCACGCACTGCTAAAACCTTACTTCCTACTGGGAAAACGCTAAAGGCCAATACAATAGCTGACATCCCTGAGCTAGTCGCTAGGGCATAGTCTGCTGATTCAATGGCTGCCAAGACTTCTTCAGCCTTACTGCGAGTTGGGTTTTTAGTGCGTGTATAGTCAAAACCAGTAGATTTACCAAACTCTGGATGCTGATAGGTCGTTGAAAAATGTAGCGGTGTCACCAAAGCTCCTGTCGCTTCGTCTGACTTGATACCCGCCTGGGCCAAAATTGTGTTGATGTGTAATTCCTTGCTCATACAATACCTCCAAATCTATAGTAACTATTGTACCACTTATTTTCATCAACTCATTTTCTTCTTTTCAAGAGCTGGTTATAGTTTTAAACTATAGACTTATACTCTTCGAAAATCAAATTCAAACCACGTCAGCGTCGCCTTACCGTACTCAAGTACAGCTTGCGGCTAGCTTCCTAGTTTGCTCTTTGATTTTCATTGAGTATTAGATAGTAAAGCTAAAAAGAATCCAGAAAATATTCCAGATTCTTTCGTGAAAATGATTGCTAGGGTTTACTTTAACCGAAAGAAATCGTGTTGGGCTAAATAGTCATAATGGTCTTTATTAAATTGATATTGGCCCACATGCTGACCAATCTGACCGACATCCACGGAAAAAATATAGACTTCATTTTGATAGTTCCAATTCAGCCTAACTGTATTCAAGGCTGGCTTATAAGTAAAATCTTGAACTTGATTCCAAGGCATCTCTACGACTTGATTAGAATGATTTTCTGTTACATCACTGATGTCCATCAAGTAGATTCCATTAGGTGTGAATGCCAGAATCTTAGGCTTCACACTCGACTGAACATAGTAAGTCCCTCCTATAATGAAGAAATCAATAAAGGATTTCAACCATGTCTTTTTCTTAAAAGCCATCAGAAAATTCTTTTGCCCTTCAATGTGGCAAATTGAGAGAAATGATTCAATCTGTTTTTCTGTTGCAAACTCCATAATAGCACCCATGATCTTACCTCCATAACGATTAGTAAATAGACAGATAAGAACTCTTCACATAAAAGAAGAACTTATCATTTGTTACATTTTATCTTACTTTTCCAGTAGACAGCATCCCTCCTATAAAATCATCCTAGCATGTGCATACTTCAGTTAACACTGGAAGAGGATTTAAAAAATAGCTTCTCACACCTTTTATTATATTCATTATATCATAAATCTAATAAACAATTTAAAAAATGTAAGCACTTTTCTTCCAAATTCGCCATCATTCTATAAAAAAACGACAGTTTCCTTCGAAACCATCGTTTTTCTTGAAAAATCCTTATTTGACATGTTTTGCCAATTCTTCTTGAGCTTTTTTATTAGATTCTTCTTTTTCTTTCAACCATTTTTCTTTGGCTTTTTCATATTCGTCTTTTGTAACTGTCTTATCTTGTAATTTGAGGTATTTATAGGATTCAACCCCTTTATTACCAGCCAATGAATATGGTGTTGAGAAAGGAACGATTTTTCTCAATGTTGGTGTTCCGCCTAGTGAAACATTTGAAATTGCTAGAGAGCTATCTACTAACCAAGCTTGGGCATCAGCATATTTCTCATAACGTTTAGCTGGATCTTGCTCCTTATTAGCTTCTTCCAACATTTGAGTATAGACATCCAACCCAACAGCCTTGGCCTTGTCATTAACTTCACCTGGCTCTAAACCAAGGTTTTGCAACATACCTCCGCTGTTGACACTAAAGATATCGAGGTAAGTTGAAGGATCTTGATAGTCTGGAGTCCAACCACCATTGTAAAGATCATAATCCTTCTGAGCTGCAGTTTGAGCAAGATAACCTGAACTATCATAGTCCTCTGTAGAAAGTTGATGAACATCAATCACAACATTATCTGCACCTAAGACAGATTCTATTGATTGCTTCATGGAATTAATCCCTTGAATTTCAGCCTTATTAGCCAAATCTATAGTTTTATCTAAGTGTATAGGGAATTGGACTCCTTTGGCTTGGAGTTCTTTCTTAGCTTCAGCAAATTTAGCTTTAGCTTTTTCTGGATTGTAGTATGGATCTTGGGCATCTGCAAAGTTGATTCCTTGCCATTCCTTACCATAGTTGACCATTTTAGACGCAACTACTTCACCAAAGTCTTTTCCATTGATACTTACGAAGTTTGGAGGAACAACTAGGTTACGCAAAATCTTAGTTGCCCCCTCTTCTCCTTGAGATTGGGCCCCATAGGCCGTACGGTCATAGGCAAAATTAATGGCTTGACGGAAGTTCTTGTTAAGAACCGCTTCTTGAGTCGATTTCTTTTCAGCATCACTTGTCTTGGAAGTGAATTTATAAGATTTTCTATCTAAATTGAAGTTTAAGAAGTAAGAAGTAGCATCTTGCATGCTATAGATGATATTGTCCTTATTCTTTTCTTTAATCCCTTCAAAGCTTGAACTGTTTGGATAGAGACGAGCATAGCTATAAACACCTTCGGTAAAATTACGTGCTAACGCATCTTGGTCACTACCATCAAAATAAGTCAATTTCACATCATCTACAAAGACATTTTTAGCATCCCAGTAGTTAGGATTTTTCTTGTATTCGATGACCGATTTTGAAACAAAGGATTTCATCAAGAAAGGTCCATTGTACAAAATGCTAGATGGATCTACCTTCCCAAAATCATCCCCTTTTGATTTCAAGAAATCCGCATTGACTGGGAAGAGAATAGTTGAGGTTGTTTTTGAGTTCCAGTAAGGTTCTGGTCGTGCCAAGGTATATTGAACGGTTTGGTCATCAAGAGCCTTGACTCCGACAGTTGAAAAGTCGCTTGTTTTACCAGTGATATAGTCATCTAAACCTGCAACGGATTCTTGCACTAAGTACAAGGCTTCTGATTTTTTATCAGCCGCATATTTCAAACCAGTGACAAAATCTTGGGCAGTTACAGGAGCATATTCATCTCCATCTGCAGTATACCATTTAGCATCTTTCCGCAGTTTGTAGGTATAGGTCAAACCGTCCTTAGAAACACTCCAATCCTCAGCCAAGGATGGGACATAGTTCCCATATTGGTCATTTTCCATGAGACCATCTACCAGGTTGGTCACAATATCAGTAGTTGTTGAACGGTTTTCTGCTAGATAGTTCAAACTAGATGGATCACTTGAATAAACATAATTGTATGTTTTTGACCCTGTGCTAGAATTTCCACAGGCACTTAACAAAATACCTGCACTTAACACGACACCTGCAAGCGTTGCATACTTGGCCTTAGACTTTTTCATTTCCAGAACCTCCTGATTTAAATATTTGTCTTATTATACATTACAGGTTTTATTTAGTCAATAGTTTTTTAAGTAAAATTTAAGAAAAATTAAATTACTATCTACAAATTATAAAAAATATAATACAAATTAATAAAAAAGAGAATAATTCAAGCATTTCATGATAGAAATGTTCAAATTATCCCTTTTATTTATAAATGTTTTTTAAGTTAACTTTAATTTGATTCGTAAGCGATCTGCTTGAGCTTTTCCAATCACCTTATCCAACAAACGGGTACGGAGACTCATAACTCCATAAACACCTCCACCCATGGTACCTACCAGGGCTACATATAGGAAACTCCACAAACGTCCACTTGGTTGGAAGACAAATCCTAAAATCCACTGGAATGTCCCAACTACTAGAAACATGAAAATAGTTAACAAACTGATTAAAATGGTTCGTTTCAAAATCACCTTGCGCTTAACACCAGTTACCTTGCAAATGTCCCGATACATCAAAACATTAGGAATAATGAGACCGATGGTTGTAGAAATCAAAGGTCCGTAACTGTGGAAGAGAGCAATGGTTGGCAGTTGCAAGACCAGCTTGGCAATGGAACCATAGATAAAATAGAGAACTGCCTTGCGGTTGCGAAACATGGCTTGAAGCATTGGAGACAAGACCATGTACAAGCCTAAAATAGTAGACTGTAAAACTGCAAAGACAAACAAGCCCATAGCCAAACTATCTGGCTTGCCATAAAAGACTGTATAGAGAGGTTCTCCTACCATAACCACTCCAACCGTTGCTGGTAGCAAGAATAGGAAAAGCATGGTAATGCTGTCCTGAACGAGACGAGAAGCCGCCTTCAAGTCTCCCTTGACATAGTTTTCAGTCAAAAGTGGCAAACCTACACTCCCAATCGAAACCCCAACAGAAATCAAAATCATAGTGATTTTATTAGGATTGGCTGAGAAATAAGAAAACATGACAACCAAGTCTTCATTACTATAGTTGGTAAACCAACTCATACTATTGATAAAGGTCATCTGGTCCAAAATCTGGAAAAGCTGGATAGCAGACCCTGTCAGGATAAAAGGAATGGCTTCCTTAATGGTGTCGACCAAAAGACGCTTGCTGTTTATCTTATCTCCTGTTTCAAGGACTCTTTTAAGTAATCCTTCTTTGGCAAGGAAATAGATCAAAACTGCAAAACTAGCTACCATGCCGACAAAGGCAGCAAAGGTGGATTGGGTAACCGCTGCTAGATAATCTCCTGAGCCCATTTTCATAATCATAAAGGTAGCTAAGAGCATCCAGATAACACGAATGACCTGCTCAGCGATTTGGCTCATAGCATAAGGTTTCAGGTTATTCATCCCTTGGAAGAAACCTCGAATGACACTCATAGATGGGAAAATCAAGACCGCCCAAGCCAAGCTCTGCATAATTGGGATCAGGTCTTTCCCTACACCCGACAAATCTGCTAGCCAAGGAGCAAAGACATACAAGACTAAAGCAAAAACCAGACCTAGTCCTGTCATAAAGCCTAAAAAGCTCCGAATCAGGGCAAAGCTATGCTCTTCTTCTCGCATGGTATTATACTTGGCCACTTGCTTGGCCACCGCAACTGGAATACCCGCTGTTGAAACCAGCAAGAACCATGCATAGATATTGTAGCCCATGGTAAAGAGACCATTTGCTGTTGCCGCATAAGACCCCATCCAGATATACCAAGGGATGATATAAATGGCACCGAGTAGACGACTGATAAAGTTACTAGCCGTTAGCCAAGCAGTCCCCCGTAACATCTGGGCCTGCTGGTGATTGTTTTCGTTAGACATAGATTCCTCATTTTATTTTAATCACTAGGAAAAATTCCTCATCTTCCATTATAAACTTTTCCTTGTCACTTGTAAATTTACGACTTTCGGTTTACAATAGAAAGTATGATTAAGATTGAAACCGTATTAGATATTTTAAAAAAAGATGGTCTCTTCCGTGAGATTATCGACCAAGGACATTATCACTACAACTACAGCCATGTCGTATTTGACACCATCTGTTATGACAGCCGCAAGGCCAAAGAGAAGAGCCTCTTTTTCGTCAAGGGTGCTGCCTTTAAGAAGGAATTCCTGATTTCTGCCATCTCTCAAGGCCTCGGTTGGTATGTGGCTGAAAAAGATTATGAGGTTGGTATTCCTGCTATTATCGTCAGCGATATCAAGAAAGCCATGAGTTTGATTGCTATGGAATTTTATGGAAATCCACAGAACAAACTCAAACTCCTTGCCTTCACTGGAACCAAGGGTAAGACAACAGCAGCCTATTTTGCCTACAACATTTTATCTCAAGGACATCGACCGGCCATGCTCTCGACTATGAACACAACTCTAGATGGCAAGACTTTCTTCAAGTCTGCATTGACAACTCCTGAGAGTATTGACCTATTTGATATGATGAATCAAGCTGTGCAAAATGACCGTACCCACCTCATCATGGAAGTCTCCAGTCAGGCCTATCTGGTCAAACGTGTCTATGGTCTAACCTTTGATGTGGGAGTTTTCCTCAATATCAGCCCCGACCATATCGGCCCGATTGAACACCCTAGCTTTGAAGACTACTTCTACCACAAGCGTCTCTTGATGGAAAATAGCCGAGCAGTCATCATTAACAGTGACATGGACCACTTCTCGGTCTTGAAAGAACAGGTTGAATATCAAGAGCATGATTTCTATGGCAGCCAGTCAGATAATCAAATCGAGAATTCCAAAGCCTTTAGTTTTTCAGCTACGGGTAAACTCGCTGGAGATTATGATATTCAACTCATTGGACACTTCAACCAAGAAAATGCCGTCGCTGCTGGACTTGCTTGCCTTCGTCTGGGAGCAAGTCTTGAAGACATCAAAAAAGGAATTGCTGCAACCCGTGTTCCTGGTCGTATGGAAGTCCTCACTCAGAAAAACGGAGCCAAGGTTTTCATCGACTACGCCCACAATGGTGACAGTCTCAAAAAACTAATCAATGTTGTAGAGACTCATCAAACAGGAAAGATTGCCCTGGTCTTAGGTTCGACAGGAAACAAGGGAGAAAGCCGTCGTAAGGACTTTGGCCTCCTCCTCAATCAACATCCTGAGATTCAAGTTTTTCTGACTGCTGATGACCCTAACTATGAAGACCCAATGACCATTGCAGATGAAATTAGTAGCTACATCAATCATCCTGTTGAAAAAATTGCGGATCGCCAAGAAGCCATCAAGGCAGCTATGGCTATCACAAATCACGAATTAGATGCTGTCATTATTGCTGGTAAGGGAGCCGATTGCTACCAAATCGTCCAAGGCAAGAAAGAAGCCTATCCAGGAGATGCAGCCGTCGCAGAACGTTATCTATAAAAAAAATCAAGGGAACTATTCCCTTGATTTTTTTAGTCTTCTTTCTTAAATGAATTTTTAAGACCTTCAACGGCACCTTCTACAGCACCTTTAACGTCTTCAACTACTTCTTTTGCCTTAGCAACTGTCTTTTCTACAGCGCCTTCTGCTTCAGTCTTGCTATCTCCAGTAACTTTACCAAATCCTTCTTTGATAGAGCCTGTTGCTTGTTCCAATTTGTTTTCAAGTGACATATGATTGTCTCCTTTAATTTTATTCCGATATGTGTTACCGGTTACATATAGTTTATACCGAATACTAAGGAAAGTCAAATAATGTGCTCAGAAACAAGAAATCAGACCAAGTAGAAAGTTAATCTTTCCTTATCAAAATTGATAGCCAACTCATACTTTCCATCTTTCTTTTGGACAATATAACCTAGGACAACTAAACTGTCCACAAAGATATCACGGCGTTTCTGCATGAGCTGGTCTTTTTTGAGAAATTTTAGCAAAAAAGTTGTCATGTATTTGAGAGCATACTCAGAATTAACATCTCCCAAAATGTCGTAAAGTTCCTGCTGTTTTTCTGTCAAAGGATACTGATGTTTGACCTTGTAGAAATAATTGGAAAGGGTCATTTTTGATCTCGCAAAGTCTGTCTTTTCAACTAAAATAGCTGCATTGGTTTGATTTCGTAATTCCGTCTCAAAACGCTGCTCTAACAAGGCTTGATAGGCCGGACTATCTTCGCTGACAAAAATCTCTTGATCCAGTTCTAGACTATCGAGTGATTCAAGCATAGGAAGATTAAGGTAATAACGCTTATTTTCTCGTAGAATCAAGCCTGCCTTTATATACTCTTCCATGAGTTTATCAACTGCAACATCTGGAAACTGAGCCTTAATTTCTCGCAAAATCACATCCTCATGCTGGTCCAGATAGCGGATCAATTCTCTAAAAAATGGCTGTCTTGTCAAACGAGATGGATTAAAAATCTGAATCATGAAGATTCCTTTCTTTACATTCTAACAGAGGCGATGCTGCCAACTGACTAGGATTGGTCCCAGCTTGGTTCAAAGGGACAGGTAGGCCTAGTTCTCTATAATACTCTCTCCAAAAATCACTAATCTCCTGCTCCCCATCCCCAAATTTCATAGGTATGGTTTCAAAAATCGGTAGGATTTCTGCCATGTACTGGGAACAGTAAAAACCTTCTCCATCTGGATAGAAAGAAGCATTGTAGGGTGCTCCTAGATATTTGCAAGCTTTTTCCTTCACAGACTGGATATCCATTTCTGGGTAAACATAGAGGTCGTACAAGTGATTGGACTCAAAGAAGTCTGCCAGTTCTTGACAGACAACACCAGCCTGTCCACTAGCGTGGTAAATCATCCCATCCAAACAAATCGCAACATGGTTATAGTTGCCTGTGGAAGTCTGGATGGCCTGCCCCATATCTGACTCATCTCTCACAAAAATCAAATCGCCATTTTCTAACATGCTTCACTCCTAGAAAAAAAGGAGCCGAAACTCCTTTCGATATAAGGCAAACTAGCCTTTCCTAATTTGAATTAACACTCAAAATCTTAAGCATTGAAGCTTTCAGTCAATTGAGGTACCACTTGTTTCTTACGTGAAACAGCACCAGCAAGGAAGGCATGATTGTTTTCAAGTTTGAAGTTGAAGGCTGCTTCAACCTTGTCCATGTTAGCACCAAGTGCTAGGATTTCTGAGTTTGAGTTGACGATATCTGTAATCATCAAGACAAAGTCAGAATAACCATTTGCTGCGTTAGCGGCTTGCATTGCAGCTTCAATTTCTGCTTGACGTTCCAAAACTTCAGCGATGTCAACTGTGTTTACTTGAGCAACACGGACATTATTTCCGTTCAATTCAAAAGTTTTAGCATCGATGTCAATCAATTCTTCAGCAGATTTGCTAGCCAAGTTTGTACCAGCTTTCAACATAGCCAAACCATACTCTTCCAAGTTGACACCAGCCAATTCAGCTAATTCTGGAGCGATGACTGTATCTGTTGGGTGTGTTGTTGGTGATTTCAAAAGAAGAGTATCTGAAATCAAACCTGAAAGCATCAAACCAGCAATCTCTTTAGGTACAGCTACACCATGTTCTTTGAACATACGGTAAACGATTGAAGACGCAGATCCAACTGGCTCTAAACGCATGTAAAGTGGGCTTGCAGTTTCAAAGTTAGCCACACGGTGGTGATCCACAACACCATAAACTTCTACTTCAGCGATATCTGATACAGATTGTTGGAATTCATTGTGGTCAGTCAAGATAACTTGCTCTGCACCTTCTGCTTTAGCAGAAGTGATGACACGCGGTGCTTCTACACCAAAATAGTTCAAGACAAAGGCTGTTTCTTCATTTGGAGTTCCAAGGGCAACAGCTTCCGTATCCAAACCGTAAGCTTCTTTTGCAAGATAGGCAAAGGCTACAGATGATCCGATGGCATCTGAGTCTGGATTTTGGTGACCAAATACTAGAATCTTAGACATGATAATACCTCATTTTGTTTATTCTCTTTATTGTAGCATTTTTTTCGCTTTTTGACAAAAGTAAGAGGAGTCAAAGGGCTCCTCACGATTCTTCAAAATAACTGATACTCTTCGAAAATCAAATTCAAACCACGTCAGCTTCGCCTTGCCGTACTCAAGTACTGTCTACGGCTAGCTTCCTAGTTTGCTCCTTGATTTTCATTGAGTATGAGTAAATTTCTATCTTGATTTTCAGATAAAAATCTTTCCTTCTGTGGCCTCTTCTTACGCTTGAGAAGGGCTTCTGCCGACATGGCTTCTTCCTTACTGGAAAAACCTTGAGCATAGATGAGTTTGACTGGCAAGCGTGCTCGTGTGTATTTGGCTCCCTTCCCACTATTGTGGACAGCGAGGCGTCTTCTCACATCAGTCGTATAGCCTGTATAGTAAGATCCATCACGACACTCCAGCACGTACATATAAGCCTTATGATCCATAGTAAATCTCTTCAAGTTCAGGCGTATAAGAGCCATCATCATTGTGAACAATGAGAGGTGGTAAGACCTTAAAGCCGCTTGTTGAACCATCCTTGATAGCCTCAATCAAAAGCATATTGGCTTCCTTTTCTCTTTTTGGATAAACAAACTGCAGGCGCTTAGGAGCTAGATTATGCCGTTGTAAGCTGTCCAAGATATCTAAAAGTCGATCAGGACGATGAACCATGGCCAAGCGTCCATTGGATTTGAGAATACTCTGAGCACTACGACAGATTTCCTGCAAATTGGTCGTAATTTCATGGCGCGCCAAGAGATAATGTTCACTCTCGTTCAGATTGGAATGAGGATCCACCTTGAAATAGGGTGGATTACACAGAATCATATCCACCTTACTTCCCTGAATATAAGCAGGCATATTTTTCAAGTCATCACAGATGACCTCCATCTGCTCTTCCAAACCATTCAAACGGACAGAGCGCTCAGCCATATCTGCTAAACGCTCCTGAATCTCAACAGCCAAAATCTGTGCCTGAGTCCGAGTGCTAGCAAATAGCCCCACTGCTCCATTTCCAGCGCAAAAATCCACTATCAAGCCCTTTTTAGGAAAACGTGGAAAACGTGACAAGAGAACACTATCCACCGAATAGCTAAAAACCTCTCTATTTTGAATGATTTTGATATCTGTCGAAAAGAGCTGGTTAATGCGCTCTCCTGATTTTAATAATTGTTCTTCTTCCATGGTCTTATTATAGCAAATTTATATTAACATTACAAAAGATAGAGATTTCTAACTAGTGCTTCTGATTCTTCAAATGTTGAAGGGCTTCCTTGGTCCAAATTGGCATCATTCGTTTAAGAGGCGCAAAGCCGTAGTTAAAACGGTCGCTTGAAAAGCGTCTCCGTCTCGGAAACTGGTGCTTTTCTTCCTCCAAAGTGCGGATAGAAAGACTAGCTTTCCCTGTAAATTCATCTAAATCCACTACTTGAACCTGAACCTCTTCATCGACTTTCAAGGCTTCTTGGATATTTTCAATAAAGCCTGTCCGAATCTCTGAAATGTGAATCAGCCCCGTATCACCCGTCTCTAGCTCAACAAAGGCACCGTAGGGCTGAATCCCTGTAATACGCCCCTTTAGCTTATCACCGATTTTCATCTTAGTCCTCGATTTCAATTGTTTCAATCACGACATCTTCAACTGGCTTGTCCATAGCTCCTGTCTCAACAGTAGCAATAGCGTCCAAGACAGCGTAAGAAGCTTCATCAGCTAGCTGACCAAAAACAGTATGACGGCGGTCTAGGTGAGGGGTTCCACCTTGGTTGGCATAGATCTCCGCAATCGGTTCTGGCCAACCACCACGAGCAATTTCTTTCTTAGAATATGGCAGGTGTTGATTTTGCACGATAAAGAACTGGCTACCGTTGGTATTTGGACCAGCATTGGCCATAGAAAGGGCACCACGGATATTGTAAAGTTCTTCTGAGAACTCATCCTCAAATGATTCGCCGTAGATTGACTCACCACCCATACCAGTTCCAGTTGGGTCTCCACCTTGAATCATAAAGTCCTTGATAATACGGTGGAAAATGACACCATCATAGTAGCCATCTTTTGAAAGAGCTACAAAGTTAGCCACTGTTTTAGGAGCATGTTCAGGGAAGAGCTTAATACGCAAGTCTCCGTGATTAGTCTTAATAGTCGCGATAGGACCTTCTACTGTTTCAATGTCTACTTGTGGGAAATGCAATTCTTTTTCTACCATACCAAATCCTTCTAAGGCACCAAAAATGCCATCTTCTTCTAATGTTTCTGTAATATAATCTGCTTTTTCTTTGATGTTATCATGAGAAATTCCCATGGCAACGCTGATTCCAGCATAATCAAAGAGTTCCAAGTCGTTGAGGCCATCTCCAAAAACCATGACGTTCTCTGGTTTCAAGCCAAGGTGTTCCACAACCTTTTCCACCCCCGTCGCTTTGGAACCTGAAATTGGCACAATATCAGACGAATGCTCATGCCAACGAACCATGCGAAGTTTGTCTGAGAGACTATCAGGCAAGTGCAAGTCATCTCCCTTATCCTCAAAAGTCCACATCTGATAGATATCTTCTTTTTCATGGAAATCAGGATCTACATCCAAATCAGGGTAAATTGGATTGATAGCCTCACTCATCATATCGGTGCGAGTCGATAACTTAGCATCCTGACTCCCAACCAAACCATACTCAATTCCTTCTTCCTTAGCCCAAGAGATATACTCTTCAACATCTGACTTCTCAATCTGATGTTGATAAATAACCCGACCTTTTTTATCTTCAATGTAGGCCCCATTTAAGGTCACAAAAAAGTCAGGATTGAGCTCACGAATCTCTGGAACGACACCAAAAATCCCTCGTCCAGAAGCAATACCTGTCAAAATTCCTTTCTCACGTAATTGCTTAAAAACAGTTGGGATTGAAGCTGGAATAAAACCCGTCTTGGAATTTCTCAATGTATCATCAATATCAAAAAAGACAATCTTGATTTTCTTTGCCTTGTATCTTAATTTGGCATCCATCTCACTACCTCTTTCAATCTAACTCTTTCCATTATACCATAAAGTAGCTAAATCCCCTATTTTCAAAAAGTTTCCAGTTTTATTGTAAGTCCTTGGATAAGTATAAAACTAAATCATCATTATTTTGGCTAGTTGCATTCATTTCCAAGGGTTTATTTCTATACCACACACCTGTCCCATCTGGAATATAACCTCGTTTGATATACAATCTCTGGGCAGGGCCATAGCCTAAGTGCAAACCTACACCAAGAGTGACCTTACTCGAAACAAACTGGACTCGTTTTTCTGCTTCTTCTAGCAGTTGATTCCCAATCCCTTGATTTCGAAAAGGCTCAAACACATTAAAATCTGATAATTCTGGATAGACTTCTGCAAAAGGACCATGTTTAGCAGAGGGCAAAATGGTAACGTAGCCCGCTACAGCACCATCAATCTCTACAACTAAGACTTCTCTCTCCCCACTTTCCTGTTCCAGAAAATATCTATCCAAAATTTCTTCTCTAGCAGGCCAACCTTGATTCATAAATCCATGAGATAAGGATTCAATATCAGACTTAATCATATTTCTAATCGTGCAATTCATCTTTGACTTACCCACCTTTACTCTTTCTATTACCATTATAGCACGCCAAGGTCAGAAAAAAACTATCTCGTGAAAAAAGACCCGTCGGGGTCTTAATTCGCTTTCTTGTTTTCAAGCTCATGAAAAAGAGGTCCACCCGGACCCCAACTCGCTCTCTCATTTCAAGGCTCGTGAAAAAAAGACCCAACCGGGTCTTAATTCACTTTCTTGTTTTCAAGCTCATGAAAAAGAGGTCCACTGGACCTCTTTTTTTAATCTTCGTTTACGAAAGGCATCAAAGCCATTACGCGAGCGCGTTTGATAGCTGTTGTTACTTTACGTTGGTTTTTAGCTGAAGTTCCTGTTACACGACGAGGAAGGATTTTCCCACGTTCTGAAACGAAACGGCTAAGAAGCTCAGTATCTTTGTAATCAACATATTCAATTTTGTTTGCTGCGATGTAATCAACTTTTTTACGGCGTTTGAATCCGCCACGACGTTGTTGAGCCATGTGTTTTCTCCTTTATAATTTTAGTTGTCCATTAGAATGGTAAATCATCATCTGAAATATCCAACGGATTTGTTGCTCCAAATGGATTTTCATCACGTGAAAAGTCTGGTACTGAATTTGTAGGTGCTGAATAGTTTGCAGTTGGTGCAGAGTAAGCTCCACCTGTATGACCCTCACGCACACTACGGCTTTCCAACATTTGGAAATTCTCAGCCACGACCTCTGTCACGTAGACACGTTGTCCTTGCTGGTTATCGTAACTACGAGTCTGAATACGACCTGTCACCCCGATAAGTGAGCCTTTTTTAGCCCAGTTAGCAAGATTTTCAGCCTGTTGGCGCCACATAACGACATTGATAAAATCAGCCTCACGTTCGCCATTTTGACTCTTAAATGTACGGTTTACTGCAAGAGTAAAAGTCGCAACTGCTACATTTGATGGGGTATAACGCAACTCAGCGTCACGTGTCATACGCCCTACAAGTACAACATTGTTAATCATAGTTTACCTTCTTAAGCGTCAGTTTTGACGATCATGTGACGAAGAATGTCAGCGTTGATTTTTGAAAGACGGTCAAACTCTTTAAGAGCTACGTCGTCGTTTGCTTCAACGTTAACGATGTGGTAAAGTCCTTCACGGAAATCTTTGATTTCGTATGCAAGACGGCGTTTTTCCCAAGATTTTGATTCAACAACAGTTGCACCGTTGTCAGTCAAAATAGAGTCAAAACGTGCTACCAAAGCGTTTTTAGCTTCTTCTTCAATGTTTGGACGAATGATATAAAGAATTTCGTATTTAGCCATTGATATGTTCCTCCTTTTGGTCTAATGACCCCAAGACTTTGCAAGGGGTAAGTGAGGTTCGCTCACAATAAACTATTATACTAGAAAACATTTTTTTACGCAAGTAAAAACACCGAAATAAAAAAGAAGATGACGAATCATCTTCTCAAAAACTATAAGTTTTTAGTCTTCTTTTTTCTTGCGAGCAAGAAGTCCAAATCCACCTAGGGCTCCAAGAAGTCCAAGCGCTGCAAGACTAGCGTTAGCTTCTGTACCTGTGTTAGGTAATTCTTTTTGACCATCAACATATTTAGGTGTTGCTGGTTGAGTAGCTGAATCAGTTGCTACTGTTGCATCTGCTTGAGCTGGTGCCACTGGTTGAGTTTGATTTGGTGTTGCTGGCTGTCCTGGTTCCGTAGGAGTTACAGGTTGATCAGGAGCAGTTGGTCTTGACGGAACATTTTGTGGAGTAGGAGTTGGTCTGTAGTTGTTACCACCATTTCCACCACCGTTATATCCATCTCCATTATATGGATTAGTTTCTGGAATGCGTTTAGGAATTACCGTTACTGGGACGTCTACTACTACAATTTCTCCTGTTGGTAGTTTCACCTTCACTTTAACACTTGGTTTCACTCCTGGTGTTTCAGTTGTAGGGATTTCCCCAACTTCGATAATTTCAGCATCTTTTGGTAATTTAACATGACCTTTCACATCTTCTTTAGTGATTGGCGTTCCTACTTCAACCACGATTGGTGTTGCTGTAACAGTTTCTTTTGGTGTTTGTGGCTCTTCTTTACGTTCTACCACATTTACAACTGCTGGAACTTCAACTAATAGATTACCATCTTTATCCTTAACAACTACAATTACATTCTTCTTACCTGGTGTTTTTGTATCAGGTTGTTCTTTGAATGTAAATGTTGCCCCTTCTGGGAAGTCTTTAGGATTAATATTATCTTTTGCTTCTGGAGCTTTATCTGGATTCACTGTAACTTCTTGCTCTTTACCTTGAACTACAATAACTTTCGCAGGTACTTCTACGATTGAATCTCCATCTTCATCTTTAACAACTACTGTTACATCTTTAATTCCTGGTGTTTTAGTGTCAACATCTTCTTTGTACCCAACTTTTGCTTTTGCTTCTTTAGGGAAAACAGATGGATCTACAGATTTATTCACATCTGGTTGAGTATTCTCAGGATTTGCTGCTACGTATTGAGTCTTAGGTCCTACTACAGTAACTTTCGCTGGGATTTCTGCAATTGGTTCACCATTTAGTTTTGCTACAACAACAACATCTTTATCTCCTGGTGTTGTTGTATCCACTGGAGTTTTATACTCAAATGTTGTTCCGTCTGGGAAGTCAGTTGGGACAATATTTTCTGCAGGAATTACTTTCTTAGGATCTGTATCTACTGGTACATATTGTCTATATGCATCAACTACACGTACTGTTGTTGGTACTGTTACAAGTTTATTACCATCTTTATCCTTAACGATCACGTTTACTGGGTAATCTCCAGCTTCCGAAATATTAACCGGATCTTTTCCATCTACTTTTTCGTATTCGAATGTAGCACCTTCTGGATAATCACCTTTGTTAATGCTATTTTCTGCAAGTGGTTGACCTTGATCAACAGGAATAATTTGTGGATTTCCTTGTACCACTTTAACTTTCGCAGGTACTTCTACGATTGTATCTCCATCTTTATCTTTAACAACTACAGTTACATCTTTTTCACCTGGTGTTTTAGAAATATCTTTTTCTTTATATTCAGGTTTTGCTTCTGCTTCTTTAGGGAATACTGATGGATCTACAGATTTATTTACATCTGGTTCGTTTCCTACTGCTACATACTGAGTCTTAGGTCCTACTACAGTAACTTTCGCTGGGATTTCTGCAATTGGTTCACCATTTAGTTTTGCTACAACTACAACATCTTTATCTCCTGGTTTTGATGTGTCAACTGGAGTTTTATATTCAAATGTTGTTCCTTCTGGGAAGTCAGTTGGGACAATATTTTCTGCAGGCACCACTTTAGTTGGATCAGTATTTACTGGTACATATTGTCTGTAAGCATCTACGACACGCACTGTTGTTGGTACTTTAACTAATACATTACCATCTTTGTCCTTAACTACAACTGTTACTGGATTATCCCCAGCTTCCGAAATATTAACCGGATCTTTTCCATCTACTTTTTCGTATTCGAATGTAGCACCTTCTGGATAATCACCTTTGTTAATGCTGTTTTCTGCAAGTGGTTGTCCTTGATCTACAGGGATAATTTGTGGATTTCCTTGTACCACTTTAACTTTCGCAGGTACTTCTACGATTGTATCACCATCAGCATCTTTAACAACTACAGTTACATCTTTTCCATCTTTTTGTTCATCTGTATCTGGTGTTGTTGTATCTACTTTCTCTTTATATTCAAAAGTAGCATTATCAGGGAAACCATACTTATCTTTATCTACAAGGCTATCCGCTGGTGTTGGTTGAGTATTATCAGGATTTGCTACTACATATTGAGTCTTAGGACCTACTACAGTAACTTTCGCTGGAATTTCTGCAATTGGTTCACCGTTAAGTTTTGCTACAACAACAACATCTTTATCTCCTGGTGTTTTTGTATCCACTGGATTATTATCTTTATCTTTGTACTCAAATGTAGTTCCTTCTGGGAAGTCTTCTGGATTAATATTTTCTGCAGGTACAACTTTAGTTGGATCAGTATTTACTGGTACATATTGTTTGTAAGAGTCAACTACACGTACTGTTGCTGGTACTGTTACTAATTCGTTACCATTTTTATCCGTTACGATAACCTTAACTTCTTTATCTCCAGTTGATGATGTATCAGGTTCTTTTTCATAAGTGAATTTCGCACCTTCTGGATAATCAGATGGGTCAATGCTATCTTCTGCTTTTGGAGCAGTTTTTGGATCTACTGGTACGATTTGTGGATATCCTTGAACAACTTTCACTGGTACATTAACAGTTTCTTCACGTTTATTATCACCTGAACCGTATGTTACTGTTACTGGTGCAGTTAATGTATCATCTCCAACTTTTCCTTTTGTTTCAGGAATCTTAGTTTCATCTACAGTTTTGTCATTTCCTTCTGTAGTAACCGCATTTTTTAGTTTTTCTGCTGTTGGTTTATCACCTTCCACAACATAAACAGGAGTTGGTGTTGAAACTTTTGGAGTTAACTTAATTGTAAAGCTTTGATCTTTATCTGAATCAGAATCAAATGTTGGATCTTGATCGAATGGATTTTCTTTAACTGTGTAACCCATTGATTTTAACACATCAAGACTAGCTTGAATTTTATCTTCTGGAATTTGTGTTCCAGCTTTACCTGAAAGATCAGTAATATTAAACTTCTCATCTAATGGTGTTTCTTTACCAGCTGCATCTACAGAAACAAAGTTAACTGTAGCTTTTTGAATTCCAGGTGCATATTGAATTGGAGTTTTACCGAAATTATCAGTTGGGTTAAAGTTGTCTGGAACTTTGTATCCTTTAGATGGATCTGCAGGATCAACTGGTGTTAATTCTACTCCATTATATTTTGGAACATATCCATCTACATAAGGAATAACTACCTTACTGAAATCACCAGGTTTTGTTGGATCATTTGGATTGTTAGGATATTTAATTGTATCTGGTGCATCTTGTGGTTTCTTACCAGCTGGATACTCAGGTGTAAATGATCCAATTTCTTTATAAAGAACTTTTACTACTTCATTAGTAACTTCACCTGTTTTAGATGGTGTTGGAGCTTCTTTTTCTGCGATAGTTTTATCAGCAGGCTCTACTTGTAAGTAGTTTTCAATTACTGGAGAAGTAACTTCATTGAATTTACCTTTTCCATCTTCTGCTGAAGCATCTGATATTTCTGCTCCTTCATAAACAGTCCAATCAGAGTATGTTACTTCACCTGTTTCTGGGTTTACAGTTGCTGTACGTTTGTAAGTTACTTTTTGAACTCTATCTGGAGCCGTTTCTGGGTCGATAGGTTGAGCGTTTGGATTATCTTTATCATTAACATTGATAAATTTAACCGTACGTGTCACTTCTTTAACTAAGTCATCACGTGTTACACCAGCTGGGTATTTACCATAATTTTCATCTCCTGGTTTAACTGGTGTATCAGCTGTTTTTGGAGATACTGGAGCTGTTGTGCTTGGATTTGTTGGGTCAGCTGTTACTGTTGGATCTACTGTAATCAAGTCTAATACGTGAACTGTTGTAGTATCAATATTAGATTTTTTACCTTCACTATCGGTAGCCTGAACTCTTACTGTATAATCTCCTGGTTTTGTTGAATCTAAACCACCGTCATTACTTACAGCAATCGTTGGTTTAGTAGAATCAACACCATCACGATCATCTTCTAAGTCAGTTGCTGTTGCCTCTGATTTTTTAAGTACTTCATCAGCCGTTAATTTTTTATCTGCTGGAGTTTTATAAACATAGATATCTTTTTTCTTAGTTTCTACAGTTGGAGCATTATTGATAACATCTCCATAAGCTGGAGTTGATTCGTTTCCTGCTTTATCCAAGACTGTAACTTGAATACGTTTATCTGGGTTAGTTGTCTCATTTGCTTCTGTTAAATCAGTACCCGCAGGAACTGGTACAACTAATTTACCATCACGTACTTCTACTTTTGTTTCACCGTTATACCAACCGTCTTCTTTTTTCGTTAATGTAATCGGTGTTTTACTATTTGGTAAAGTAACTTTCATTGAAGTTAAGCCACCAATAGCTTTTTTAATATTGTCTACTTCCGTATCAGCATTACGAGTGGTTCCATTATTTTTATCGTTAGCTGCAATATCTTGTTTTTCTCTAGCTTCATCTGTTAAGTTAGGATCTTTTTCTGCAGGTACAGAAATTAATAATTCTGTTGGTTGTTTTTTATCAGTTTTTTCTCCAGTAACACTGTCTGTATGAACCGCTTCTACTGTTGGAGTTTTTGGCTTAACTGTATCAATATAAATAGTTTTATTGTAGTAGTAATCTGGATTGTCAGTATTTCTTACTCCATTTACTACGTCATAGTAAATACTTTTTGGGATAGGTTTCCCATCTTTATCTACCTCTTTACCATTATGTACAATATCCCCTTTATTTAACACTTCATTATCTTCTGCATCTCTCATACCATTTGGTAAATAAGTTCTTACTTTAAATGTTGCAGTACCTTTATAATCGTCAGCAGTAGTAAATGGTAATCTAAATTTACGAACTCCATCATTCTTACCACCATTAGAACCTACACCGATATACGGAACGTCTCCGTTATTAGATTTTGATGTACCATATTTTAATCTTAACTTTCTAGTTGCTGGATCCCATTGGATTTTATCAGGAGCAACCGGAGTATCACCAAACCAAACCCATCCTGTTGGATTGGTAATATTATTTGGAAGCTCTACCCCTTTAGGAACTTCGATTTCTGTTTCTGCAGATCCGTATAGACGAGTTCCACCAACACTGTTTACTGTAAATTCGAATTCACCTTTTTGTTTTGATTTATACAGGTTATCTTCTCCGAACTTTTCTTCCTTATTGTTACTTTTAACATTGGTAGTCATTTCTACACCAGTACCAACTGCCAAGTTAACAGCACCAACAAAGTAACCATCTGTTACCTTACTATTTGTTCCTTTTAAATATGCATTATTAATCGCTGTACCGTCGTTTAAAGCTTCAATTTCAACTTTAATTTTTGTGACATCTTTTGGAATTTCATAGATAGCACGGTATTCAGCCCAGCCGTCACCATTTCCTCCATCTCCAGCAGGTTCAGAAACATGTGACTCTTCGAATTTTTCACCAATCGTACGGTCATCTCTGATGCTAGCAATTACATTTCCTTTGTCGTCTTTAACAGTAATTTTTACTTTTTCACCTGTACCGGCAGTTCCTGCATTACCATAAGCACCACCTGTGATAGCACTTAGCATCACTCTAGAATTTCCATTTACTGCGTACTCTTTCGAAATTTTTGTACCTTGTTTTCCTAATTCTAGATAATATCCTTTTGGTAAATTATGTGTTCCTACCATACCTGAGTAGTTCACACCATTCGCATAACTTTGGTTAGCAGCATTTACACCAAGTGGGTTTCCTGGAGCTGGAGTCTCATTATCTCTTTGAGTAACTTTTCCATCTAAATCATATACTTTCGATGGTTTAGGATCGAAACCTGCTGGACGATTAGCAGAAACATTAGTTGGTGCTTCAGGTTTAACTGCAGTTACTTTTTCTCCACTTTCAATTTTCCAACCATTCAAGGCATTATTATTGTTAGCTTCTGCTGCAGTAATTTCTTTTTCTTTCCAGTTATAAGTTAAACTACCTAAAATTTCAGTATCTCCACCTTGAGAAGCAGTAGATCTTGACCATTGTTTTTTAACTTCTTTATTTTTTTCTGTAGCATTAGCAAAATCAATATCACCAAATTGATTTTTTGCACTTTCAAATACACCATCAGCTGGGTTGTTTCCTGAACCTAATTTATTGTTGTTTGTTGGTCCTTCAGTAGCAGGAATAATTGGATTAGCTGTTGCTTCTCTGAACCCACTTTCACCTTGTCCAGGAATTGCTTGGCCATTACGTGAATCTTGGTTTTTATTTTCTTTTTCTTCTTTCTTGTCTGCAGGTGCTTTTGGCATACTTTCAACAACGAATGCATTACCGTTTACTGCTGATGTAGCTTTTGCTACTTCTTCTTTTGTTGCAGCTTCATTTGCGGCTACAGCTTTTGCGCTTGCTAATTCTGCTTTTGCAGACTCAATTGCTGAAGCTGTTTTTTCAGTTGATACTGCTTTTTCTAAAGCTTTTTCTAAACGAGCAATAGCTGCTTCCAACTTGCTTGTGTCAGCCTTTGAAGCTGGTGCTAGAGCTTCTTCGGCTTTTGGTGTTTCAGTCGGTGCTGTTGGTTGCGTTGCTGCAGGCGCTGGTGTTGATGGTTGCTCAGCTGTTGGTGTAGCAGTTTCAGTCGAAGCTAGAGGCATGGTTGAATCTGCTTGATTACTTGCATCTGGGACTGTTTGTGAATCAGATGCCGTCTTTGGTGTAACTTGAGCATCCGCCTGAACAGTTGCTGCTCCACCGAACATCATGTAAGCTGCTACAGCTACTGATGCTGCACCAAAACTATACTTACGGATTGAAAAGCGCTGCACTTTTTGTCCGTGATTTTTTTCCATTCTTGAATACATGGTTTCTCCTTTTTTATTTATATGTTATTAAACTGGAATAATGTTAAAACGTTTAATATTCACTTCCTTTCCTGCTTAAGAACGAAGTCTTAAACTAGTCTCAACACAATATCCGCTAGTCCGATTTTATCATATTTCCCAGAATATTGTCAATCAAAAAAGAGCTTTATGTTCGTATTTTTATATATTATTTTTGTACCCAAAATTCAAAAAAAGAAGGAATCCTCCTTCTTTTTTTCATAATAACTTTTTATTTTATTTTTAAGGTTTGATACGGTGTAACATACGTGGGAATGGGATAGCTTCACGGATGTGTTTTGTTCCTGCTGCGAAGGTTACCATACGCTCGATACCGATACCAAATCCACCGTGTGGAACTGTACCGTATTTACGAAGGTCAAGGTAGAATTCATACTCTGTACGGTCCATACCAAGTTCATCCATCTTAGCAACTAATGCATCGTAGTCTTCCTCACGCATAGACCCACCGATGATTTCTCCGTAACCTTCTGGTGCAAGCAAGTCTGCACAAAGCACGCGATCTGGGTTCCCAGGAACTGGTTTCATGTAGAAGGCCTTGATGGCTGCTGGATAGTTCATGACAAATGTTGGCACACCAAAGTGGTTTGAAATCCAAGTTTCATGTGGTGACCCAAAGTCATCACCATGCTCAAGATGTTCGTAGTCAGCGTCTTCATCATTCTCATGCTCTTGCAAGAGGTCAATGGCTTGATCGTATGAAATGCGTTTGAATGGCTCTGAAATGTAGCGTTTCAAGAGTTCTGTATCACGCTCCAAGGTTTCCAAGGCTTGAGGAGCACGGTCAAGAACACCTTGTAGAAGAGCTTTTACATAAGCTTCTTGCAAGTCAAGTGACTCATCATGTGTCAAGTATGAGTACTCTGCGTCCATCATCCAGAACTCAGTCAAGTGACGGCGTGTTTTTGATTTTTCAGCACGGAATACTGGACCAAAGTCAAATACACGACCAAGAGCCATAGCACCTGCTTCTAGGTAAAGCTGCCCTGATTGGCTCAAGTAGGCTGGAGTTCCGAAGTAGTCCGTTTCAAAGAGTTCAGTTGAATCTTCTGCCGCATTTCCTGAAAGGATTGGGCTATCAAATTTCATGAAGCCGTTCTTGTCGAAGAACTCATAAGTTGCGTAGATGATAGCGTTACGAATTTGCATCACCGCTACTTGCTTACGAGAACGGAGCCACAAGTGACGGTTGTCCATCAAGAAGTCTGTTCCGTGTTCTTTTGGTGTAATTGGGTAGTCTTGAGATTCACCAATCACTTCGATATCTGTGATATCCAACTCATAGCCAAACTTAGAACGTTCGTCTTCTTTGACAATACCTGTCACATAAACAGAAGTTTCTTGGCTCAAGCGTTTGATGACATCAAACTTTTCAGCTCCTACTTCTTCACCAAATTTTTCTACAAAGTTTGGTTTAAAGGCCACACCTTGGAAGAAGGCTGTTCCGTCACGCAATTGCAAGAAGGCGATTTTCCCTTTTCCTGATTTGTTGGCAACCCAAGCGCCAATCGTCACTTCCTGCCCAACATAGTCTTTTACATCAATAATCGTTACACGTTTTGTCATTATTTTTCCTTTTCTTTTTTATTCTTTATGGCAAACCACCTCTATATTGTTCCCATCTGGATCAATCATAAAAGCAGCATAATAAATCGGATGCTCACTGCGATAACCAGGAGCACCATTGTCTAGCCCACCTGCCTCTAAGCCAGCCTCATAACAAGCTTGAACCTCTTCCTTATTTTCTGCTAAGAAAGCAAAGTGAATAGGATTTTGCGTCCCCTGAGCTAACCAAAAGTCACCACCAGGATGAGGGCTATTTGGGGCAAGAAAACTGATTAGAGAAGTAGTTTTAAAAGCCAATTTATAGCCCAAAGGGGCGAGAAAACTCCTATAAAATCCTTCTGAAATTTGTAAATCCTTTACCTTAATTTCAAAATGATCAATCATTCTCACTACCCATAAATGCTTTCAAACGTTTAACTGCTTCTTTAAGCGTGTCTAGGTCTGTCGCATAGCTGAGGCGGACATTTTCTGGCGCTCCAAAGCCAGCTCCTGTTATGAGTGCCAAACCAACTTCCTCAAGAATAGCTGTTGTAAAGTCAGTCACATCTGTATAACCTTTCATCTCCATGGCTTTTTTAACATTTGGAAAGAGATAGAAGGCTCCTTGTGGCTTAACGACTTCAAAACCAGGGACCTCACATAATAGCGGATAAATGGTATTGAGACGCTCCTCAAAAGCTTGACGCATGATATCAACAGAATCCTGTGGTCCTGTTAAGGCTTCAATAGCCGCATATTGAGAAACAGATGTCAAATTTGAAGTTGTTTGTCCCGTCAATTTACTCATAGCTGCAATGATTTCAGAATCACCTACCGCATAACCAACTCGCCAACCCGTCATGGCATAGGCCTTAGATACACCGTTGATAACAATGGTTTGCTTACGAATTGCTTCTGATAGACTTGAGATTGGAACAAATTCATTTCCATTATAAACAAGGCGGCCGTATATATCATCTGCTAAAATCAGAATGTCATGCTCAACTGCCCAATTTCCGATAGCTAGTAATTCTTCACGAGTATAGATCATACCAGTCGGATTAGATGGTGAATTGAGAACCAAAACCTTTGTCTTATCTGTCCTAACTAGTTCTAGTTGATCCACCGTGACTTTAAAATCATTGTCTTCTTTAGCTTGAACAAAGACTGGAATCCCTTCTGCCATCTTGACCTGATCTCCATAACTAACCCAGTATGGAGTTGGAATAATAACCTCATCTAAAGGATTGATTACAGCCATAAAGAAAGTATAGAGGGAGAACTTGGCACCTGTAGCAAAGGTAACCTCATTACTTGCGACAGAATAGCCATAGTAGCGCTCGAAGTAGGTATTCACCGCAGCTTTTAATTCTGGTAGACCTGAAGCTACTGTATAGAAGGAAGCCTGTCCTTCTCGAATAGCTTTAACTGCTGCATCCTGAATATTTTCAGGAGTGTGAAAATCTGGTTGTCCCAAGGTCAAGAAAAGGACATCCTTACCTTGAGCTTTTAATTTTTTTGCTCTCGCATCACTAGCTAAAGTGACACTTTCTTCCATTTCTAAAACACGGTTGGATAGTTTCATAGGCCCTCCTTATTGACCAATGCTCCTGTTTCAAAATCTACTAGATAAAAATCAGAGCCTGACTTGACTTCCCAGATTGGCTTATCTTGATAACGGCCAAAGGTAATCTTGTCAATCTCGCCAGCTCCTTTTTCCTTCGAAACAGCTTCTGCTTTTTCTTGTGAAACACCCTGATTTAGCTGATAAACGTAAATCTTATGGTCATCTTTTCCAATCAGGACAGCAAGTGCTTCTTGTTTTTTATTATGACCAAGAACGCTATAATAGGATTCCAAGCCATTGTATAAGTCAACCTGATCAGCCTGCTCTAATCCTGCATACTGCTGAGCTAATTTTTCTCCTTCACTTTTAGCTGTTTGATAGGGTTTCATGCCGAGAGAAACCAGATACAGAAAGGAAGCACTGATAACCACAAACAAAATCGTCATCCCTAGACCATACTGCCACAGTAGATTATTTTTTGCTTTGTTTTGTCTTTTTTTCACTCGTCTATTTTACCATCTATTGGGCTTTATTACAAGTGAATGCAAGAACAAACCTATATTATTTCTTCCTTCAAACAAAACAGATTTTTCTTAGCTAAAACCGAGCAAGAAAATTAAAGACAGCTCCAAAATCAACCTATTAAAAAACCTGAGCTTGGCACTCAAGTTTTTAGAAGTTCTTTTAATCTATGGTATTATTTTATTATCTATTCTTTTAGCCATTTTTCCTAAAAATACAGGCAGTAGAAGGCTAATCATGACTAAAAAGAATCCTAGATAAAGAAATGCTACTACAAAGCCTAAATGGTCAATCAACCACCCTGTCAGTGGGAAGAATACAATCATACTTAGGCTAAACATCATAGAGTAGACACTCAGCATGGTTGCCCTTACTTCACTTGGAAGGCGCTCTTGCAAATCATTGTCAAAAATCGGCTGAAAAAGAGCATATAGAGCATTACTAATCAAATAAATCAAAATATAGATTAGAGGTGTTCTAAAGTAGGACAGCATATAGGTGACTCCAGTCAGCAGGACGAGAAGAGGGAAAATCTTCAAGGCAGCATATTTCTTTCCAATCTTACTCGCTAGATAGACTGCAAGGATATTCAGGAGACTACCAAGTAGCATAACTGCTGAAATTTGCCAGCTACTTAAATCCGGTAACTGATTTTGATAGTAAAAGTAAAACATGCACATAAGTGTTCCGACAATCTGAGACAAAATCATCCAGTTGAAAAGCATGGGATTTCGCTCCAACTCATCCCTAACAGTCCAAATAATCTGTTTCATCGTCACACTATCAGCTTTTTCTAGCTTGACACTAGGTTCTTTCAGCATCCAAATCAAGACAAGAACTATGATAGAAGTGGCAATCATGATATAGTAGGTCAGGTGCAATTGACCATGGACAAAAAATCCCGCCAACACTGTCCCCAAAGACCGAGTTCCTTCTGCTACTCCTGACATGAAACTTGAAATGGATAGATAGCGTTCTTTTAGTCCAGCCTCTACAGCCGAGTCATAGACCATTGCTGCGCTTGTTCCTGAATCAAAATTATAAGACAAGGCATTTATCGCCATAGCTAGTGCATAAATCCAAAAATTTCCCTGCCCAGCCAACATGAGAATAGAAGACACAATCCCTGCTATACGACTTAAATAAAGGTTGGTCTTATAGGAATAGCGGTCAGCTAACATACCAGATGGAATTTCACAGAGAAGACTGGTCGTATGAAAAATACTCTCCAGAAATCCAATCTGCCAAAGAGACATTCCGTTTTGACTGAGAAAGAGAATCCAAAAACTGGTAATCCCTAGAAATGCAAAAAACTCAACTCCGGCCATCAGGCCAATATTTTTCCGATAATTTCTTATTAACATCTTTTCTCCTTAACAAGTGTATTATTATTTCTTTTGTCCGTCACTTGTTAATCTTTGCCTTACATGATCTCCACCCCTTTTAGAAGCATTCTTCAATGCCATTATTGTTCCTTTAATGATTTATGAAATGATACCGGAAAATAGCTGTTCTGTGGTTTCTATTGCTAGTTTTCTTGTTTATTTTAGCACTTATGTCATTATATTACAAGAGAATATTGGAATACTCCTATAAAATCAAAGAAAACTAAAATCCAAAAAACAGTTCTTACTTTTCCAGTGGCAACTGACTAGAGTTTCAGCAATTTTATAATTTTCAAATAAACTCTGAGCAAATCTCTTGCAAGTCCTTTTGTTTTGTTGTAATATATTTTATAACAACAAGAGGGTTCTCGAAATTTTAAGCAAAAGGAGACACATTATGTCTAAAAAAGTATTATTTATCGTCGGATCACTACGTCAAGGTTCTTTCAACCACCAAATGGCCCTCGAAGCTGAGAAAGCACTTGCTGGTAAAGCAGAAGTTAGCTATCTTGATTATTCAGCCCTTCCTCTTTTCAGCCAAGATTTGGAAGTTCCAACTCATCCAGCTGTAGCTGCTGCTCGTGAAGAGGTTCTCGCTGCGGATGCTATCTGGATTTTCTCTCCAGTCTACAATTTCTCTATCCCTGGAACAGTGAAAAACTTGCTTGATTGGCTATCTCGTGCCCTTGACTTATCTGATACACGTGGCGCTTCTGCTCTTCAAGACAAGTTTGTCACAGTATCATCTGTAGCCAATGCAGGTCACGATCAACTTTTCTCTATCTACAAGGACCTCTTGCCATTTATCCGTACACAAGTCGTTGGTGATTTCACTGCTGCACGTGTCAACGACTCTGCCTGGGCAGACGGAAAATTGGTTCTCGAAGAAACAGTCCTAAACTCAATTGAAAAACAAGCTCAAGACTTGCTCGCAGCAGTTCAGTAAAAAATAGAGAATTTTAAGAAGTCTAAATCAATTATCGCCACCTAATAGGGTGGCATTTTTAGACTCAATCAAAATTTTCAGACAAACATCAGCCATCCAAAAAAACCTTGAGCGTTGCCACTCAAGGTTTTTAGCAGTCTTTTCCATCATAGGAAAATCATTCTAAGAATATTCTTTCATTCGAGATCTATCACTTATCATCTTCTTTCGAGAAATTAGTGACTGCTTTTGGCTGATTAATCTTCTTTTCTTCGACCTACATATAGGCTCAATAGAATACCGCTACCTAGAAGAACAGAGATATAATCAGATTGGCTTCCAGTTTCAGGTAATTTGTCCCCATGGTTTTCTTTAACTGTAGTTGGAACTACTGGGTTAGCATTTACTGGAGTTGCTGGTTGAGCTGGTGTTGGTACTACTGGTTGTTCTGGAACCGCTGGTACTGGTTTAACCGGTACTTCTGGTGTTGGAACAACTGGAGTTGGTTGTACTGGCACTTCTGGTGTCGGTACATTTGGTGTTGGTTGTACTGGCACTTCTGGTGTCGGTACATTTGGTGTTGGTTGTACTGGCACTTCTGGTGTCGGTACATTTGGTGTTGGTTGTGCTGGCACAGGTTTAACCGGTACACTTGGTGTTGGTTGTGCTGGTACTGTTGGCATATCTAATTCTGGTACTTCAGTAACTTCAGGCATACCTGGTACTCCACCGTTAAATTCTGGCAATTCATGAACTTCTGGCATTCCTGGCACACCACCGTTGAATTCTGGCAATTCATGAACTGGTGGTTCTGGCATTGCAAACGTTGGTCCTTCTGGCACATTACGTGTTGGAGGAACTGGTTTGTCATTTGATGGTGTTACTGGTTTGTCTTGGCATCCACATTTTCCGTCTTTGCCGTCTCGACCATCACGTCCATCTCTACCATCTTTTCCATCTTTAATAACTGTTTTTGTCACAGTTCCATCAGAATTGATGATTGTGATTGTATGACTACCATCACCATTATCTTCAACAGAAACTTTTGGTGATTTACCATCTTTACCGTCTTTAATCACCATTTCTGTCTTACTTCCATCAGGATTAGTGATTGTTACAACGTGAGTTCCATCGTTATTATTTTTAACAGTTACAGTTGGTGAAACGCCATCTTTGCCGTCTTTACCATCTTTGATAATAGATTTGTATTCACGACCATCAGAATCTACGATTGTTAATGTGTGAGTTCCGTCTCCGTTATCAACGATGTTAGCTTTTGGTGATTTACCATCAAAGATTGTAGTTGTAGTTTCTTTACCATCAGCACCTGTTACTTTAATAGTGTGTGAACCATTGTTGTTATCAATCACTTCAAGTTTTGGTTCTTTACCATCACGAACTGTAGTTGTTGTAGTTGTACCGTCTGAGTTCACAACTGTGATAGTGTGAGTTCCATCTCCGTTATCCACAACCTTAGCAGTTGGTGATTTACCGTCACGAACTGTGGTTTCAGAAACAGTACCATTACCGTTTTCTACACGAATTGTGTAAGTACCATCATGGTTGTCAGTAACAGTCGCTACTGGTGATTTACCATCTTTAATGATTGTTTCAGTAGTTGTGCCGTCACCATTTAGAACTGAGATCTTATGAGTTCCATTTTGTTCATCAGTTATAGTCACTTTTGGTGATTTACCATCACGAACTGTTGTTTCAGTTGTCACACCTTCTGGATTTGTAATAACGATTGTATGACTTCCGTCTCCATTATCACGAACAGATGCGGTTGGAGTACGTCCGTCAACACCGTCACGTCCATTCTTAACAACAAACTCATTCTTAGTTCCATCTGGGTTAGTGATTGTTACAGTGTGGCTTCCATCTGGGTTTTCTGTTGTTGTTGCTGTTGCAGCTTTACCGTCTTTACCATCTTTGATGATAGCGTTGGTAACATTGCCATCTCCATCCGTAACTTTAACTGTGTGAGTTCCATCGTTGTTATCAGTCACTTCAACTTTTGGAGTCTTACCGTCTTTACCGTTTTTAACAACAGTTTCTTTTGTTGATCCATCTGGATTTGTTACAGTGATTGTGTGGCTTCCATCTGGATTTTCTGTTGTAGTGATATTGGCAGTTTTACCGTCTTTACCATCTTTAACTTTCGTTGTTGATTCAGAACCATCAGGGTTTCTAACAGTAATAGAGTGTGTTCCATCTCCATTGTCCGTTACATTTACAACTGGTGATTTACCGTCTACTCCATTAGCTCCATTTTCACCTTTTTCACCTTTTTCACCTTTTTCACCTTTGTCGCCTTTTTCACCGGCTACTCCTTGAGGTCCGCGGATGTTACCAATCTTGTTCCAAGAACCATTTTCTTTCTTGTAAACATCACCTGTATTGGCGTCGATATAAGTATCACCGTCTTTACCATCATTAGCAGTTGGGGCAGTAACTCCACTTAGTAATTCAGCACCGTTACGTCCATTTGTACCAGAAGCTCCATCTGTACCATTACGTCCATTTGTACCATTCAAGATATCACGTGTACCAATTAATTCATCCACACCTGGATCGTATTTACCGTTACCATTATTATCATAGTATGCTGTAATACGAGTACCATTTACTGGTTGTGATTCTGTTGAATCGGGAGTCGCTGGTTGTGTATGTGTTGAATCGGGAGTTGGTGGTTGAATCTCATCTGGATTATCTCCTACACTTCTCGCTCTTCTTGCACTTCTTGATGTTCCAGAAGGTTGTGAATTAGAAGTTGATCCAACACCTCTTCTAACTGCTTCCACCAATGCATTTAAGTCAATAAATGGTGTACGTCCATCTTTACCATTCTTACCATCTTTCACTGTAAAGGTTACTGGATCTTTACCTGGTGTTGTGATAGTTACAACAGTGCTTTGGCCATCTTGTCCACGTTGAGTAGTGATTGTAGGAGTTTGTCCATCCTGACCGGTTGCACCAGTTTCTCCCTTAGCACCATCTTGAACAAAGACTGTAGTTGGTTGTGAACCATCATGGTTATCCACCGTGATTTCTACACCTTTATGACCTTCTTCATCCTTACGAACAGCTGTTACTGTTGGAGAGACACCGTCCACTCCATCTTTAATAACTGCAAGAGGTTTTTCTAGGTTCAATGGTTGACCTGGATGTGCTGGATCTTCTTGGTAAACTTTAGTTTCTTTACCATCTTTGACAGTAAGCAATGATTTACCATCACGTCCGTCCGCACCTTTAGCACCATCTTTAATCATTTCAGAACCTAGAAGTTCATCAGTTCCTGGAGTGTACTTACCATCATTGTTTTCATCAGTATAGAATGTCACAATTGTATGAGATGGATTTCCATTTTGTCCTTCGACACGGAGCAAATCAACTTTTGGAGTTTTACCGTTTAGACCATTTTCTCCGTCCTTAACATTTACTGTAACTGGATCTTTTCCTGGAACAGTGAATGTAATGTCAGTACTATGGCCGTCTTTACCTGGAGTTACAGTTACTTCTGGAGTCTTACCATCTTCTCCACGTTCACCTTTGTCCCCTTTAGGGCCTTTGATGTTGCCTTCTTTATCCCAGTTGCCGTTATTCTTAACGAAGACGTCGCCTGTTTCTGTATTAACGTATTTATCGCCGTCTTTACCTTGATTTGCTTCTGGGTTAACTTTGCCGTTCAAGACGTCTTTTCCGTCGCGTCCATCACGTCCGTCACGACCTGCTGCGCCATCACGTCCGTCGCGTCCTGGTAAACCTTGTGCTCCGTCTTGACCATCACGACCTTGAAGACCTTGTTCACCTTTGTCCCCTTTAGGGCCTTTGATGTTGCCTTCTTTATCCCAGTTGCCGTTATTCTTAACGAAGACGTCGCCTGTTTCTGTATTAACGTATTTATCGCCGTCTTTACCTTGATTTGCTTCTGGGTTAACTTTGCCGTTCAAGACGTCTTTTCCGTCGCGTCCATCACGTCCGTCACGACCTGCTGCGCCATCACGTCCGTCGCGTCCTGGTAAACCTTGTGCTCCGTCTTGACCATCACG
>OIFF01000033.1_pt1 | contig 156786 bp, 143 predicted proteins | sample 1581981 | NCBI WGS metagenome assembly OIFF01 (sample SAMN07501067, study PRJEB24779) | human gut metagenome | isolation source: stool | host: human infant | place: USA: Pittsburgh, PA
ATAGGAGCAAGCATCCGAAAATCTGCTGGGGTACTAACAGGGCTATAGTATAAGCCATACTTAAAACAGATTTTACAGTCCGTCACATTCCAACCATACAATCCTTGTTCACAGCCATAGCGTATCCCCTCCATAACTGCATTTTGAAACGATTGATTTAAGTATCCAAGAGAAACCGAGCTCTCATACTGTACTCCGCTCCCTAATGGAAGCTGTGCTACAGATAGACCAATGGAAGCCCAGAAAGGATTCGGTGGAACTTCGATGTGAATGGTATACTCTGCTTTTTTTAACGGTCTTTCCATATAAATGACTGTAGGCTCTTTTATTTCTATCTCCACATGATACTTTTCTTGCAGCAGAGCACAAGTCACTTCCATTTGTACTTTCCCTAAGAAAGAAAGTATGATTTCATGTGTCGCAGAATCCACATAATATCGCAGAAGCGGGTCACTGTCGGAGATTTCTAAAAGTGCATCAAGTAACATTTCCCTTTGTTGAGGTTTGCTCGGTTCAACAGTCGTTTGCAGCAGAGGGAGGGGATTTTCAATTCTCTCTCTCTGTGGCAATAGCTTTGTATCTCCAAGAACACTATTTAACTTCAAAAACTCATTCTGCAAAATAACAATTTCCCCGGAATAAGCCTTATCGATTTTACATAATTCACCATTTATTGAAGTATACATTTCTGTAATTTTTATTTTTTCCTTTTCCGATATTCTAACCGAATCTCGCAAATGCAGTACGCCACTATAAAGACGTATATATGCAAGACGCTGTCTTTTTTCCGAATACTCAATTTTGAAAACTTTTCCGCAAAGTTCAGACTGACCTCGATGTGTTGATGAATAAAATTTATTCGTAATCACTTCTATAAGGTTATCAATCCCTATATTGTTTTTTGCACTTCCGTGATAAACAGGGAACAGGGAACAATTATGAAATCTTATGCTTTCCTCTTGTTCGAGTTCTAATGCTTCCAATAATTTCCCAGACGTATATTTCTCCAAAAGGTAATCATTTCCTTCTATTACCATATCCCATTGTTCAGATTCGGTAAAGTTCATTACACGCATATTAGGATGCAGTTCTACCTTCTGTTTGATTACAATTTCCGCAGAAAGTTTCTCTTTAATATCCTGATAAACCGTTGATAAATCAATTCCATTTTGGTCAATCTTATTGATAAAAAAGATTGTGGGAATACCTATTTTCCTAAGTGCATGAAACAATATACGAGTTTGTGCTTGTACGCCATCTTTTGCAGAAATCAGTAGAATTGCCCCATCTAATACTGATAATGAACGATATACTTCTGCTAAAAAATCCATATGTCCTGGCGTGTCTATGATGTTCACCTTAGTATTTTTCCACTGAAAAGAGGTTATCGCCGTCTGAATTGTAATTCCTCTCTGACGTTCTAAAAGCGTATTATCCGTTTTCGTTGTACCTCTGTCCACGCTTCCTAATTCTGTAATCGCTCCACTGTTATATAATAAGCTTTCTGTTAAGGTAGTTTTTCCCGCATCAACATGAGCTAAAACTCCAATATTAATAATTTTCATGTGATTTTCCTCCATTCAAAAGCCCAAAAGGGCATAAAAATCCCAGTGATAAATACTCTTATCACTGGGATTTTTATGCATAACCATAGGCATACAAAGCATACAGATATTCTCCGGATACTTTAGAATCACATGATAAAGGTATTCTTAAACTGGGTACAAAAAACTAAGCCCTCCTAAAAAAGGACATCCAATTATTTGTTCCCACTATCAAATTGACAGTTTATTTAAGAATACCTTGCCGCATATTTATTAACTCCTTTTAAATAGATACTTAAATAATAGCACGTAAGAGCATATTTGTAAAGGAATCTCCAATTTTTTATCAAAGAGAGTACGTGATTACAAAATAGCTGTAATAATGTACCAATATTTGTTATTCTATAATCTTCCAATTACTCCCGTTCTTTTCAAGTACCAAATCAAATTGAGATACCTGCGTTGCTTTGGTCTGCTGGTCGATATACTCCACTGTCAGCGATACCGTGACTTGATTATCCTTACGATTGTGAATAGGATTTACCAGTTCTTGAAAGATGTACTCTTTTCCGATTGGTTTTAATATCCCGTCATTCACATAGTAGGAAAGTTCACTGGCTGTCGCTGTAGGATAGAGCTTGAAGAACGTCGTTAAAAACTCATTGATTTCATTGGTTGTAATGGAATCAACCGTCCCCTCACTTTCAATGGCTTTTGGTTTATAACTTGATTTCTTAGGTATGTTGGTAATGGTCGGATTCTTAACCAGTACCATATTTCCAGAACCATCTACATAGACACTCACTATATAAGCAGAGTGGACGGTCTTTGTATTTTCTCCCTCTGTAATGAGCTGGTCTACACTGTAGGTTACATTAAACTCATTGTCGCCAGTTGGCTCTACCGTCCATATCTGAAATCCTCTTACAGAAGACGATACAGGAATATCTTTGCGTACTGTATCAACATTGAGAGCTTGAAGTTCATCTGTCAGATAGCCTTTTAGACTTTCCATTCGATTATCAATGGACTTATCGGATTGCTCCCATGAATAGTAGACTTTCGCAAAGTTCTCTACAAAATTTTCTACATGATGAGTATCAACGTATTCCTTTTCTATGATAGTTGTTTCGTGAATAGTATGAGTATCTATAGCTGTAAAGTGCTTGAATATCGCAAAGCTGAAACTAAGCCCTAAAAGTACCCACAAGGCAATCACAACCTTTTTATGAGGATTGACCTTATAGACACGAGGTTTCTTTTCCTTTGGTATCTGTTTTTCTTTATTCTGATTTTTTCTAAATTTCATCATTAAATCTTCCTTTCTCATTGTTTGATTCGTCCTGCTCCCACTAAATGCTGTTGCCAGTAGGGGCTTGTTAAGTCGGCATAACCGATTGGGTCGCCTGCATGAAACATACGGTTATTGCCAAGGTATATCCCAACATGAGTAATATAAGAGCCAGCGTTATAGGTAGAATGAAAGAAAACCAAATCGCCAGCTTGTGCTTCCGATAGTGGGATATGCTGGGTCACATCATATTGCTGTTGTGCGGTTCGTGGTAAGTTAATTCCAGCTTTTCCATACGTCCATTGTGTCAGTCCGCTACAATCAAAAGAAGTAGTCGGGGAAGCTCCACCGTAAACGTATCGCCAGCCCTCATATTTCAGTGCTTCGTCCATGATGGCTTGTACCGTATCATCATCAAACTCTGTTGTGACAAGATACTGCGTTACCAGTTGCACATAAAACATATTGCCATAGTTGTATCGCCAGCCCCCATTGATAGGTATGGCTATGGGATTGGGGTAAGACACTTTTTCGCCACCTGAATACTCTTTTGAGAAACTTTGAGCCAGTTCAAAGGTATATTTATTTCCACGATTAGCCACATACCCTAAGAAACCACCACCATAATTGTAGGACTGGATAACCGATTCTAAATCTACACTGAGCCTTTCGCTACTGGCTAATAATTCACTGAAATACTTCACACCTTGCTTAATGGATTCTTCTGTACTCAATGAATTAGGTGGAAGACCGAGGGATTCCGAGGACTGCATAACATCTTCCGCAGTACCGCCCGATTCCACCTGTATAATCGCAAGAAGTATGTTGACATATTCTTCAACGCCATATTCTTTGGCATATTTTTCTACCATAGGCTTATGAGCCAGCACTTCTGCGGAAACATTCACACCTCCATAATGAATATTGGAAATTCCGCTGTCCTGTTCATCTGAAAATAAAATGGCAACAAACAGAAGCAGTGAGAAGACCATCAAGAATAATCCAGAACCACCAATCACTAAAGTTTTCAACTTCATGGTTTCTTACCGACTTTCTTAATGGTGGCGGTTTTGATTGGTGGTCTACTTCTTGTATTTTGTAGTGGTACTCTTTGAACAGTAGACGGACGTTCTTTTGTGATTGGACGTTGTGAAGTTCTATCTGCTGTAGTGGTTGAAGTTGCTGGCTTTTGAACGGTTTTTTCTTGAACGGTATTGCCTTGGCGTTCCACTTTTGGACTTGAAAAATCGGACTTAACTGCTGGACGCTCTTGTTTGGCTTGTTGAGATTCCTTATATGAAGTCTGAATATTAGACTGTTTTGAGGTCTGTTCATCATGATATTGTTCTTGTCTTGTAGTCGGTCTTTCATGAACAGAAGAAGCAGGCTGTTTTTTCTGTTTGACCTGTTCCATTTCAGAGCGACGCTTCGCAATGGTTTTTCGCCTTTGTTCCTGCTGTTCCTTGCGTCCACTGGCTCTGTCCGCTTTGGTTTGAGAAATACTACTGGTTAAATCACGGACATTCTCTTTTACTTTGGATTTTCCTTGATATACTGCATATCTTGCATTGGTCGGCAAATCTTTAACCTGTTCTTTCAAACCACTAGCAGTGTCTACCATTCTTTCTTTGGTATCAGCTACTGTACCGATGGTTTGACCGATACGTTTTCCAAGTGTTGATTTTTCCTTTCCGTCTGGTCGGGAGTGATCTGCTTGTGTCCTTGCAGAACTCCCCGAACCCGACTGTCCTTTTTTACCTGTAACAATGGCAGACCCAGCCCCTAGAGTAGTCATGGAACGTCCAAGTTTCCGCTGTAGACGGTGCATGTGAGCGTGCATAAGCATACGAGGTTTTCTCATCACACGACTTCCCACACTTTGAGAATCGTTACTCTGTAGAGAAAACATACTCATTAAATCGCCCAGCTTGAAGTAGATTCCTGCAAAGGTCACAATCTGTAGAAAAGCAATCAAAAAGAACGGATAACCAGCCGATAAGGTATAGAGCATGGTTGAAATACTAAATGCTGTCGTAATAATCAATGTGATTCCAGCTCGTGTCAAAATGGTATTAAAGAGCTTTGTTATGGCTCGTTTTGACATACCATCAAATGATGGAATCATGCTTAAAATAAAGCTCACAGGCAGAAACATAGCATAGATGATAAAAAGTACCTGCGAGAAAATCATGATTCCTGTTAATAGGAATACAAATATGGAAATCCCAATATTGAAGACAAATAGGAAGAAGACTGTACCTAAACGGTTAATGGTCTTTGTAATGGTTAGATTGGTATTGCTTCTGTCTTCAATTTCTTCCGCAACAATTTTTTCTCTGTCTTCGCCATTGTTGGAATCTGGGCTGGTGGAGAGCAGGCTTTCCACACGGTCAATACCGATACTTTCAATGTCTGAACTGTTGTATTGAAGCAGTAGCCACGGTTGCTGAACCTGTATGGAAAACAGGCTATCTCTGATTAAGTCCACGCTGTCCTTGCCTTGACTATCGGAATGGGGCATGACAATCTTCGTGCCAAGTGATAAACTGGCATTACTGATGTCTGATGAAAAGTCATTGATTTTTTTAATGTAGTCGGGAGCGTAGGCAATAAAGGAAGCCGATAGGATAAACACCAGCACAAAATTCATAATGGCATGAATTGCCTTTGTGGTTTCTCTCTTTATCAGTCCCGTATAGGCAACATAAACCCCAAGAACCAAAATCAAGAGTAAGAGGAATCCAACATAGAAACCCTCTGTTGAAAATCCGTTTGCACTCACACCAGCTAAGGTCTGCATATTCTTACCAATGGAATCTGCTGTAGCGGAAATGAAGTCTAAGGAATAGGCTTCCTGTACTAAGTAACCTGTCGCATTGGAAACATACAAACTGATTGTCCAAATAAAATTGGTAATGGCATATAGTCCATACATGACCTGTTTTCCAATCCCGTCCGACCAGTTCCACGGAAGCCAGCCCCAGCTATTATCCACATAAAAATCCAGTTGATAGTTTTCAAGTGGGTATCGGCTGTATTCATTTGCCACATTGACCGTATCATCTACCAAGCCCGCAGCTTGAACCACCGTTCCCAGCATGGCTAAAAGAAAAATGGCAATCACAAGTGTGAAAGCCACTGTCATTGCCACTTTACCTAGACGTTTCAGCGTCCAGTTTGATTTTATTCTGTTTACTATTGATGGTTTCACATTTACACCTCTTTTCGCACAGGTGGTCTGGTATCAAAGGCATGGAGCAGTTCTTCAAATACAGGGTGGAACTGTATCACACCGACACGACCATATAAATCACTGATAAGGCATTGCCCGTTTTCCAAATCACGCAATCGCTTCTGATTGTTTTCGTCCTCTGGGTCTACACCAAAAAAGGCTAAGGTCTTTTTAATCTCGTTAAGGTCAGTGGAACGAAATGCAAATTTTAAGCCGAGGTTATTTTTCAGTTTTTCATCTAAGAGGTCGTCTGTATTTTGGGTCACGAAATATACCCCAGCGTTCATAGCACGACCAGCCCGAACCAGCTTCATAGATAGTGTTTTTCCTTGTGCTACCTGTAAAAAAGCTCCATGCTTCGTCTAAATCTACAATCTTGAAAATGCTTCGGTCTGTATGGATAAAGTCTAAAGCAAAGGTACTAATGACAATCAGCATAGCAACGGATAAAAGCTCCATAGTGGTATATTCCTCAAAGGAAGTTTCCTTGTCGGGAAGTACCAAGTCCGCAACCTGTATAATGTTCAGTTGTTTTTCTAAGCTGATAGACTGCTCCACATAACCATTACTGAATAATAAATGTGCAAAGTCATAGTCTGTAAAACTTTCGATATGGTCGGCTATACTGGTACTTAGTGGCGTATTCTCAACCCGTAATTCCTCAATCACTTTCATCAACCCTCGTACTTCACTATTGGTTACTGCACGAATGGCTTTTCTAAGGATTGGGAAGCGTTCCCCATCACGAGAGGAAATCCCCGTAAGGAATGTCAGAATATCAATAGCCAGTGATTCAGAATCTTTGGGATTTTTCATAATCACATAAGGGTCAAGTAAGCCTTTGTTTTTCTCATCAGAAGTCAGAGTGACGATATTGATTTCATGGGAAATCTCTGGCAAGGTTTCTTTCCATCTGCCACGTTCTGCTTTTGGGTCTACAATCACTGCTTGTGCCCCATAAAGCACCGCATAATAGACGATAAGGTTATTCGCAAAGGATTTACCACCACCCAGCGAACCAACAAAAGCCGACGCTAACGCATTGGTTACTGAACCCTTAACCCCTTGACTGGCAAGAGCAGGTTTCAGATAGACATTGCGTCCAGTATCTAAGCTGTAGCCAACATAAATCCCCTCATTTTCCCCCAGCATTTGAGTAGCACCAAAACCTAAACCAGCGAGGAAATCAGAGGTCACGTATTGAATATAATCATTCATATAACGCTTGCTGGCAGGTAAAAATTCTTCATGTAAGCCGAGCATATCCCCAAATGGTCGTACCAGTTTTACGCTTAAATCGTCATAAAAATCTTTCACTTCATTACAACGACGTTTGAGTTCGTCAAGATCATTTGCTGATACCCTTACCACATAAGACAGCTTGTACATAGATTCCTTGCTTTGGTCTAAATTGGTTTCCAGCTCATTCACACTTTCCAGAGCTTCCGCCACATTGGAGCTGGTTTCATTATCACTTTGCCAAGCGTGGTTATCCAAGTCTTTCAGTTCTTTCTTTTTATTGCGGACAGTAGATAGGGCTTTACGATTCGCTACAATTTCCACATTCATTGACGTATCAATCGGGAATGTAAATTGCTGTTGCTGGTAGTAGAAGATTTCAGAGGACGGGAAGTCCAGTTCTCCGACAATGCTGTTAATGGTAAAGTAAGCTACATAGACGGTTTCATCTTCCTGCTGGATTTTCAAATATCGCTGTTTTTCTTCCACCAAACAGCGAGTAGGCTTAATCAAGTCATAGTATTTAATCAGCGTTTCATTATCCAGCTTTTTCTTTGATAGATGGTACTCATACTCTTCATAGGCAGTGCCTGTCTGTCCGTAAAGGTGTTCAATCAGATAGCCGAAGTCGTCCTTATCTAACCTGCGGATTTTGAAACGACGAGAGATTTTATTTTCTAAGAGCTTTTCCATCTTCTGAAAACGCAGGATTTCATCATTACTCATACTAACAAAATCGCCCATCAGCTTATGGTTCACATCATAGACAAAATCAGACAAAGCATTTTTTGCTTCAACGGTAAGACTTTTCATAGAAAACTCCTGATCGTTGAGAAGCAACTTAAAGCCGATAAAGAAACGGTAGTTCACTTGATTTTTGCCAATCATGGATATTAAAGCGTCTGTCTGTTGGTCGATTTTGTCATAGGCAACCGCTTTGAGCTTGCCAGTGACTTCATTTTTGGAACGCTCTTGTGCAGAACGTATGCTGGATTCTGTACTGATTTGTAAAGCATGAATTTTGCCATCACGATTTTGTGCGATAAGCTGTCTGAAAGAATCATGCACTTGTATTTTCTGTTCTGGACTTAGAAATGAGTAATTGTAAGGAACAAGCTCATAGTAAGCATAACATTCCCCGTCTTTATTCCAGACGAGATTGTTTTCAATGTATTTAATTGGATATGCCATAAAATTCACTCCTAACTGCTGTAATGGCTTCTTGTGGCTGGTTTCTGCCAAGCGTTACTTTTTTTCCTGCATAGGTCAGCTTTGGTCGCAGTGCATAAGCAATGACAGACTTCAAAAATCCATAAGGCTTTTTACCATCAAAAGTTTTTGTAGACATAAACCATGTGAAAGCCACAGGAATCCCAAAGTATTTGAGAAATGCTCCCTCTATCATGGAAAGAGGGGGCAAGTTGCCAAGTATCATCACTGCAAAGAGTGACACGACAAACCATGTCATTTGCGTAAAGGTTATGGGAAACGGAAGTCTAAAATCATTGATAGAATACAGTACCTTTTCCACAGACCAGATACTGGTATAGCTTCGTATTTTCTTCATGTAATCAATCCTTTCATAAAAAATAGGGGTAGCTGATTGAGCCACCCCGTAAAATAGAAAATCTGCCAGTAGTAATGTACCGACAGATTTAATAGACGATTTCAAAAATCCCATGATTGGTTGAGATAAACGTTCCTGAAAGGTCTAAATCCCGACCATAGGCTTGATAATCAATATAGTTTTGAAGACTAGCTGGTACTTCGCCTAAAGCACCCGTTTCTTCAATGTAGTAGCGTGCCACGTCATACATATCATCACAATCGGAATGAATGATAATATCCTCTTGATGTTCGCTTAGTTCTTCAATGCTTGAAAAATGAGTGAGCAGAGCAGATAGCTCCGATTGTAATTCTTCGGGTAATTCCGATACCATTTCCCATAGTTGATTGAGTTCGCCAATGGAAGTGTATTCGTCAACCGTAAAGGGTAACTCGTAGTCATGAATGGCGTATTCCTCATATTCATCATTCAAGCCGATTTTCTCTTTGACTTCCTCAAAGTCAATGGGAAAGGTAAACCACGCACCGACCAATTCGCCCTCATTGTATTTGCCTAAATTCGCAATATAGACTTGCATATCGTCCATATATTCACGTCCTTTCTTTGTAGAGATTCAAAAATCCCTACCGCACTTCGTTTGGTGTACCATTCCTTTGCGGAACATAAGAAAACCACTTATATTCCACAAAAGAACGGTTTTATTTAAGCACCAATAATGCGATTGAATAGCTCTAGTAAAATGTCTTTTACTCCAGCAGCGTTGAAGACTAAGCCAACCGCAATAATCGCAATAATTAAAAAGCCAATCAGTTTGCTAAACTCACGCTTGAAGCCAAGATACAAGCCAATCACAACGATTGCTAAAAGCACCAGTGATTGAGCGTTTGATAGAAACCAGTTATAAAGGTTTTGTCCAAAATTCATAAAAATGTTCTCCTCTCTATATTCAATGAATTTGTATTTGAGTTATTTTTTTGTTGTTATCACGTCCTGTTCTTTTACTGACTGTTGCTTCAAAATCTGCTTGTGTCGGTCTGTCAGTTTCGCATGGTCGAGAATGTCTTTTACAACCTGCGTCTGGTTGATTTCATCAAGTTTAATCGCAACCTTTAAGGTCGGGGCAACTTGATGAGATAGCCAGTTCAGCGTCCTTTGGAAGGAGTAAGGCTCTGGTTTTGTGGTTAGTTTTAATCGTTCACGATTGTTCCCAATAAACCAAGCCCATTCTTCATTCAGTTTCCAATCAGAACGAGGTTTGGAATCGTCTTTATCTACAAAACGGATATACCGATTGATAATTTTAAAGGCGGTATGCTCTGGATTGTCATAGACGAGTAAATCACGGACTGCATAATAGGCACGCTCATTTTTCAATCGAATCTCAAAACGGTTTTTTACTTCTGCGTCTTCAATGGGAATATCATTTTTCTTGTACTGCTCGTAGTCCTTTTCATAGATACAGAAATAAACTTCACTTTGTAATGAACCGATATAGAGGGTGTTTCCCATACATTCCTTTTCCTCTTTGCGTACCAGTTCGCCACTGCGATAGCTTTTAAAACTGCGGAAGACGGAGATACATTCTTCCTGTTGGCACTTTTCAGTGAGTACAGGGATATTTAAAATCCCTGTCTTATCGTTAATGGCAAGGTCAAGGCGTTTCATCACACCGCCAGCCACCAAAACGTCCATAAAGAACTCATACCAGCTTCTTTGTTGTGCCAGAAGATAGCTTTCAAATTGTCTGCACCCACGACCTTTCAATTCCACCAGAACTCCTTTGTCCAGTTCATGGGAGCAAAGGACGAATATGTCGCCTAAAGCATAATGCTCTGAATAAGAATAGAAACCATAGTCCTCATGAAGAAAATAGGACAGTTTCAGTTGTAAGATGTTTTCGACCACCTGCTGTACGTCTGTTGTCGGAAAGCGAATTCTTACATAATCAAACAGCATTTCAAGGGGAGCGTCGGGATTGAAGCGTTCCAGAGCTTCCCAAAGGGACTGCTGTAAATCCTCTGATGGCTTGACTTTTCCTGTTTCAATATCGCTTAGATACTGCCTTGTAATACCAGTCGCAACAGCTAAACGGTTTTGAGATAGTCCATAAGCCAAGCGTTTTTCTTTTAAATGCTGTAACCAAGTTTGTTCATTCAGTAAAAATCCCTCCAATCAAAAAGGCGTATGTCAACTTTTAAAGCCCATTTGACATACGCTGAAATTTTGTAAATCCCTTGTAACCAAAGGATTTTCTAATGTTTTTTTGACTGTTTCCTGTCGATTTGTACCCCCCTGTTAGATACGGGGGGTTAAGTGCTGGCGTGGCTATTGCCACACCAGCCAGCAAGATCAGTCCACACCTGCGACTTCCGCTTCGCACGTCGCCTGCGTGGACTGTCTGCTGTTGGATAACTTTTTAATTTCCTCCAAGAAATCATATCCTTTTGGTACAAGGGGAGTATAAAACTCTGATATGACACTTGTTCCTACATCAACATAGCCACGACCTTTGATTCGCTTTAAGAAGAAATCCTTTTGTACGTCACTGCCAAACATCATGCCATAGCCCATTTCAGACATACGACCTAAAGCCACTCTGAAATTAAACTGATCACGGATTCCGTCGCCTAAATATTTTGCGTCTGGACGTTGACAAGCCAGTATTAGAAAGAAGCCAGCTTGACGACCTAACATGACAATCTGTTTCAGCTTATTCATAACTGCGGTGTTTTCTTTTGTTCCCAGCATTTCCATGAAAGCGACGTATTCATCAAAGATTAAGAAGTGTGCCGGGAGACCTAAGTAAGCATAATTTTTGCCAGTCTTATAGTTCTTCATCTGCTTCATTTCCTCACTACGTTTCATCATTTTTTCATAGAATGTTTCAATGCAAGAAAGCAAGTCTTCTTTTCTATAGTAGACATTTGCCATCACAGAACCTAAGTCCGCAAGATCAGCATTTTTCGGGTCAAGAATATACAGTTTTGAATCTGTATGAAGCAAGGCTTCAATCAGTGTCAGTATAAAGTAAGTTTTACCGCCACCTGTACCACCAGCAATCAACATATGAGGGAGCTTATCATATTCCCACCATACGTTTTTCATTAAGCGAAGTTTACCATCTTTAGCTTCTACTTCATCAATAGAAATACGACTGGCTATGGTGTCATAGAGCAAAGTATATTCCACATAGGAATCCTTTAACTCTTTATCCGTCAGCTCACAGTACAAGCCACTCTCTAATTTCTTTTCCAAGTGTAAGAGTTGGTCTTGATATTTTCCCAGCGTGATTTCCACCCGTATCTGTATCAAGCCATTTTTAAGTCGATAATACATTTTAGGGAAGTAGGTTATCTTTTCCTTTGTACGACCAGCACTATCTTTAAAGAAACCCTCTGTTTTGACCTGTTCAGATTCATACCACTTGTTTTCAAGTATCATCTTTGCCAGTTTTTGACGGTGGTAAAGTTGTTTAACCGTATCATAGCGAACCCGTTTGAATACAAACGCTACCAGCAAGCAGATAAGAATTGCGACACTGAAACTGATAATTAAATAGGGAATGTCAATCTTATCTGCTTGTGATAGGTTAAAATCCTGCCAGTTGATCTGCTGGATTGTCTTCACATGAAACAGTCCGACAACCAGCAGGAAAACAGGCAGGAGTGACGCTATCGTAAAATGAAAGACTAAATCTTTACCAGATGGGCGAATCCTTTTACCACGCTGTTTCATGCGAAAAAGTCTCCTTTCTACCTAGCGACTATTTGTCTTGTGTCGGTTCTTTCTTTGCTTGTGGTTGAGCTTTGAATGAACTAGAATCCTTTGTCAGCACAATATCGTCTGCCTTGATATACCAGTCAACATCTGCTCCTTGATAGGTGGCAGTAGCAACGGTGTCCGCAATGGGATTGATAAGTTCCACCCGTGCGTTATAATCAAACTCTTTCAAAGGCACGCTGGCAGGAATACTTACTTGAATCATGCGTCCTTGTCCTTTGGATTTTAAGTCATAGGTACGTTCCTTGATTTCATCTGAAACCGACCCGTCTTCATTTTGGATTCTCACTTCACGACGTAGAGCAGAGAATTTCAATTCTCCAAAAGTCGTGTCTTTATCTAATACAATGCCATTTGCTAATCTCATCATTTTTCCTCTCTTTCTTTATTCTTTTATCATGTCGTCAGCATGTAAAAGGTAATTTGTAAAACCACGAGTGCCGATTTTGTAGCCCTCTGCGGTAATACGTGGATTGACTAACTTCACACGTTCCTCAAAGCCGAAATGTTTTTCGCCAGCTTCAGCAGGAAGCACCACCACAATATCATCTGCTCTTTGAACATCAGAATAGAGATTATAGCTTCTTGATAAGACAGTTAGCCGTCCGTTGATTCTTCGCTGAACGACTTTATCCTCGCCAGCAAATTCTAAATTGCCGAATGTTTTTTCCATGTTGGGAATCACAAATTTAAGTTCCATATTTTTACCTATCCTTTCTTTTTTATTGGCTGAATGAATGTTTGATGGTCTTAAAGAGTGGGGAACGACCTTTTGATTCTTGATTTTTTGTTTTCATAAGTTCACTTCCTTTCAAAATCGGGTAAAAAAATAGACACCTCATTTTTTGAAGTGTCTACCTATTAAATATTCAAATTTTATTGGAAGTATCTTTATATCTTCACTTTTCAAGGATAAATCGTCGTATCAAAGCTCATTCATAAGTAGTAAATTAGTAGTAAATTGAGTGGTTTTGACCTTGATAAAGTGTGATAAGTCCAGTTTTTATGCGGATAACTAGATTTTTATGCTATTTTTTAAATAAAAAATCTATAATATAAATTAATTATAAATTATTTTCGTTTTTTATATAATTAGCATTACTTATAATCATATAACTAGTATTCATAATGTTTTATTTTTTTCAATGCTATACTAAAAATGATGTGTTTTAACTATTTATCAGTGTAGAGGGTCATAAATATGAAAAAAGGTAAACGAAAGAAAACATTAACTGGTTGTAAGCAAACCAGTACATCAAAAATCATATTATTTTCAATGATTTTAACGGCTATGAGCGCATCTATTGTATATGCAGCAGATACCAACGTGGCCGATGAACCTAAAGTATCACATACCATCACGGTAACTGCTACTAGAACTATGGAGGATATCATAAAAACACCAAGTGCTGTATCTGTTGTAACAGACAAAGATATTGAAACACGAAGAGTTGATACCGTAACAGATGCTCTACAAATGTTACCTGGCGTGTATAAAAGCCAAAAAGCAAACGGTGGATTACAAATTCGCGGTTTTGATTCTACTGACATCTTAGTATTACTCAATGGTGTACCAATGAATAACACCTTTAATAATGGTGTTGATTGGGAAGCTATACCAGTACATTCTATTGAAAGGATCGAATTAGTACGTGGTCCTAGCTCCTCTTTATATGGTGGCAGAGGTGTTGCTGGTGTTATCAACATTCAAACAAAACAACAACAACCAAAACAATCTGTAAAAGATATCCATTGGCATGGACAAATTGGATATGGATCTCATGGGACACTAAATAATGAGTTAGGGTTTGATGCACAAGTATCTAATCGTATTACTGTCGGTATGTCCGGAGAGCAAAGAAAAACAGATGGTTATCCAGGTTTCTTTATTACCGGCAGAGCTGCCAACATAAGGCCGTCTACTGTAACAGTTACACCAGATAACCCAGTTCCACAAACCAAAGATGGTTCCTATCTATTAGGTAGTCGAGGAGATAAGTCATTTAATAATAAGAATCTATCTGCGTATGTAACGATGAAACTCCGTGATAGAGAATCATTAACCTACTCTTATCTATATACGAAAAATAGATATGCTTATGAGAATCCAATGAGTACCATAACCGTAAATGGTGCACCTATCTTCTCTGGAAATATCAAAATTAACAATCAAAAATATGTAGCACTTAGAACAAGTAGATACTTAGGCTATGATGGATTAAAAGAATATCATGCTCATAACCTACAATATAAAAATGACAAAAATAAGCTACAAGTTACTTTCAATATATTAGATCGAAAAAAAGATGGATTCTCTAGCCCTAACAATCCAAATACACCTAACTACAGCGGCCCTGGTGATGATTCATTCTATCCTGGAAAAACAATTAATTTTGATGCACAAAAAGTATGGGATCGTATGGGGAAACATAGCGTTGTTGCGGGCATTAACTGGAAAAAGGAAAGCTTTGAGCAAAAACGAAGAGAATTAACTAATTGGAGAAATCATTCTTCCTTTGATTCAACCACATATCCTGGGGGATTGTATGAAATCAATAAAGGTGCTACAAATAATTTAGCCCTATTCGTCCAAGACACATATCGTCCTAATTTCAATTGGGCTATTTATACCGGACTTCGTATAGACCGATTCAAAAAATTCGATGGTCAGCATGTTACCTATGATACGAACAATAATAGATACGACACCGTAAATCATGGTGAAGGTAGCTATACTGAATGGAGTCCAAGATTAGCAATTGAACATTATGTAACCGATTCGCTAAATGTATATGCTTCCTATGGTCACTCTTTTAATCCACCACCACTTAGTCAAGTATATCGTTACACAGATGTAGTACGAGCGAATCCAAATCTTGATCCAGAACGTTCAGATACATTTGAAGTTGGTATGAAAAAAGAATGGGGCACAAAAACTGCATTAAATCTATCTGCATTCTATGTAAAAACGAAGGATAAGGTTAAATATGTAACACATTATGATAATAATGGTGATGTAGATTATAAAATGTATGAAAATGTAGACCAAGAAACTCGTCGCGGCATAGAATTAGAACTTCGCCACCAACTATCCTCAAAATGGTCTGTATTTGGAAACTATACATGGCAAATGGGTCGTATAAAACATAAAGATCTTCCTAACACAAATGCAAGCGGATATGAGGAAATCAATTATGATATACCTAAACACATCTTCCATGCAGGTCTTGAATATACTAATGGTAAATGGAATGCCCTTTGGGATGCTCAATATGTAAGTCGTCGACAATCAGTAGATGATATTACAGGTCAATACGGTTCCTCAGATAGCTACTTTATCTCTAATGTAGCAATGAATTACAAATTCTCCAAAGAAGCGACATTACAATTAGGTATTCAAAATGTATTTAATCGTATTTTCTACGATGATGAAGCTACCGCAGGCCGTACATATTCTGCAAGTATGAAGTTTAAATTTTAGTAATCATTCATCAAACTTTACTATATAACTTCTATTTGATTTAACCACAACCATATAAAATCTATCTAAATTTAATATATAAAAGCAAAAAAAGGTCCATCGCATATCGTTTCTATGCGATGGACTTATTTATTCTTCTTCAATTATTATTCCATTTATATATGCAAATTCAATCATAGTGGATCCATAAAATTCACTCACGCCTAATGAAATATTTTCTTTAGGAATTTCTTTCAACTGATTATAAAAGTCAATATACATACTTCTTAACTCAGAATTTTTGATTATTTTATTAAAATATTGTTGAGCTTTATCTTTTCCACCATAATGATAAATATAATACAGTAGATTATGATCGTTTATATCTTCCTCTATAAGTTTTTCAATATTACGTTCTGTATCTTCAAAATCTTCAAATAGCGGTATTATATATTCCTCACATAACTTGCTAACTTCATCTACAGTATATTGATAGCTAGCACCTGCTAATTGATACCAATGCCATTCCGTTCTATTTAACAAACGACCTAATTCTCCGCCATATACAAACCCGTTATGAATATTAGCTTTTTTCATAGATTTAGAATAAATGGCAATATGTGGAACAAACTCTACGCTATCTGCATAGTTATTTCTATTAGCTTGAAAGTAGATTTCAAAGATAATGTCTTTATTCTTAGAGGTTTTCTTTAATTTCTGACCTTTACTAACTACCTTAAAATCAGGAAATTTACTTGCTATCTCCTGCCAAGCTTTTTCACATAACTCTCTAGGTTTCAAAATTGTAAAAGTCCTCCTAAATAGTACTGTATTTCTTTTAAAGATTACTTTATCGGTAAAAACATGGGTTATTTTTTGACACGATACACCATATCGCCGCTATTCCAAATATACATAATGACAGATACGGGGGGTTGTCCGTTTTCCCAAAGCCAGCCTGTATATGTAGTTGTATTGGCAAAATAGCCTTCAGTAATTATTTCAAATTCTGAGTCTACATACTCATTTATAAAATCTTGTAAACAAAGAGACTTTCCATAAAAGCGACCTTCACCCAAGGTTTTGTTAAATATTAGTACCTTACACAAATCTACATCACAGTTGTTAAAACATATTTCTCCTGAGAATGCTTTTTCTTCACCATCTAACAATTGATACATTTCTTCAACTGTTAATGTTAATGTTTTATTATGAATTTTGATTCTATTTACTTTACTACCATAAAGACTGAAAAGGATATTACTTTTTCTATCATGTATAAACTCCATATTATTCCTCATAAGGCAAAATCTAGAATTATAATTCATTGACGCCTATCGCATGGGCAGTGCTAATGCTTACTGCGTCACTTCGTTCCCAGTAAGCAAAGCCACTGCCTCAACATGCGCTGTCATTGGGAACATGTCTACAGGTTGTACTTCTTTTAGTTCATAGCCATAGTGTGTCAATATTTCAACATATCGTGCCATAGCAGCTAGGTTACAGGACACATAGACAATACGTTTTGGTTCCATCCCCTTTTAGGTCCGCATAAGCGAAGAGCTAATCTATTATTTCTCTTGTACTTGTTTACCACTCATATGTTCAATGGTGATTTCAAACATTTGAACTGCTCTACCAGCATGAGCAATCGCTTTGTCTACAAGCTGCTCACTAGGATAATATTTCATAGCAAATTCTTTTAATCGATCTATAGATTCTGAACCTGCCTCTAGCAAACGACATCTTCCAAATATGACTACACTTTGTACATACGGCGCCCAGGATTCAGATTCATCAATACGCTCATTACCATATACAGTAAAACATACCTTATCTGAAGTTCTCAATGCCTCTACTTTATGACCAGCTTTAGCTCCATGAAAATAAATTTTCTTCTTATCGCAATCATAAAAATAATTAATAGGAATAGCATAAGGGTAACCATTATCGCCGTTCATGGCTAAAATACCTCGACGATTAGATTGTAATAAAGCTTCTGCAGCGCTATGGTCTATTTCATTTATCTTTTTGCGAACTGGTTTAAACATAATATATCTCCTAATTTTATTTATTAATCGTATTTACAAGATACATAAAAGTACCACTATTAGTATCATCAACTTTAGAATACTCTTTCCAATTTATTGGATACATATCCGTTAATACTATGGGTGTTTCCATTCCACGCATTGTTCCTTTTCCTGTATTGGCATCCCAATTCATGCATCCAGTTTTAATAGAACCATCCTCAATAGAAAATTCAGCATATGTACAATTTATTTTTGTCGGAGGCTTTAGATAAGACATTTCACTAGTTATCTTAATAGTATAACCTTCAATAAATTTACTAGTTTTATTCCTGAACTCCTCTATACGCATTATATCTTTTAAGTAGTTATAACAACCTTGATCCTTAGCACCTTGCTCCTTCAACACATACACTTCATCATTTATAGTTTTAATACATTTTTTTGTCGTATATTTAAGCTCAATTGGAATCCATTTACCATCTAATATAACAAGAATATCTAGATGTAAATTAGTATTAAAATCAGGAACAAACTCTAGCCGTATTTCACAATCAGGATATATTTCTTTTATAATCCACGCTAAACTAAATTGAAAATCTGCCTCTGAATGAAAGATAGGTCTCCATAAACTCAAGCGATGCATTATATTATGAATATCAAAGTAAAAACACATAATACATTCCTCGAATCATAAAATACACCCCTTTAATTTCATTATTTTACATAATAATACCTTTTTATTAATAAATTTAATAAACACGATATTTATGTAATAATTCAGATAATTGATTATTTAAATGCTTAATTGTAAAATGAAATTTAACACATAAAAAATCTATAGTGAACCTTGTGTTATGATTTAGATGTCTAATCAAAATATAATCGAGGTAATCACTATGGACTACAATAATCATAACACAATATTACGCACAAACACTTAAACTTCGAAGAACGATTTTATTTAGAAAAGAGAATCGTTCTAGGAGATAGTATTGCTACAATTTCACGTGCACTGGGCCGTTCTAGAACAACTATTTATACAGAATTAAAACGTGGTACTGTAATTCAAATTCGACAAGGTAAATCTCAACTTGTATATTTAGCTGATTTTGGACAAGCAACATATGAAAGATAACGTCTTGGCTCCTTTAATACCATGAGAATTGGTGCTATAGAATCTTTTATAAATTAGATTGAAAGCAAGACTCTCGCTAAGCCTTGGTCATTTGATGCTGCTGTTGGATATACTAAACATAAGGGCTTATTTGTGCGTAATGAAAGGGTTTGTACTAAAACTTTATATAACTATCTTCACAAAGGTGTATTAGGTATAAAAGCAATTGATTTACCATTGGTAGTACGGCGTTCCCAACGAAAATCTATTTCTAGAAAACATAAGAGAGAACTTGGTAAATCCATAGAACTTCGCGATCCTAATATTAAAATGCGCGAGGAATTCGGACATTGGGAATTAGATACCGTCCGTAGAACAAAAGATAAGACAAACCATGTTTTAATCTCTTTACTTGAGCGTAAAAGCAGATTATATATGGCTTTATGGTCTCCCTCAACGCGTGTTACTGATGTAAAAGAAACATTACATGCATGGTTAAATACGTTTAAAGATGTTCATCTATCTTGCTTATGTAAAACAATAATTGCAGATAACGGTTTAGAGTTTTCAGAGATATCTAATTTAGAAAATTAAACCTTGTCTATTTATTTTGCTCGACCTTATTCTGCTTGGGAACGTGGATCAAACGAAAGGCATAATGGTTTACTTCGTAGATGTATACCGAAAGGAATGCCAATAAAAGCCGTTTCAGAGGAGACAATTCAACGAACACTTCAATGGTGTAATAATTTGCCACGCAAGCTTCTAAATTATAAAACCCCATTGGATGTCTTTCTTGAAGAAGTTAATAGAATTGTAGATTTGGATACTGTTCAATTTCATATTACAATTTAAAATAGAAATATAATATTAAATTTTCGTAATCAAAGCCACTGCCTCAACGTGGCTCGATTGCTCCAGATTGATGTCAAATATCCGCCTAATTGCTCCGTTTGTTCTCGGAAATAAATCTACGGATTTTTTACCTTTAAAATGCCATTTTCTCAACCACAAACGTTTTCGGAAACAAGTCGATGTACTTGTCCCTACATATATAATGGAACCGCACATATTATCCAATCGTCTCCACTCATCGCTCTGAGGAAACATGTCCGAAAATATGAGATTTCCCATCCACTCGACTTTAAACTCCTGTTCTCAAACAATCAAAACGGAAGTGCTGTTCGCTTTAAAAAAGTATCATCATCTGATACCGATACCGTTTGCAAATCAAAGAATAGATTTGCATGATAAAATTTCCCCGTTCCATCACGCATAGACTTAGTTAATGCTATCTGAGGATCTGTAGTATCAGTATCCTTTACATATTTCCTGTACTTCACTATGTTGTCTTTTCCTACCGCATCATCAGCGGCTGCAACATATCTGCCTATTGCAGTTTTATAATCATCTTTTGAAGTGATCAATATCGTTGTAAAAGGACTATCCGCTGCCTTAATTTCATCCTCATTATTTCTTAGGAGAAGTATATAGATCTCATCAGGCATTTCCGAGAAAGGCTGCTTCGAAACTATATATGACAAAGAAAACGATGATAGTTCACTATCCTTCATGTATTGCTGATAGACCTTAATTCCTTCATGGTAACGTCCCGAAATATGAAGGTCATTCTTAAATTCTGCAGAAAAAGCCGCAAGAAATTCAGCATAGCTATCCTCAGTATATTTAATCGCCTGTTGCATTTTATCTTTAAGATTAGCTTTTTCATGCTGCTCCCCTTTTCTAAGGAAAGCCCCCATGTTCATCTTATTCTCGCAACCAAATAATCCAATCGAAACCTGATTATTTATAAAGGCTGTATGCTTTACACGATTACAAACAGCATCGATATACTTGAATTCTTCATCTCCATCAGTCTTTGAAAACCACGCCGATGTGAGCGGATATTCTCCAGAATACGTTTGCTGTAGAAATTTTCCTCTCATTGCTGGGAAATCTGTTCCATCGACTTTCTTACCTTTGTTTGCCAATAATCCCGCATTTGCAATCTGCCCAATACTATCAAAACTATTTCTAAGATATTGATAAAAATCTCGAATGAGTTTCTGTATCAAGAAAAAACCATCAACATCTTTGCCTGCAATATCTATCGAAAAATCTGGTATGTCCGCCTCTGTTATCGAAATACTCTTATGATTTATTATTTTCTCCGATATTTCTTCATTGTTCTTGTGCGCAATTTCAGTCATTTTATCAGAAACCGCAGCTATGGTATTCAAACAATACCACGCCACCCTAATATTAGCATTTGTATTTTCAATAAACTGCCAAGCCGTATAGACCTTATGCTCAGCAAGTTCTTTTTTTAACACTTCAAAATCCACTGCCGTTTATCCTCTCAATCAATTCTTTTCAGTAGTTCCTTTGGAGACAACTTCCAAAGCCCCCAGTACTCATAAGATACGTCTCTAATTCACGGCATGGATAATTTATCGTTCTTTCAAGCCTTATCTGTTCCTGAGCCGCATTTTCCTAAAGACCATAGTACTTTTGGAGAAGGCGAACTATCTCCGCATCTTTTATTTTAGACTCATATAGTGCTGCAGTTAAAATCGATACTCCAGCTTCTCGCTCCTGTTGTGCCGTTTCATCATCATGACGCAATACTGCTTCTCGCGTAGTATCAAGTAAAAAATATCCAGCTCCTGCAAGATAATCCTTAAAATTTCGTCTCATAAAATTTTCCTGCTTTCTTTATTCATCATCTTGTTTACTGTAAGACTGCTCAATCAACTCCATCACATCGTCAATTTCAGAAGTGTGTTCAAAGAACACCTCGACATCTCCATTGCCCCATCTGCCAAGGCCGGTGATGTCCTTGCACAGTCCCTTTGGATCATGAATCTCCGAAAACTTCATATTCAAAGAAATACGAAGGCGCTGTTTTTGAACTACGATATCAACGAAATTTGTATCCAGCTTGTAGGCGATATACAGTTTCTTAAACTCGCGCTTCACATCCGGCGACAGGTTACAAATCCGTCTGTCGAGCATATCAAAAAGCGTCCGTGTAAATGCATTGATATCGTAGGAATCAATCGTGTATTTCTGGGAAGGTTTTTCCTCTACCAGATACGGTGCAAGTTCAGCCTCAGTAAGCTCTGGATATGTCCAGATCTTTTCTGCCTTTTCGGCCAGCAGCTTTGCACGTTCTTTTATGTGCTGTTCATTCCATTCTGTCAGCTTTACCAGATAGGCATTAAGACGCAGAGCACTTTCTTTGAATCCACCTTCCATATCCATCTTTACCATAAATGTATTATCGCTCATTTCCGAGTTATAAGCTGTCAGCGTCAGGTTTCCTATTGTGTGCAGGTAGGTTTTCTGAACTTCCTTCCAATTTGTGCCAAGCATAGTCTTCCATTCATCACGAAGATTGCTGTTCTGCGGCATAATATGTTCAATCGTATAATTCTCAATAATGATCGGAGCTTTATTTCCGAAGTTCTCAAGGTGGCTGAGAATAAAGTTTCTGGAACGCATATTGTAAATGTCACGGGATACAAATGCCTTCTCAAATTTCTCATCATCCGGGAACTCTTTATAGTCATCACGCAGCACAAAGAAGGCCTTAATAGAATTCATATAATCATTAACCTTGATTTCATTGCGCAAAGTCGCAAAGGTCTTATTAAGCGAATTCGTCGGAATGCTGCAGATACTTCTGCGAAATACATAGCTTATGCACATTTTGATAATCTCAATAAGATCATCTTCCGTGATGACACCCTTTTCACAGTCGTTATGCACTTTAAGCAGAAACGGGAATGCAACTTCCATACGAAGATCGCCAATATCCGAATACAGTGATTTGAGAATAGCCTTGTCGCTGCTTCTGAAAACCATGTTTGTATAGTAAGTAGCATAAGTTAACAGGTCAGCGCATAACTCACGAATCGTACTAAATTCACAATTCAGATGATAGGCTTTGAATCCCTCATAAACTCTGTCAATCTTCGGTATGCGCGTAGTCTTCATTGTCAGGTAATCACGGAAAAATCTGTCCATGACAGATTCCTGCTTCTCGTAATCAAAAAGCAGCTCCATCGGCCTCCACATGTGTTCATAGACATAGCGCTGCTCTGACAGTTCAAGTCCCATCAATACATAGTTTCGGATGAGGTCAGATTCAGACAATTCTTTACCTGTGGAGTTTAGGCTCTCGAAAATTGCCTGAGCATCATCCACATTACGATCAAGCGTAATATTAACAATCTGGAGTTTTCCGATGGCCTCGTAAACATCTTTCGGCTGCAGCTCCATATCAGCGATTTTACCCACAAAGAAGTTATAGTTCGATAGAATACGAGACAGTCCGGTATCACTGATCGGCTTCTTCTCAACAAGACTAATCAGCGGGTCGCGATCAGTTTCTGTAAGAAGCAATTTGTATCTCTCATCACCATCCTCATACTCATTTTTCAAAAGCATGTTATCAATGCGGCGAGCATTGATGGTGCCATCCTCCGGGTGCCCTTCCGCATAGTCACGAAGAGCAATCAAAAGCAAGCTCAGCGTGGTCAAACGCTGCTGCCCGTCGATGATCATATATTTCTGAACACCGGTTGGCATTGCCTGTTCCGCGATATTTACGATGGAACCAACAAAGTGGCCAACCTTATTCTTTTTCTGCATGTCGACGATGTCATTCCAAAGTCGGCTGCACTGTTCCCTATCCCAGCTGTAATATCTCTGATATACAGGAATCAGAAATTGCTTGTTTCCATTTAAGATGGCATAAATATTACCTTTTGTTGCGTCCATTAGGTCAGTCCTCCTGCTTTGTTTCGTATGGCACAGGTTCTTCCGCTACCATCTGTAAATCCTGTGACTTTTTATTAAATGCCTCAGCATAACTAACTACCCGGCGATCCATATCGTTATTGTCCGTCCACAACTCACACTGAAGCATTACTGTTGCGACAGCATCGTCCATGCCCTCCGGCGGGTATTTATGTTTCTTCAGAAGCCTCTTAATCATCATGCGCATCTTGGCACGTGCTGAATCACGCTTTTGCCAATCGATGGAGCGATTCTTTCGGAGTGCGTCTGTGAGCTCTTTTGTTATAGCAATCAGTTCATCATTTTCATAAAAATCCTTTATGGCTTGCGGCTTGGTAAGAGAATCATAGAATGCAAGCTCGTCCTCGGACAGTCCCAGCTCATCACCTTCTTCATGTGCTTCACGAATCTGCTTTGCCATTTTCAAAAGTTCCTCGATAACTTCCTCATTGGTAAGCATTCCGTTCAGGTACCGGTTCATGACGCCCTGAATAATTTCACTGAATTTCTCGGATTTTACGACGTTCGTTCGTCTGTATATCTGCACCTGCTCGGCTATTAGCTTTTTCAGAAGCTCAACAGCAAGGTTCTTTTCCTTCATCTTTGAGATTTCCTCAAGGAATTTAGGATCGAACAAGGAGAATTCTTCTTTAACATCAGAGAACAAATTGATAACACCTTCGCTCTTGATGCTAGATTTCAGAAGTTCATTGATCCGAGCATTCATTTCCGGCAGAGATATCTTCTTACCCTCGCCCTGATTCATTAAGCGCATAACAAGCACGCGGACAGATTCAAAGAATGCTGCCTCCACTCTCAGGTCACGTTCTACCAGCGAAGAACAGAGGGACAAAGCCTGATGCAACAACAGCGCCTCTTTGATAAAGTCCTCTCGTTCTCTTTCCTTGTCAGTACCCACAATGAAGTTAACCGCGCCAGTGATGGCTTTCGAACGTTCAAGATCGGTGCCATTCGTAAACTTGGAATAATCGTATCCGTGGAACAGGTCTCGGCAAATAGACAACTTTTCGAGGAACTTAGGATAGGCAACCTTGGCGATGTCGGTATCACCATAGTTCTTCTTATCACGAGCTGTGTAGTCATTCATGGCCTGCTTCAACGCTGACGCAATGCCAACGTAGTCAACGATCAAGCCGCCTTCTTTATCCTGAAAGACACGATTGACGCGGGCAATAGCTTGCATCAGGTTATAGCCCTGCATCGGCTTATAAACATACATCGTTGCAAGAGATGGAACATCAAATCCGGTCAGCCACATATCAACGACAACGGCGATCTTCATTTCGCTATTATTGTCTTTGAATTCCTTGGCGAGTTCGTCCCTGCGACGCTTATTTCCGATAACAGCACGCCACTCTTCTGGATCTTTATTGCTCTCGGTCATTACGACCTTAACCTTTTCTTTCCAGCTTGGGCGCAGTGCAAGAATACGATTGTAAATCTTCATGGCAATTGCGCGGGAATACGCTACAACCATTGCTTTTCCTGTCAGGAGATCGGCTCGATAATTTTCATAGTGGTCAAGAATATCATTAACCAGTGAATCTATTGTCGCGTCATTTCCAAGAACAGCCTCCATCTGGCCGAGCTGTTTCTTGCTCTTTTCAACCACTTCAGGATCAGCATTATTTGCCATGATGTCGTATTCCTGATCGATAAGGTGGAGCGTAGCCTCATCGAATTTCAGCTTAATGACGCGGCTCTCATAGTAGACCGGTCTTGTAGCTCCATCCTCTACGGCCTGCGTCATGTCATAAATATCGATATAGTCACCGAAAACCTCGCGGGTATTTCTGTCCTTAGCAGCGATAGGAGTCCCGGTAAATCCAATATAAGTAGCATTTGGAAGGCTATCACGAATGATACGCGCCGTTCCAACCTTTATCTCACCGGTCTTAGCATCAACTTTTTCCTTCAATCCATACTGGCTACGATGTGCCTCGTCAGCCATAACGATGATATTACGGCGCTCAGAAAGAGGCTCTGATGACTCTTCAAATTTCTGTATTGTTGTAAAGATAATGCCGTTTGCCTGTCTACCGTCCAGCCAGTCCTTAAGGCAGATATCATTCCTGCCAGAGTTCTCTGTCAGTTTCCTACAGGTAGCATGCACCGGTTCCTGACGTAGAAAATCCTTACACTTTGCAAACTGACCATATAGCTGATCATCAAGATCGTTACGGTCTGTGATTACCACGATAGTTGGGCTATCCAGCACTTCCTGCAGAAGGTGCGCATAAAAGACCATAGACAGAGATTTCCCGCTGCCCTGTGTGTGCCAAAATACGCCACCCTTACCGTCGGTAACTGTAGCGTTCTTTGTGGATTCGATAGCCTTTCTGACTGCGAAATATTGGTGATAACCAGCCAGAATCTTAAACTTCTTCAATCCCTCATTAGAGAAACAGATGAAATTTTTGATGATGTCCAGCAGATGCTCTTTTTCAAACATTCCCTCAAAGAATGTATCAAACTGAGCATATTGCGTATTTTCATAACTGCCGTCTTTTGTTTTCCATTCCATGAAGCGATCTTCCCCGGAAGTGATAGTTCCGGCCTTGCTGGTCAGATGATCGCTAATAACGCAAATGCAGTTATAGATAAACATAGACGGGATTTCCTGCATATAGTTTCTAATCTGCAGATAGCCCTCGGACGCATCGGTCTCCTCACGAGAGGGAGACTTCAGCTCTATAAGCACAACCGGAAGACCATTCACGAAAAGAAGTACATCCGGACGCTTATTGCTGTTTTCAAGGAAAGTCCACTGGTTTGCTACAACAAAGGAGTTATTATCAGGATTTTTATAGTCGACAATATAGACGATGCCGGAGCATTCCTCGCCCTTAACGAAGTACCGGATTTCGATCCCGTGCTGAAGATAATCCATAAAGAGTTCATTCTTCTGAACAAGTTCAGCATTTTCAAAATTCTTTAATTTAAACAGTGCGTCCGTAATAGCATCCTCCGGCATTTTCGGATTCAGTCTGTGCAGCGCTGATACCAACTCTTCTTCATACAAAGGGCTACGGAAGTCACGCTCCAAATCCGGCGCGTAGACATACCTGTATCCCATATTCTGGAATAATTCGATTATCGAATTCTCATAGTCCGCTTCGGTATAAAATCCTGACATGAGTCTCACTCCTTCGTTTTATTTTCTTACATTATCCTCTTCTTAGAGGTGTTTTTCATTCATCTTTGCTCCGTTTCAAACAAGAATTTAGCGGCTTAAAAGGTTACATCGGAGACATCGATTTCGCCTGACATCAGTTGTGGTAAGAGAGCATCTCTGAGCTTGGCAAGCTTTTTATTTTCAATACTGTTATTTACTATACGTTCGAGCATCGGTATTGTAATCTCGCCAAACTGATCAAGCGTTCTTCTGTCGGGAAGGACTATTTCAAAGGTATCATAATCCTTTTTGCCGATATGGATAACTGTCGTGGCGACCTGTGTTTGTTCAATTACATTGAGCAGCGGCTTGATGGTATAGAGCATAAAAGCCTTATCTGAAGGCAGCTTACTCTCGAATATACATACTCGTTGATTAAGCCAAGCTTCAGAGTTTCCCCAGATATATGGCCTAAACTCTCCATCCATACCGACAACGATGTCGCCAGGCTGTATGAGGTGCCCTTTAGGATGAATCTCGGTAGTATACGTCACGAAGGTCTGCTCCTTTAAATCACGTATACGGATAATTGGCTTTCCGAGACCTTCAGTATTAAAGAGTTTTGATGCAAATGGAGCACCATAAATGATGTTGGCAATTGAGTAAATATCAGATTTTATCCAGTTTGAAGGTTTTGTACCTCCAAAAGGAGCATAATCGATAAACCATGAACGGTGCAAAGCCTCCATCTGATCCTGTAAATTCTTGTTTACCTCCGTATTTACTGCTATCTTATCGTCCAGTGATTTCAGGAGTCCGGATATCCTTCTCTGCTCTTCATAATCCGGAACCATTATCTCCAAATTCTTAACCACATCCGTCTGAACTCTCTGCCTTCCAGACGATCCTACCATCGACTTTATCGCTGGCTCACGGACAAGTGAGCTACAAACCAGATAATAGATAAAGTCCTCGTCCACACCATCTTTAGCACGAAACACTATGTATTCTGTAGAGCCAAAGCCTACTTCTCCATCATCAAGAATGCTGACCTTTGCCGTCTTTCCATTCTCCAAGCATGGAGTAATTCTGGCCATAATCGTATCTCCATTGCGGAATTTTGTGCCGCCGGAGAATGGCTCCAGTTCATATCCCGGTACATCCCGGCAAAAAAGTTGCAGCTTATCCATACCGATTTTTTTTGCAACTGTCCCTTTTGCAAGGGATTCTCTTGGATTAAAATACGCTATATCTTTCAGCTTTTTCATTACCCATTCAGCCATATATTCACCATCCTAACCTATATATTTTCTATGTGCCAATTTTACATTGCTTTGTTTTACCATCGCATATTGCAGCGTCGTATCAATCCGTTTATGGCCAAGCAGTTGCTGTAGTTGTTCAATCGGCATTCCTTTATCGATTGCCATCGTAGCAAGTGTGCGACGGAACTTATGCGGATGCACCTTCTCAATATCCAGCTTCTTTCCGAGTTCCCGGAGCCTCCGCTCAACACCACCGATCTGCAGTCTCTCATGCGGAGCACGAAGCGATACGAACAGTGCCGTATTATCATCAGTGCGTTCCTGCAGGTAGTTCTGCAAATGAATTTTAGTCCGTGCGTCGAAGTACACCATCCGTTCTTTGCTACCTTTACCGAACACGACACATTCCCTCTCCTCAAAGTTGATATCATCTCTATTAAGAAGAACCAGTTCTCCAACACGCATTCCGGTTGAAGCAAGCATATCTATCAATGCTAAATCTCTGAACTCCTCACAGCTATCGCGCATTTTCTCCAAGGCCTCGTCGGTATATGTTTCCTTGATTGTCAAGGCCGCCTTCACCTTATGGATTCTTCGAGCTGGACTCTTCAGGATATAATCCTCATCCTCCAGCCAAGAAAAGAAACTCGACAGTATTCTACGGATGTTATCAACGGTAACCTTGCTGGAGTTTTTCTCCTGTTGATACTCCGTCAGGTATGTACGCAAATCATCCGTTTCCATCTCTCGGACGTTCTTTTCCACCTTAGCAGTCATAGCTTCAATCGTAGTCCTGTAATACGCCAGCGACTTTTCTGAGCACCCCTCGATTCGTTTTGCCGCGAGGAAGCTTTCCAGAAGCTGTTCATTTGTTAGTGCTTCTTTGACTTCTTCCTCCATCTCGCTTATTTGTTTATGGAACAACGCATGTTCCAGTACTTCCTGCAGCCTCTCCAACTGCACATTGTTGAGGCAGCCGAGCATCCCCTGCATAACCTCGTTGATTACTTTCTGTTTCATAATCTGTTCTCCTTTTCTATCGTAGAGAAAGACTACGGAGTGGCAATCCCTCTTTTTAACTCTTGCCACTCGCAAGAGTTATAGTGCTATGTTAAACAAGAATTTACTTGATCAAGCACAGGCTATTTTTGAACAAGAATTTCTCGACTTGGATGATATTCCTGCTGACTGGCAGCGAAGCTCTCTGCTTGGAATTGCTGATTACCTCAATGGTCTTGCTATGCAAAAATATCGTCCTTCTGAGGGAGAGCAAGGTCTCCCTGTATTAAAGATCAAAGAGCTACGGCAAGGCATCTGTGATGCCAACAGTGAATTGTGTTCTCCTTCTATAAAGCCAGAATATATCGTTCACAATGGCGATGTGATTTTTTCATGGTCTGGTAGCCTTCTCGTTGATCTTTGGTGTGGTGGCACATGCGGATTAAACCAGCATCTTTTTAAAGTTACGTCCACAACCTATGACAAATGGTTCTACTACGCATGGACTAACCACCATCTCCAAAAGTTCGCTGCTATCGCTGCTGATATGGCCACAACGATGGGACACATCAAGCGAGAAGAGCTTGCTAAAGCCGAAGTGTTAGTTCCCTCTCGTCAGGATTATGATCGTATTGGCAGTTTACTTGTTCCTCTATATGATCTTGTTATTTCAAATCGTATTGAGAATCGGAAACTTGCATCACTGCGTGACGAATTACTTCCACGGCTTATATCTGGACAGATTGATGTTTCGGAGGTGTCATTATGAACGAAAAGGAGTTAAGGGTTCCCTTTAACGCTCCGCTCAATGAGCAGGACACCGAAAAACAAACCTATGGATGCCGCCAAAATAATCCTGATATATGTGGGAAAAATGGTCTGTCGGGCATCTGTGCTTTCGTTAGCACGAATGGAATATGCAGAAAACCATCTCGTGCATGGAAAAAGCAGTATCAGAAGCTCAAGGCCTAAGCCGCTAAATTCTTGTTTATCTCATCATTATTTTCTATCTTCTCATCAATCCCCCCCAACAAATTAGCGATTTTCTTTTGCTCATCCAGTGGTGGTAGCACAACAGGTAATTTATGCTGTGCTGTAATACCAAGATAAGCGCGAGTACTTCCTGCGCCTGCCCAATTATTTAAGGTAGCTTGAAAATCAGGCGAATCGAAATAATACTTTAAAAACCTATTATCGATTCCCTTTTTCACCCTATAATATGTTACTTGTGGCGTTAGAATTATAGTCTCATATGTATTTGGAACTATTGCCGTACGTCCAATGGTAGCTTTGTGGGTAATAAGCACATCTCCGGGTTTTGCAAATCCCTTTCTAAGTGTAGCTGCCTGTTTCTCAGTTATAAAAGCACAGTTTTTAAGATCCACACTCCCACCAATAAGATTATTTGCCATAATGAACGGAACTCCAGCTGGAACATAATCCGATGTCTTTGGATGAATACTGCCATGATTTCCATCTAAAGGCTTTTCGAGCATATCTAAATCTATGAGCTCCTGAACCGTATATTCTTTCCAATCATATTTCATATCCAATCGCCCCCAGCTTTCTACGAATCTTATCCTCAAGTTCATGAGAGCGCTCAAACATATCAGAAAGCTCCGATGTAAGTCTGGTCATTTTCTCTTCGAATGGTTCACCGTCATCTTCCTGCTCCTCGATGCCAACATAGCGTCCCGGAGTCAGAACATAGTCCTGCTTTGCGATATCCTGTATGGTAGCTACAGAGCAGAAGCCCTTTTCATCCTCAAGGGTGCCGTTCTGGAATGCCTCGAAAGTATCTGCGAGCTTTTGGATATCTTCCTCAGTAAAATCACGATGCTTACGGTCTACCATGTGTCCCATCTTGCGGGCATCAATAAAGACCGTCTTGCCTTTCTGTTTTTTCCCTTTTGAAATGAACCAGAGCGTCGAAGGGATCGTTACGCTATAGAAAAGCTGCGGAGGCATTGCGATAATACCTTCAATCAGGTCATCCTCGATAACTTTCTTTCTGATTTCACCCTCTCCACCACTCTGGGTAGAAAGCGCACCATTTGCGAGAACAAGGCCGATCTTACCGTTCGGTGCAAGATGATGGATCATATGCTGAATCCATGCAAAGTTGGCATTACTTGCAGGCGGGATTCCATATTTCCAGCGAACATCATCCATCAGCTTATCCTGTCCCCATGGATTGTAGTTAAAGGGAGGGTTGGCCAGAATGAAGTCGGCCTTCAATGTCGGATGAAGGTCATTCGTAAATGTATCGGCATGATAAGCGCCAAGGTCAGCATCAAGGCCACGAATTGTAAGATTCATGATGGCCATCTTCCATGTGTCCGGATTTGCCTCCTGACCATAAATTGAAATCGTGCCTCTGTTGCCAGAGTGTGCCTGAATGAACTTCGCACTCTGTACAAACATACCACCACTGCCACAGCAACAATCATATACACGGCAATTTGAATAAGGCTTCAAAATTGATACCAGCGTATTTACAATGCTTGAAGGCGTATAGAATTCTCCACCGCCTTTGCCTTCCTTTTCGGCAAACTGGGCAATGCAGTATTCGTAAGTTCTGCCGAGAACATCACGGTTACCTTCGGTTTTTCCCATATCCATGTTAGTAAAGAGGTCAACGACATCACCGAGGATACGCTTGTCCAGATCTGGACTGGCGTAATTCTTCGGAAGCACATTCTTGAGTTTCTTGTTGTCGGCTTCGATTGCACGCATAGCATCATCAATAACCGTTCCGATTTCCGGCTTATGAGCTGCTGCCGCGATCTTATCCCAGCGGGCATCCTCCGGAACGAAAAATACGTTGTCCTCCAGATATGCATCCGGATCATCCTCAAAACCATCACCCTCGGAAACAAGCTGCTGATACTTCTTATCAAATGCCGTAGAGATGTACTTCAGGAAGATAAGCCCGATTATTACGTTTCTATATTCTGATGCCGGGATATGTCCCCACAGTACGCAGGCCGCATCCCATATTTGTTTTTCAAAGCCGATATTGGCAGTATTCTTTTCAGCCATTTACTTGGTCCTCACTTTCCGTAGTTTCATCAGGAATCATCTCCATAATATCGGAGATATCGCAGTTCAAGACGCCACAAATTTTAGCAAGTACACTTGTGGTAACATTCTCATCCTTTCCAAGCTTTGCAAGGGAAGAAGAACTGATCTTTGCTGCTTCTCGCAGCTGAGTTTTTGTCATGTCACGATCAATTAGTAGTTTCCATAATTTCTTATAACTTGTTTTCACTTTGATCCTCATCTATATTCCACGACTCACCATAAAGCTCACAATAGTTATCAGAAAGTTTAAGTACCTTATTATATGTAACGATCTTTCTTGTTTCTGCTGTATATGCATCCTGCTTATCAAATGCAATGAAAATCTGCTTTTTGCTGTCGGCGTATATTTTCATGATTCCGTCGATGGAACCGTCGCTTATATTTTTTAGAATCAGTAAATCATGCGCTATAGCTGGGAGCGCGGTAAGATTCAACACTGCAAGTTCAAATATCACCATTCCTTTGTAATTAGACCCGGTTCCGGTATCGTCTGGTGTTTCAAAGCGATAACTGTTATACTCGTTAAAATTCAGGTGTGGTGGCTTATGCCGTTCAGCAAAAAGGAAATCATTATATTCCTTCATTTTGTCATTTATTGCCTGCTCAATATTCGAGAGTATTGTTTCTATGGCACTCTTCAGCATATCGTTGGCTTTTTTTCTTGCATCCTGCAGATCGGTCAATGTCAGATACGATTTATTCTGCATTTTTAAAGCATCAATCTTTCTCTTTATTTCAGAGTGCCTATCGAGGAACTCTTTTGACAGGTTTCCAACCATACCAAGATCCCGAATCTGATCATTTACTGACGCTACCAGACTCTGAAGGTCTTCAATTTCACGCTGTACACTGTCGCGCTCTGCCGCGAACTGCCCATCCAGTATTGCAGCCAGTTTTTTATGATAGCCTTCCACCTCATATAGCTTCCGAAGGTTAACTTCAGGGAAGAACTCCTGTAGGCCGGAAAGAACAGCTTCTGTGGGATACAGTCCATAACTCAGGCTCATATCAAGCAGACTTAACCGACGCATTTTTGTTTCAATACTTTCTTCCAGTCTGAATGAGACTTTCCCTCGCAGCAAAATCGTCCACTGGAAAATTATTATATTTCTGGCAAAGCAACTTACACTTTGTCCTATCCAGCTTTAGTTCCTCATCATAATTAGCATCATACATTTTATGATGAAGCATTTTTTCTTTTTCCGTCATAAAAACCTTCCATTTCAAATTTATCTTTCTGACATCTAAATCGGCAACTTAACCCTCACACTTTTTTCTCCAAGCCGCCGTGGATAAGTTCTCACGGAGAGTTTGCCGCTTCCACCTACTCAAAACAGTGGAAATCCGAAAGCGCCTTATTTCAAGGGCTTCCGAGCCGATCACCCTTTAACCCTTGACATCAATACTACCGTCTCCACATGCGCTGTCATAGGGAACATATCTACAGGTTGTACTTCTTTAAGTTCATACCCATAGTGTGAAAGGATTTCAATGTCTCGCGCCATGGTGGCTGGGTTACAGGATACATAAACAATACGTTTTGGTTCCATGCCCGCTGCGGATGTTAGTACTTCTTCTTTACAGCCTGCCCGGATAGGATCGAATACGATGACGTCTGGTCGTATACCGGATTTGTAAAGTTTTGGCATTTCTACGGCCGCATCTGCAACGATAAATTCTGTATTGTCATAGCCATTATTTTTTGCATTTTCACGGGCATTAATAATGGCTGGTTCTACGATTTCGATGCCAATAACATGTTTTGCCTTATGAGCAAGGAATAGAGAAATTGTCCCTGTTCCACAATACGCATCGATAACGGTTTCATCCCCTTTTAGGTCTGCATAAGCTAATGCTTGATCGTAAAGCACTGTAGTTTGTTCTGGATTCACTTGAAAGAATGAATGTGGCGATACATTAAATCGTAGGTCCTTAATATGGTCAGTGATTGTACCAGCGCCGTAGAGAACATGATTAGTAGGACCTAAAATGACATTGGTTCGTTTACTATTCACATTATGAACGATGGTTTCCACTTGTGGTATACGATTTATTATGCTCTTAACCCATTCTTCTTGCTGTGGTAAATAATCAGTAGCAGTTACGAGAATAACCATCCATCCAGATTGTCCAATACGACCGATAACATGGCGTAATACACCTTTGCCTGTATGTTCATCGTATGGCTCAACATCAAGTTCTTTGGCGATGTCATAACAAATTTGAGCAATTGTATTATTTCCGTCATCTTGAATAGGGCAATTCGTCCCCTGTACGATATCGTGAGAGCCCATCGCATAGAATCCCATCTTAATGTCGCCTCTAGTACCACCGACAGGCATTTGCATCTTGTTACGATAAGCCCAAGGTTCTTTAGGTCCTAATGCTGGTTTTACAAGATTGGGATTTTGGTGACCGATGCGTTCTATAACGTCTTTCACCTTTTGTGTTTTTAGTGAAAGCTGCCCATCATAGGTAATATGTTGCAATTGACAACCACCGCATATGCCATACAGCTCGCAAGTTGGTTCTATACGATTATCAGCAGGTGTAACAATGTCAATTAATGTACCTGTAGCATATGTCTTTTTCACCATGTTGATGGATACTTTCACAGTTTCCCCAGGCAATGCAAAGGGAACAAAGACGGTAAAATCATCGACTCGACCTACACCTTCCCCACTACTGCCAATGCCGTGAATGGTTACCAAAACCTCATCACCAAGCTTAACAGGTGCATTGAGAATGGCCTGTTGTTTCTTTGAAAGTTTTCCACCTGTATGTTGTTGTTTAGATTTTTTATTACGAGATGTACGACCTGTACCGTTCATTACGCGTCTCTTTTCTTCCAAATTTTAATGATACCAGTCACGATGAGTACAAAGAATACTGCACCAAATTTAACGAGTAATTCTTCGCCTTGAATGTATGGCAAAAGAAGTGGATCTTCTACGATCATTTCACCGGCAACCCATCCAAGTAGTGCACCACCAGCCCAAAGAATAGCTGGAAATTTATTAATAATACGAGCAAATAATGTAGAACAGAATACGATGATAGGTACCGTGATCAACATACCTACGATAACAAGCTCTAAATGACCTTTCGCAGCGCCTACAACACCAATAACATTGTCGATACTCATCATGGCATCAGCAACGATAATCGTCCAAATAGCGCCCATTAAGGAATTTTTAGCTTCAATATGAGCCTCTTCATCATCACCTTTCAAAAGCTGAATGGCGATCCATATGAGCACAAGGCCACCACCTAAATGAACAAGTGGAATCAAAGTTAATGCTTCTACCAAAACGGTAGCAAAGATAAGGCGCATTAAAATAGCACCTACCGTCCCCCATATAACGGCTTTCTTTTGGAGTTCTGGTGCCAATTTACCGGCTGCCATACCGATAACTACAGCATTATCTCCGGCTAATAAAATATCTATCAATATAATTTTGCCAATCGTAACCCACGTGGCCGCTTCTAAAAATTCCATTATACGCACCTCAACTATAATTAATTCTATAACTATCCCTTAACTATACCATATTTCATGTATTTTCTCATCTAAAACAAATGCTTTAATAACTTTCATAATCTACTGCAAAAAAATATCTCTCCTCCTGTAAAAAAGAGAAGAGATATTATACATTCCAATTATTTTTTAAGTTGTTTTACTACTAACGATGCGCCTACTACAAGGATAACGGCAGCTATTTTAATATACAGCGCATACGGTTCAACTGTATGAACAATCAATGTATCTTCCACACTCATGCCAGCGCCGACCCATCCTAGGATACCACCACCAACGTAGAGAATAATTGGGAAACGCTCGATGACTTTCACAAATAATGTACTACCATACACGATGATAGGAACCGTAATAAGCATACCAATAGCAACCATTGTCATGTGGCCACCTGCAGCGCCTACTACACCGATTACATTATCGATACCCATGATACCGTCAGCAATGACAATCGTCATGATGGCAGCTCGCAAACTATCCTTGGCCTCGATATTATGCTCACTGTCATCGTCAGCAACAAGCTTGTACCCAATCCATAACAAAAGGATACCACCTACTAAACGAAGTGCTGGAATTGTATTTAAAGCCTCAACGAAGAGGAATGCCATAACGAGACGTAAAATGATAGCACCTGCTGTGCCCCAGAAGATTGCTTTCTTTTGTAAATGAGCCGGTAAATTTCGTGCAGCCATGCCAATCACAATGGCATTATCGCCGGCCAACAGAATATCGATGACAATGATTTGTAACATTGCCAACAAACCTTGAACAGATACAATGTCCAATTCGTACCTCCTATAACGAAAATATTTAATATACTTATTATACTAAAGAGCATCTACCTTGTACAATACTGTAATGTATCCATCTATTCGTAATACGAATACCTGTATATAACTATATTCTATAGTTTTTAATACACCTAGCCATAATAGATAGACTATGTTAAAATATATCATCAATTTAGGAGGTCATTATGTATCAAACATATTCTATACTACAAAAATTATGGTTGTTCATTAAACTATTTACTCCTATGTGCATCACCCAATTTTCTCTTGTAGGGGGCACATTTATCGCCATCTTCTTAACAGGACAATATAGTACAATTGATTTAGCTGGGGTTGCTACAGGGTACAATCTATGGTTATTATTGTATATCTTTGCACAAGGGACCCTAATGGGTATCACCCCGATCATTGCACAGCTATTAGGAGCAAAAAAAACAGATAGTATACCTACCATCGTCTACCAAGGGTTTTATATTGCAACAAGCCTAGCACTTATTATATTATTACTCGGTGTTTTCGGATTAGTACCATTACTAAATTTCCTTAACTTAGAACCTGCTGCTACGGCTGTTTGTATCAATTATTTGAAAGCTTTCGCACTTGGCCTATTCCCTCTGTTATGGGTTAATACATTGCGTAACACCGTTGATTCCCACGGGTTAACTCACTATTCTATGGTCATCGTAGTAACGAGTTTTGTAGTAAATGTATTCTTAAACTACTCACTGATATTTGGGCACTTCGGATTGCCTGAAATCGGTGGTGTCGGTGCTGGTTATGGTATTGCCGGAGCATGTTGGACAAACTTTATTTTATTTAGTGCGATGGTGCTCTTCCATCCTAAATTAAAGGGATATCGTATCTATAAAGATTGGGTAAGGCCCAAATGGCAATACATACGTGAGCAATTACAAATCGGCTTGCCAATCGGTTCTTCTATCTTTTTTGAAGCCAGCATTTTCAGTATTGCCGGCCTATTGATGGTACACTTTGGTTCCGCTGTCGTAGCGGCTCACCAATCGGTCATTGCCTTTACCAACGTGTTCTATTGCTTACCACTTAGCATTGCCATGGCTTCTACCATTGCTGTAGGCTATGAAGTCGGTGCTGAGCGACACAAAGAAGCTATTCAGTACTCCTACATTTCTCGCGTGTTAGCCATTGTCATTGCGATTTTGATTTGTGCTTTCACATTCACTCATATGGAAAGCATATCTGCATTATTTACAAATGATGAAGAGGTATATAATCTAATTTATAGATTCCTCGGGTATGGCGTCTTCTTCTCCGCCTTCGATGCCATTGGTACACCGTTACAAGGTATTCTACGGGGCTACAAAGATGTAAAAATTGTATTCTATATTTCTCTCATTTCCTATTGGGGCGTTTGCTTCCCTATGGCATACATTCTTGCCAACAACCCAAATTACGGCCCATTTGGTGTATGGATAGGCCTATTAGCTAGCGTAATTGTAGCAGGCATACTATTCACCATTCGAACATGGTATATTCAACACAAACAAGTACATATAAAAGCATAACGCACAAAAGCAGCACTGCAAGTCATACTCAGCAGTGCTGCTTTTCTAGTATAAGGTATTAACTAATTATCTTCGTATTACATTTTATTTCCTTGTAATACATCTTGTTTTTCGACCTTCGACATGCGGAAAAAATTGTATAACGTTTCCGCCGTCTTATAGTTCATAGAATCGACCTTAGCTAATTCATCTATACTGGCTTTTTTCATGGCCTCTAAGCTATTGAAATGAGCCCATAAAGCCTTACGTCGTTTAGGACCAATACCATCAATGTGATCGAGTAGGGATTCTAAGTTACGTTTGCCCCGCAATTTACGATGATAGGTAATAGCAAATCGATGGGCTTCATCACGAATTTGTTGCAATAATTGCAACTCTGGTGAATGATGACTCAAAATGATGCTATCCGATTGCCCTTCTACAAAGACCTCTTCTATCCGTTTTGCCAAGGATATGACTGGCACATCTGTAACACCTACGGCGCGTATGAGCGGTATAGATGCATTGAGCTGCCCCTTACCACCATCGATAATAATGAGGTCTGGCATAGGCCAATCCGTTTCATTACCATAGCGGCGTTCCATGATTTCTGCCATCGATTTAAAGTCATCTGGCTTTCCCTGTGTAGTCTTTAATTTAAAGCGTCTATATTCCTTCTTAGCTGGCTTGCCGCCTTCAAATACAACCATGGAGGCTACGGTTTCAGAGCCTTGTGTATGGGAAATATCAAAACACTCCATACGCTCTGGTAATCGAGGTAAATCGAGGACCTCCGCCAATTTCTTAACGGCACCGCCACTCTTATCAATTTGGTATTGCCATTGGCGGCGACGTTCTTCAAGAAATGTTTCAGCATTTTCATGAGCCATTTTAATCATGTCCATCTTATAGCCACGTTGAGGCACAAGGACATCGACCTGTTGGCCCTTCATGTCACTGAACCAATCCTTAAATAGATGTTGCTCAGAACTTTCCATAGGCAATAATAGTTCTTTAGGAATAAAGGTAGTATCCCCATAGTACTGCTTAATAAAATCAGTCATAATGGTTTCTTCCGAGTCACCTTCATTTTGCACGAAGTAATTTTCTCGGCCTAATAGACGGCCACCTCGAATAAAGAGTAGTTGTACACATGCCAATTGACCATCTACAGCTATCCCCAGTACATCTAGATCACCACGTTGCGTTACCATCCGCTGTTTTTCTTGAATTTTCTCAATGCTTGTCAATTGATCTCGATAACGTGCTGCATCTTCAAATCGAAGCTCTTCCGCAGCTGCTTCCATCTTTTCCTTAATTTCTTTAAGCAATGGAATTGGTTTGCCCTCAAAGAGCGCTATAATTTCATCGATATATTTGCGGTAATCCGGTACAGATATCTTATGAAAGCATGGCGCTTCACAATAGTGCATATGATATTGCAAACAAGGGCGTTCTACCTTCATAGATTTACAGGTACGCAATGGAAAATACTGACGAATCAACTTGAGGACTACATGAACGGCTGTTACATCAGTAAAGGGCCCAAAATATTTAGCCCCATCCCGTTCAAGGCGACGTGTCATATATACGCGAGGATAGTCTTCTTGAACAGAGATTTTAACATAAGGATACGTCTTATCGTCCTTAAGGGAAATATTGTATTTCGGCTTATGTTCTTTGATAAGCGTATTTTCTAATATGAGGGCTTCCATTTCCGTCTTTGTTTGAATAATCTCTACATCGACGGCACGCTTCATCATCGCCGTTACCTTAGGCGCCCTATTCGCATCATTACGCACATAGGATCGCACGCGATTGCGTAAATTAATCGCTTTACCCACATAGATGATGCGGTTATATTGATCACGCCATAAATAAACCCCTGGTGTGGTCGGTAAATGGCTAACCTTTTCTAATAACTCTTCAGACGGCATATATCCTCCTTTCTTCGTCAATTCTCCATACCATTATAATTAATACTCCATTGTCGCAACCATACAAGGCAGTGCCATACAAATTATTTCTTTTTCTTTGCAGCATTCATAAATGTATTAGTCTGTTCTAATACAGGACCTAAGAATTTTCCTGTATAACTTTCTTTCACATTTGCAATCTGTTCCGGTGTACCGGTAGCCACGATGGTACCACCGCGGTTACCACCTTCAGGACCTAGATCAATAATATAATCAGCCGTTTTGATAACATCGAGATTATGCTCAATTACGATAACTGTATCGCCACCATCTACCAGTTTCTGCAATACATCTAAAAGCTTTCTAATATCTTCTGCATGAAGGCCTGTTGTAGGTTCATCAAGGATATATAGAGTTTTACCTGTACTGCGACGTGCTAATTCTGTGGCCAATTTAACCCGTTGTGCTTCACCACCAGATAATGTGGTTGCCGCTTGGCCTAAACGAATATAGCCAAGACCAACCTCTTGCAATGTTACCATTTTCTTGTAAATTTTAGGGATAGCACTAAAGAATTCTACTGCATCATCTACGGTCATATCTAACACATCGGCAATAGATTTACCCTTATATTTAACCTCTAGTGTTTCCCGGTTGTAGCGAGCCCCTTTACAGACCTCACAAGGCACGTACACATCTGGTAAGAAATGCATTTCAATTTTGATGATACCATCTCCACGACAAGCTTCGCAGCGACCACCTTTTACATTGAAACTAAAACGACCCTGTTTATACCCGCGCATCTTAGCCTCTGGTGTTTGACTATATAATTCACGAATCGCATCGAATACGCCTGTATACGTAGCAGGGTTAGAGCGAGGTGTACGACCGATAGGGCTTTGGTCAATGTTAATGATTTTATCGATATGCTCTAGGCCGCGAATTTCTTTATGGGCCCCCACCTTATGATACGAACGATACAACTGATTAGCTAGCCCTTTATACAGAATTTCATTGATTAAGGTAGACTTACCAGAACCGCTGACACCTGTAACAACTGTAAATAGTCCAATTGGGAATTTCACATTAATATTTTGTAGATTATTTTCTTTAGCACCTCGAATTTCGATGCAGTTTTTACCAGGTTTACGTCGTTCGTCAGGAAGAGCGATAAACTTGCGGCCGCTCAAATATTGACCGGTAATGGAGTCTTTCACCTGCATAACCTCATCTACAGTCCCTGCTGCAATGACTTGACCACCATGCTCGCCCGCACCTGGTCCAATGTCTACAAGGTAATCTGCAGCGCGCATTGTATCCTCATCATGTTCTACAACGAGCAGTGTATTACCAAGGTCACGCAATCCTTTTAAGGTATCGATAAGTCGATCATTATCTCGTTGGTGTAGACCGATGGATGGTTCATCAAGAATGTATAATACACCAACAAGACCAGAACCAATTTGCGTTGCTAACCGAATACGCTGTGCTTCACCACCGGATAAGGTGCCTGCACTCCGATTCATAGTAAGGTAATCAAGGCCTACATTATTGAGGAAGCCTAGTCGAGCATTAATTTCTTTTAGAAGCTGTGCACCAATCACTTGTTCTCTGTCAGTTAACTGCAAATGACTAAAGAAATCTAGCGCTTCTTTAATCGTTAATTGGGTTACTTCATTAATGTTCTTATCCCCTACGGTAATTGCTAATACCTCGGGTTTTAAACGGGCGCCATGGCATGTAGTACATGGTTTAATGGACATGAATTTTTCAAATTCTTCGCGCATAGAATCGGTAGATGCTTCGCTATGGCGGCGTTTCACCATCGGCAAAATACCTTCGTATTCGGTGAAAAATTCCTTTTCTTCACCGCGCATATTTTCATAGGTAAAAGCCACCTTGTCCGTAGTACCGTACATGACCTTTTTCTGTAATGCCTTAGGCAATTCATCATAGGTAGACTCTAAAGAGTAACCATTCGCTTTCAACAATCCTTCTAACTGTCGCATAAACCATGCATTAGGATTAGAGCTCAACGCCTGTACACAACCATCGGCAAAACTAATAGAGCCATCTGGAATTACGCGTTCTTCATCAACCTCCATGGTAGAGCCAATACCCAAACAAGCGGGGCATGCCCCAAAGGGACTATTGAAAGAGAACATACGGGGCTCAATTTTTGGTAATGAAATATGACAATCAGGGCATGCAAAGTTTTGACTATACATATGCTCTGGGCCATCGACCTCTTGAACAATAACGATACCTTCTGCCCATTTTGATGCGGTCTCCATAGAGTCTGCTAAACGGGATTCAATGCCTTCTTTGACAACGAGACGGTCTACAACAATATCGATGGAATGCTTTTTATTTTTCTCTAATACAATATCCTCATCCATTGTGCGTACCACACCATCAACGCGAGCACGGACAAAACCCTCTTTTCGTAGTTGTTCAAAGACGGATTTATGTTCCCCTTTTTTTCCTTGAATCATAGGTGCTAAGATTAAAATCTTAGTTCCTTCAGAAAAGCTCATTACATCATCTGTCATTTGTTGAATCGTTTGTTGTGTAATAGGTTTACCACACTCTGGACAATGAGCATGTCCAACACGGGCAAATAATAGACGTAAATAGTCGTAAATCTCCGTCACCGTACCAACTGTAGAACGAGGATTTCGACTTGTAGTCTTTTGGTCGATAGAAATGGCTGGAGATAAACCTTCAATATAATCTACATCAGGCTTATCCATTTGTCCCAAAAATTGACGCGCATAGGCCGACAGTGATTCTACATAACGCCGTTGGCCTTCTGCGTAAATCGTATCGAATGCAAGGGACGATTTACCAGATCCACTTAAACCAGTTAAGACAATAAACTTGTCTCGCGGTAGTGAAATATCTATATTTTTAAGGTTATGCTGACGTGCACCTTTTACAATCAATTGATCTTTCATATATGTACCTTTTTACTTTTTGGTGATTGTTTCTTAGAATTTTTTCGTGGTTTTTTTAACTTACTGTCACCTACACTATGCATATCGGACCATTGTTGACGAAGTTCGCCCAATTGGTCACGTAATTTGGCAGCCTTTTCAAATTCCAACTGTTTAGCAGCCGCCTTCATTTGACGGTCAAGCTCTTCAATCTTGTTATATAGTTCTTCTGCCGTAATCTCTGCTACCTTAGTAGCATCTGCATCTTGAGCATATGGTTCGTGGCCATGGTCCATACCAGCTGCAGAGGACTTCTTTTTCCCCTTCTTTGGTGAAAGCCCTTTGCCATCGGTGACCATATCTTCTTCAATTTTAGTGAGCTCAATAAGCTCTTTCACATCTTTAGATACAGATTTTGGCGTAATATGATGTTCAATATTATATGCCTCTTGTACTGCACGACGACGATCTGTTTCGTCCATAGCGCGTTGCATAGAACCGGTTACACGGTCAGCATACATAATAACATGACCATTCACATTACGCGCTGCACGACCGATAGTTTGAATCATAGCTGTATCAGAGCGTAAGAAACCTTCCTTATCGGCATCTAAAATAGCCACCAAGGAAACCTCTGGCATATCGAGGCCTTCGCGGAGCAAGTTGATACCGACTAATACATCGAATACACCGGCCCGCAAATCACGAATGATTTCAGCCCGCTCGATGGTAACGATATCCGAGTGAAGGTAACGAACACGAACACCCATTTCCTTCAAGAATTCCGTTAAATCTTCAGCCATCTTCTTCGTCAATGTCGTAACGAGAACCCGTTCATTCTTAGCGGCGCGCTTATGAATCTCACCGAGTAAATCATCCATTTGCCCCTTAATAGGACGAATTTCAATGGATGGATCAAGTAGCCCTGTAGGACGAATGATTTGCTCTGCCACATTCGTTTCTACTTCCATTTCATACGGTCCTGGCGTTGCTGATACATACACTATTTGATTGATTCGTTCTACAAACTCATCAAATTTCAATGGTCGATTGTCGAGAGCTGACGGCAAACGGAAACCATATTCGATAAGAGATTCTTTACGCGCTCTATCCCCATTGTACATGGCACGAACCTGAGGAATGGTTACATGAGATTCATCTACCATGATGAGGAAATCATCAGGGAAGTAGTCTATCAATGTATATGGTGCTTCCCCTGCTTTACGCTCCGACATATGGCGGGAATAGTTTTCGATGCCTGAGCAGTAGCCCATTTCTTGCATCATTTCTATATCATAACGGGTGCGCTGTTCAAGACGTTGCGCCTCGAGCAGACGATCTTCTGCTTTCAGTTTTGCCAACTGCTCATCAAGTTCTGCCTCAATGCGCTCTACCGCAATTTTCATTTTTTCTTTCGTTGTAACATAGTGAGATGCAGGATAGACCGCAACATGTTTGCGCTCTGCAATGACTTCTCCCGTTAATGCATCCACCTCAACAAGACGGTCGATTTCATCGCCGAATAGTTCCACTCGAATTGCTCTTTCACTATAGGCAGCAGGGAAAATTTCTATAGTATCCCCTTGTACGCGGAATGTACCGCGAATAAAATTCATATCATTACGCGTATATTGGATATCTACGAGTTTAGACAGAATTTCATCACGAGATTTCGTCTGACCTAATCGCAAGGACAACACGAGATCAGAATAGTCCTCCGGGTCCCCTAAACCATAAATACAGCTAACAGAAGCAACGATGATAACGTCTCGACGCTCAAATAAACTCATAGTAGCACTATGGCGCAATTTATCGATTTCATCATTAATAGATGCATCCTTCTCGATATACGTATCGCTAGAAGGGATATACGCTTCTGGTTGATAAAAATCGTAGTAAGATACAAAGTATTCTACCGCATTATTAGGGAAGAAACTTTTAAACTCGCTGCAAAGTTGAGCAGCCAATGTTTTATTATGGGCGATAATCAAGGTCGGTTTCTGAACCGCCTCGATAACCTTTGCCATGGTAAAGGTTTTTCCTGTACCAGTTGCACCTAATAGGACTTGAGCCCATTCGCCACGCTCAATCCCGTCTGTAAGAGATTGAATAGCTGTAGGTTGGTCCCCAGTAGGCGTAAAGGGCGCCTCCACTTTAAATGGTTGGCCCCCTTCATAGTTATAGCTATTATGTTTCATTACTGTTCATCCTGATGTTTACGGATAGCCTTGAGTTCTTCCTCTGACAAACGACGACCTGCATTTTCAGCTTGGTTCAATGTATCCTCACCTTCTAACACTTCGATGAGCATAGCAATGGAAAAGCGATCTAATGTAGGCGTTGTCTTTTGAATTTCATCGGCCATCATCCAATCTGATTCAGTATAGTTATTAATACGATCTGTAATTTCTTCCCAGTTTGAAAGTAGTAATCTCGTAATAGGACGATATAATTCAATACCGAAATACTCGATTAAGCTAACGATTTTTTCCATATTTTCTAGGCTTACATTACATTCATTTTTTTTATTTTCAGATTCTACATATTCAAGTAAGAATTCCCGGTTATATTTATTTGTCACCTTGAATCATTCCTTTATTAAATAGTGCATTGGCAAATTCTTTTGCATTAAATGGACGTAAATCATCCATGCCTTCACCAACGCCAATCCAACGTACAGGTACGCCTAGTTCTTCTTTAATAGAAATAACTACGCCACCTTTCGCAGTACCATCTAATTTAGTAACTACAATACCATTAACAGGTACGGCTTGACCAAATAATTTAGCTTGGCTTACCGCATTTTGACCTGTAGTGCCATCGAGAACGAGCAATGTTTGATGCGGAGCACCCTCTACATGATTGTTCGCTACGCGGCCCATTTTTTTAAGTTCTTCCATAAGATTTACTTTTGTATGAAGACGACCAGCCGTATCGACAATTACCATGTCTGCATTACGTGCCTTTGCGGCTTCCATCGCATCATATACAACGGCAGCAGGGTCCGCACCTTCCTTATGTTTTACGATAGGTACGCCTACGCGGTCAGCCCAGATGGATAATTGGTCCGCCGCCGCCGCACGGAATGTATCCCCAGCAGCGATGATAACCTTTTTACCTTCTTTAGTATAGTAGTTTGCCAATTTAGCAATAGTTGTAGTCTTACCCACACCATTAACACCAACAACCAGGATAACCTCTGGGTGGTGAAGTGTGATTTCATCCTCTTGGTCAACTAACATTTCTGTGATGCGGTCTTCCATGAATGGCATTACATCACCAGTATTGTTAATAACACCTTCTGTAACACCACGGCGGATTTCCTTCATCAAATACTCTGTAGTCTTAGGACCTAAATCGCTAGTGAGCATGACCGCTTCTAAATCATCAAGAAAATCATCATCGATTTCTGCATAACCAATGATCACTGTTTCTACATTTTTTACAAAGGACTTACGAGTTTTTTCTAAGCCCTCTTTAATTTTATTAAAGAATCCAAATGCCATTATGCTAGATCCTCCTTCACATCTTCAAATGAAACCGTTAACAATCGAGATACACCGCGTTCCACCATGGTAACCCCTTGTAATACTTCGGCAGCTTCCATCGTTTTCTTACGATGTGATACGACGATAAACTGTGTTTCCTTATTTACCCGATTCAAATAAGAACTAAATCGCTCTACATTTGCTTCATCCAAAGCAGCATCAACTTCGTCAAGCACACAGAAAGGAGCCGGACGATAGTCGAGAAATGAGAATAATAAGGCTATAACCGTTAATGCTCTTTCTCCACCAGATAATAATGTCAATTGCTGACGTTTTTTTCCTGGTGGTTGAATGTAGAAATCAATACCACCAGTCAAGATATTTTCTGGGTCGGTAAGTACGATTTGAGCCGTACCGCCACCAAATAATTGACTGAATACATGTTGGAACTGCTTACCTACCACATCTAATACATCATAGAGTTGCGTGCTCATGGCCTTATCCATTTCAGCGATAACTGCCTGTAATTGCTCTTTTGCCGTATCGAGATCTGCTAATTGATTCGATAAGAAATCATACCGAGTTTTCGTCTCTTCATACTCTTCTACAGCATTAGGATTTACAGATCCAAGTTCTGCGATTTCTGCCATTAAACGAGCTTGTTCCATTTTCCAATCATTCACAGAGCCGGCAATATTTATATGCTGTGCATCTTCCAATGAATAGCCTAATTCATTCAAATTCTCTATAGCACGATCACAATCCATACGATAACGCGTCAATTTACCTTCTGCTTCAACTAGACGATTTTGAACCACCTTATACCGTTGGTTGAGTCGGTCTTGTTCGGCTAAAATTGATTCAATCTCCTCCCGTGCACCAGCAGTCGATTGATACGCTTCATCACGTAAAGCGCGAAATTTTTCAACCTCTCCACGAATCGCTTCAAGAGACTCATTAGCAACTCGAATTTGTTCAGGAATCACAACATTCAAACGCTCTTCACTAGAGTGTAATAACTCCATGAGAGGTTCTAAGCGAGATGCTATGGTTTCCAAATTTTGCTTTCGTTGCTCTTGTTGTACCTTACGTTCTTCTATAGTGCTTTCTAAACGTTCACAAAACAATCTAGAGGCTGTAAAAGCTTCATAGGCCTCTTGCTGTGCCTTTTGTAGCGTACTTAATCGTTCCATAATTGCCGATTGATCACCTTGTTGTTCAGGTGAATTATGTAACGCTGACAATTCTGATTCAGATTGTGAAAGCACATGTTTTGTTTGTCCCATGTCCACGTCAATTTGAACGATACGTTCCTGTTCATCATGAAGCACACGCTTTTTACGTTCTAATTGATTTTCAATGTTCTGAATCTTCGCTTGACTGGCCGAGAACAAAAGATTGGTGTGTTGATATTGTTCATCCAACACACTTCGCTCACGTTGCGCCCGTTCAATATGATTTTCTTCATCCTTGATTTGTTGTTCCAGTTTGGCCGTACGCTCTTCTACAGAAGCTAATTCGGCCTCTAAACGAGCCGCTTCTTCACGACGACTTAACAAGGAACTGCGTTTTTTCTTCGTTGCACCACCAGTTAAGGAGCCACCTGGTTGGAATTGTTCACCCGTCAATGTAACGATGCGTAACTGCTGATTATATTTCTTTTGTAACGCAATAGCCCGTTCCATTGTTTCTACAACTAATGTACGGCCCAACAAATATTGGAATATATGATTATAGGCAGCATCGAATTCAATACAGTCGACAGCTGTCCCAATGACACCATCTTCCGACAATGCAGGAGTATCATAAGGTCGCCCTTTTACAGAATCCATCGGTAAAAAGGTAACGCGCCCCCCTTGTATTGATTTAAGGAATTGAACGCCTTCTGATGCGGCTTTAGCTGTCGTTGTTATGACATGGTTAACGCTACCACCTAATGCGATTTCGATAGCAACAGTAAATCGATTATCTACGGTAAATAAATCACCTACCGCCCCTTTAATCGCTTCACGCCATGGGCCCTTACCATTAAGGATGTTTTTAGTTCCTTCTAAGTAACCTTCATGTTGTTCTGCCCATTGTGCTAATAATTCTAATCGCCCCTGTGCCTTTTGCACATCGCTACTCATGCGATTTAATGCCTTTCGAGCTTCTCGCAATCGTTCTGATGCAGACCGTTCTTTATCAACTAAGGACTTCCGTTTATTAGATAACTCATTAAATTGAGTTTCTAAGGATTCATGTTCAGATTTCGCTGCCGATAAATTGTATTGAACCTCTTTAATTTCTGCTTCTAATGTTTCTACTTGAACAGCGGACTCAGATTTACGAGATTCTAAATTTCGCAATGTAGCCTTCGCTGTTTCAATACTAGCAACTAAATCTAATTGACGCTGTTGAAAGGCTTGTCTGTCGCTTTCTAAGGACTTCCATGATGATTGTTCCGCATCTAATTGAGCAATGGCCTTATTATAATTTTCCTCTAAAACTACGAATTGAGTGCGTTCAGATTCTAATTGAGCCGTTTCATCCTCAATAAGGCGATCTAAAATAAGCAATTGCTGCTCTTCACCCTTTTTAGACGCTTCTGCTTCGCTAATACGCAGAGAAGTATCTTCTACTTCGCGCTTAGTTGTACGCAACTGTTCTTCTAGTAGTGTTACAGTACCATTGATGCGTTCTTCTTCCCGTTGTTTGTCGCTAAACTGTGCTTCCCAAGATTTTAATTGTTCTTGATCCTTTGCATTTTCAGCTTGTAATGTATGACGCCGTGCATCGAGGGTAGATAATTGCGTTTGTAGTTCAATTTCTTCATCCTTCAATGCAATATTGTCATTTTCTGCACGGGTTAATAATCTATCAGCCGTCTTGTAATTATGAAAGCCGATAACACCATCATATTCGCGTTTACTACGGCTTAATGCCATATATTTTTTTGTCGTTTCCGCTTTTTCTGCCAGAGGGCCTAATTGTTCCTCAATGGTCGCCATAATATCGCGAACCCGTTCCATATTCCGGTCAGTGCTCGCAATACGACGCAATGCATCCTCTTTATTAATTTTAAAACGAGAAATGCCTGCAACGTCCTCAAATATAAGGCGACGTTCTTCTGGTTTACTATTAAGAATAGCATCGATACGATTTTGCCCAATGATAGCCATCGAATCTTTGCCAAGGCCTGTATCAGCTAATAACAAGTGAATATCCTTTAGACGGCAGGTCCGTTTATTAATGAGGAACTCACTTTCACCTGTCCGATAGATACGACGCGTAATGGCTACCTCTTGCATGTCCACATCGAGTTGACCATCTGCATTATCAAATACAAGGGTAACCTCGGCAGCACTCATCGGTTTTCGTTTTTCTGTGCCAGAGAAAATGATATCCTCTGCACGTTGGCCCCGTAAATTACGCACATTGGATTCCCCTAGAACCCATTTCATAGCATCCGTAATATTACTTTTACCACTCCCGTTAGGACCAATAACGGCAGTCATCCCTGGGGAGAATTTTACAACTGTTTTATCAGCAAAGGATTTAAATCCTTTTAATTCTAGCCGCAGTAATTGCATGACTGCCTCCTTTCTTAGTATAACCCCATTAAATCATATCTTTAATTATACCACATATACCATGCCATCTATACTGCATTGTACTGTATCAATATCATTATTTTCTCGCCATGTGAAAGTTATATCTTCATATGCTCGTTCGAAATATGTTACATTACGTTTTTTTAATCCCCTTACCTTAGACGTAAGACATCGTGGATAGGATATCGTAATGGTACGAATTGGATTTCTAAAATATTCTGTATGCTCATCGATACAATATGCTATGCGCTGCTTCCACTGCTCATTAGTCACTAGTTCTCCCATGGCAGGCTCATAAGGACCTGCCAATAGACTAGTACCTGTATCGAGTTCTTCAGTACTTTGCAATCCAGTCCGAATAACAGTAATATGATGCGATTCAAACCAAGTCTTTAAAAACGCACAATACTGTAATGCTAATTCCAATGATAATGGCTCATATATACCTGACTTATATTGTTCCGCCAATTCCGTATGATCTATGACAAGAACGGGATAAATACGTACAAAATCAGGCTGCAATGCAGTTATTTCAACAGCTGTTTGTATTATCGTTTCCCATGAATCGCCTAAAAGCCCCGGCAACAGTTGTAGTCCTACGGTAAATCCAAACTTTCTTAATTGTTTAACAGCCAATTTTACATCATCAGAGGTATGACCGCGTTTAGCTAAAGATAGTACGGTATCATCCATCGATTGTACGCCGAGTTCTATGGTCTTCATACCAAATGAACGCAGTAATTCTAATTGTCCATCACTTACGGCATCAGGCCTTGTAGAACAACGAATACCATCTATAATACCCGCTTGTAGCGCTTCATTAGCAGGTGCTAATAATTGTTTTTGTAATTCTTGATCAATAGCGGAAAAGGAGCCTCCATAAAAACAAACCTCCCAATATTTATCCGCTCTAGACTCGCCTACATAATCTCTAATGGTCGATGTAATATATGCTGGAGTCAAATACCCTATGCCTGATATTTCTGTAATACGAGACTGATTACAAAATGTACACACATGAGGACAGCCCACATGAGGGATAAAAAATGGAATCATACCATATTTCATGAATAAACCTCCTTCCTATTACTAATCTACGCTTCACGGTTCATGCTATTATATGTAAAAAACCTAAATTAATAGTTCCTATATAAAAAGCGCCTTGCGGCGCTTATTATATAGCAGCCATTAACCGTTCTAATGTCAATTGTGCTGCATGTTGTTCTGCTATTTTTTTACTTTTACCAGTACCTGCCTCATAGGTAATCCCATCGATGGATACCTCCATCATAAAAGTCTTAGCATGATCAGGACCAGACTCACTGATAAGACTATACACTATATGTTTATCACCATCACGTTGTACAAATTCTTGTAACAGTGTCTTATAATCTTTACCACGCTTACCTTCTAATGCTTGTTTAAGATTAGGAGCTAAGTGATGAAGAACAAAGTCCATTACGGTTTTATAGTCAGTCGTTATATATAACGCACCAATCAATGATTCAAATGTATCAGCTAATATGGATTTTCTATCACTACCACCAGAGGACTTTTCCCCATGGCCCAGTAATAAATAATCACCTAAATGCAATGTACGACTAACGGTAGCTAATGAATCTTCACAAACTGTAGCCGCCTTAATCTTAGTCAAATTACCTTCAGACATATCGGGATATGTTGTAAATAAATATTCACCGATGATTAAATCCAATACAGCATCACCAAGAAACTCTAAGCGTTGGTTATGATGAATATGCTTAGATTTATGTTCATTCGCATAAGATGTATGAGTAAAAGCACAATCTAAAATCGAGATATCAATATTCGGTATATGTAAACGACTAACAAGCTCATGAAGAGAATCTTCACGAGCTTGTGTCATTATAGTATTCTTATGCGATACGTGACGCCCCATTAGTCTTCATAACGGCGAACACAAAGTGTACCGTTATGACCACCAAAGCCAAAGGAGTTGGAAAGAGCTGCTGTAACATGTAAATCACGAGCACCTTCACGTACATAATCAAGGTCTAAACCTTCATCTGGATTATCACAGTTAATTGTTGGATGAACCTTACCTGTTTCGATTGCCATTGCCATTACAATAGTTTCAATCGCACCAGCAGCGCCCAACAAGTGACCGGTCATAGATTTTGTAGAGTTAACAGCGATATCTTTTGCATGATCACCGAACAATTCTTTAATAGCCAATGTTTCGTTTTTATCATTCAAGCCTGTAGATGTACCGTGAGCATTGATGTAGTTAATTTCTTTAGGGTCAACACCTGCATCTTTAATTGCTAATTCCATACATTTACGAGCTTGTACACCACCAGGAGCTGGAGCTGTAATATGATAAGCATCGCCATTAGTGCCATAGCCTACTACTTCTGCGTAGATATGAGCACCACGAGCTTTAGCGTGTTCTAATTCTTCAAGTACAACGATACCTGCACCTTCACCCATTACGAAACCGTCACGATCCTTATCAAATGGACGAGATGCTTTTGTAGGCTCATCATTGCGTGTAGACATAGCTTTCATAGCCGCGAAGCCAGCTACAGCAGCAGGAGAAACAGCAGCTTCAGTACCACCTGCAAACATGATGTCTGCATCACCACGTTGAATAATGCGGAATGCATCACCAATTGCATTAGTACCAGAAGTACAAGCTGTCACGTCTGTAATAACAGGACCTTTCAAACCTAGGCGAATGGATACACGTGCAGAAGACATATTTGCAATCATCATAGGAACTGCAAATGGGCTAACACGACCAGGACCTTTTTCAAATAATGTTGTATACACATCATGGATAGAGTCAATACCGCCAATACCAGTACCAACTACTGTACCACAACGGTCCAAATCTTCTTCATCAAGTGCTAATTTTGCATCATCAGCTGCCAAAACAGCTGCACCAATTGCAAATTCAACGGAACGGTCCATACGGCGAGCTTCTTTTTTATCTACGCCATATTGAGTAATATCAAAATCTTTTACTTCACCTGCAATGCGTGTTGCATAGTCAGATGCATCAAAGCGTGTAATTGGGCCAATACCAGACTTACCCTCTAACAACGCATTGTAGAAATTCTCTTTACCGATACCTACCGGAGTAATCGCTCCTAAGCCAGTAATTACTACACGTTTTTCCAATTATTCCACCTCTTATAGCTATATAGCCCCTTTAATTAATCGATTTCTGCTACTTGTTGTTTTAACTGTGCAAAAATATCTTTAACTGGCATAATCTTATCGACTTTTCGCATATTATTGCCAGAGAATACTAACCCCGTTTCCACATCACCTTGTTGCGCTCTAGATAAAGCACGGATAATACAGAATTTATGGGAACAATGTTTTAAACAATTGTCACATACTGTTGGTGGCGCTACAGTGCCATCAAGAACAGATTCAGCAAATTTATTTTTAATAGCTTGGCCTGGTAAACCTACTGGACTTTGAATCAATACAATATCCTCAGGATTTGTGGCACGCACATACATTTTTTTCAATTCATCAGATGCATTACATTCATCAGAAGCAGCAAAGCGACTGCCCATTTGAACGCCATTAGCACCCAATTTAAACATATCTACGATATCTTTACCATCTAAAACACCACCAGCTGCAATAACTGGAATATTTTTAACGGCTGCTACAACTTCTGGTACGATTTCACGAGCAGAACGATCCGTTCCCAAGTGACCACCAGCTTCGCTACCTTCTACGATAACTGCAGCGGCACCTAAACCTTCAGAAATGCGCGCTAATTTTGCAGAAGAAACAATAGGTACGATTGGAGTACCAGACTCTTTACCCATTGCGAACATATCTCTTGAAAAACCGGCACCTGCCACTACAAGATCAATGCCCTCTTCGATGGCAGTTTTTACAAGACCCGCAAATTGCGTTGCTGCTACCATCGCATTTATACCAATAATACCCGTAGGTGATAATTTTCTAGCTAATTGTATTTCATATCTTAATTCATCAAAAGGCAATCCAGATGCTGCAATAAGGCCAATACCACCTTCATTTGCAACGGCTGCTGCCAACCGAGCTGTAGACAATCTAATCGCCATACCACCTTGAATAATAGGTACTTTGGCCACTAGATTCCCAATGCGAAGTTCAGGGAGCTTCACTATCAATTCCTCCTGTAAACAATACCGATTAGGGGAGCCACTCGGCCCCCCGCACGGCTGAATTGTCAGCTATACAGCTTATTTAGCAGAATCAATATATTCTACTGTATCCTTAACGGTTTTGATTTTTTCTGCAACGTCGTCAGGGATTTCAACATTGAATTCTTCTTCAAATGCCATGATCAATTCAACGATATCCAAGGAGTCAGCGCCTAAGTCGTCGATGAATGTAGAATCAATGGTAACTTCAGCTTCATCAACGCCTAATTGTTCCACAACGATTGCTTTAACTTTATCGAAAGTGCTCATTAGTGGTTCACCTCCTTTCAAATGAGATTTATATATAGTCTAATTTTGTAACTACATTACCATGCCGCCATCTACATTGATGACTTGACCTGTAATATAGCTAGCAAAATCACTAGCAAGGAATGTTGTTACGGCAGCCACTTCTTCAGCTTTAGCCATACGGCCCAACGGAATTTGTGTTACCATAGCTTCTTTCACCTTTTCAGGCAATACATCTGTCATATCAGTATTGATAAAACCAGGTGCGATTGCATTAACTGTGATACCACGGCTAGCTAACTCTTTTGCACAAGATTTAGTAAAACCAATTACACCAGCTTTAGAAGCCGCATAGTTAGCTTGACCAGCATTACCCATCAAACCAACAACAGAAGTCATGTTAATAATATGACCAGCACGTTGTTTCATCATGATTTTGGATACTGCTTTTGTTACTAAATATACACCTTTAAGGTTGATATCGATAACGGCATCAAAGTCTTCGTCTTTCATACGCATAAGCAAACCATCACGAGTGATACCTGCATTATTTACTAAAATATCGATGTGACCAAATGTTTTATGCGTTTCTTCAACCATTGCTGCCACTTCTTCAGCATTTGCAACATTGGCTTTAATTTTAATCGCTTTGCGACCCAATGCTAAGATAGCGTCTACTGTTTCTTGAGCAGCAGCTTCACTGCCACTATAGTTAACAGCAACATCAGCACCAGATTGTGCAAGTTGAATAGCAACGGCGCGACCGATACCACGAGAGGCGCCAGTTACGAGAGCTACTTTACCCTCTAAGTGCATTTTATCGAACCCCCTTTAAAAATTCAAGCGTTTTCTCTAAGGATGGAATGTCTTCTACATTAGCTAATTCCATTTCTTTATTAATCTTTTTAGTGAAACCTGTTAATACTTTGCCAGGACCAACTTCTACAAAGCGAGTTACACCGAAGTTAACCATTTCTGCAACACAATCTTCCCACAATACAGGATTAGCTGCTTGTGTTACTAAAGATTCTTTAATGTCACTAGCATTTGTCAAAATTTTGCCAGTTACATTAGCTACTACTGGAATCTTAGCATCGTTAACTTGGATCTTATCTAATTCTTCTTTTAAACGAAGCGCTGCAGGTTCCATAAGACGACTATGGAATGGAGCACTTACAGGAAGCATTACTGCACGTTTTGCACCGGCTTCTTTCATTTTTTCAGCTGCTGTTTCTACGGCAGCTGTTTCACCAGCGATTACGATTTGGCCAGGGCAGTTAAAGTTTACAGCTTGTACGGAACCAACTGTATCATTAACTTGTTGGCAAATTTCAACAACTTGTTCTCTTGGCAATGCTAGAATAGCTGCCATAGCACCTTTGCCCAATGGTACAGCTTCTTGCATATATTCACCACGTTTATGAACTACATACACAGCATCCTTAAAATCAAGAACACCGGCAGCGACTAACGCACTATATTCACCTAAGCTATGACCACCTACGATATCTGGTATAAAGCCTTGTTCTTTCAACACTTCATAGCAAGCTACGGAAGCAGTTAAAATAGCTGGTTGCGTATTAGCAGTCTTAACCAATTCTGTATCAGGGCCTTCGAAGCATAATTTAGAAATAGAATAGCCCAATGCTTCATCAGCTTCTTCAAAACGTTGTTTAACAATAGGGTATGCATTATACAAATCTTGTAACATGCCTACTTTCTGGGATCCTTGACCTGGAAATACGAATGCAGTTTTCATAGGATGGCCTCCTTATTTGCCAAAAGTTTGTAGATTTTTAATCACTGTTTCAGCTTCTGTCATAATGTCTGTAATGATTTCTTTACAAGGTTTCACATCGTGTAGCATACCTGCGATTTGACCAATCATAACGGAGCCTTCTTTTACATCACCTTCAATAGCAGCTTTACGAAGTGTACCTGCGCCAAGATTTTCTAATTCTTCCTTGGAACCACCACTAAATTCAAGATTTTTATATTTATGTGCTAATTGATTCTCGATAATTCGAACTGGATGACCTGTTGTAAGACCAGTCATAACAGTAGAACGATCTTTTGCTTTCAATACAGCGTTTTTATAGTTTTCATGAGCGATACATTCTTCAGATAGGACAAAACGTGTACCCATTTGAACTGCATGAGCACCTAGTGCAAACGCAGCTGCTACGCCACGGCCATCTGCAATACCACCAGCAGCAATAACTGGAACATCGACAGCATCTACAACTTGTGGTAACAATGCCATTGTTGTAATATCCCCAACATGGCCACCTGATTCAGTACCTTCTGCAATAATCGCATCAATACCACCACGAAGTAAACGTTTCGCTAAAAGAACGGATGCAACTACAGGAATAACCTTTGTGCCAATTTCTTTTAAAGCTGGGATATATACACCAGGATTACCCGCACCAGTTGTAATAACAGGAACTCGTTCTTCAACAACGACTTCCATAACTTCTTTTACAAAAGGAGACATCAACATAATATTACAACCAAATGGTTTATTAGTACGTTCTTTAACTTTGTGAATTTCGTTGCGGAAAATATCAGGAGGCATATGTCCTGCACCAATTATGCCAAGACCACCTGCTTCTGATACTGCAGACGCAAGTTCAGCCGTTCCTAACCAAGCCATACCACCTTGAAAGATAGGATACTCAATCTGTAACAAATCACAAATATCAGTCTTAATCATCTTGATGTTTCCTCCTTAATACCATTTCAAGACGAGGCTAGCCCAGGTAAGGCCAGCACCAAATCCTGCAAGTGCTACATTATCACCGCGTTTTAAGCTACCTTCACGATTTGCTTCATCCAACGCAATGGCCACTGATGCAGCAGATGTATTACCATACTTATGTAAATTTACAAATACCTTTTCTTTTGGCATATGTAAACGTTTAGCGGCTGAATCGATAATACGAATATTAGCTTGATGTGGGATAAAATAATCTAACTCATCTAAATTCATATTAGCTCGTTCTAGAGATTTTAATGCCGTTTTTCCCATTGTTTTAACAGCAAATTTATATACTTCTGGACCATCCATATGAATGAAAGTCAAGCCTTCTTCTATACGTTGGTCATTAGCTAAAACAGCTGTACCACCAGCTGGTATACACAATGCAGAACCGCCAGTACCATCAGCGCCTAAGTCGACCCCTTTGATACCATAACCTTCTGGAACCTCAGAAACAACAGCTGCACCTGCACCATCACCAAATAGAATACAAGTACCACGATCTTTCCAGTTAACGCGACGAGACAAAATTTCTGCGCCTACAACGAGAACATTTTTAAATAATCCAGAAGCGATATAGCTTTGAGCAGTTATCAACCCATACACAAATCCCGAGCATGCAGCTTGTAAATCATAAGCTGCCGCATTTTTCGCACCAAGATTTGCTTGCAATATACATGCGGCAGAAGGAATCACCATATCTGGTGTCAATGTAGCAAAGATAATCATATCGATATCTTCTACATCGAGCTTAGCCATTTGAAGTGCTTTTTTTGCAGCTTCAGTTGCCATATAGGATGTATTCATACCTTCTGGTGCAATGCGTCTTTCTTCAATGCCTGTACGTTCTCTGATCCATTGGTCACTTGTATCGACCATTTTCTCTAAATCAAAGTTAGTCACCACATTATCAGGAAGGAAGCTACCTGTACCAATAATACCGACAGGTTTATTCATCATACTCATATTTTACGGCTCCTTCAATTTCCATTGTTTCTCGAATATGTTCAATTATTTTGCGTTCTACTAAATCGGCTGCAATGGTAATAGCAGTCTTAATTTCTTTAGCCTTTGAACTGCCATGAGCAATCATAAACACACCATTTACACCAAGTAATGGAGCACCACCATTTTCAGTGTGGTCCACCTTCTTGGCCATTGGTTTCAACGCTGGTTTGATAAGCAATGCCCCAATTTTAGCTAATATTCCACCATTCATGATGCTGTCTTTAATGAGCTGTGTCAAACCAGTTACAAGACCTTCTGCAAATTTAAGAATTACATTGCCTACAAAACCATCGCAAACGACAACGTCTACGGTTCCTTTCGGAATATCGCGACCTTCTACATTTCCTTTAAAATTGATTGTTTTCATATTTTCCAAGATAGGATATGTAGCAAGCACAACTTCATTACCTTTAGTTGCTTCTTCACCGATATTTAAAAGGCCTACTGTAGGGTTTTCTTTGCCAAGTAAAAGTTTCGCATACTCAGCCCCCATCAATGCACCTTGTACAAGATGTTTTGGTTTACTATTTGAATTCGCACCGGAATCCAACATAACAGTAATACCATTTACAGTCGGCATTGGCGTAGCAATAACAGGTCTATCAATGCCCTTGATACGTCCTAATCCGAACAATGCGGCTGCTACAGCAGCACCTGTACTACCTGGTGCAATAACAGCTTCACATTCTTTACTTCTAACTAAAGATGTAGCCACTACAACAGATGCATCCTTTTTCTTGCGCAATGCTTGACCAGGATGCTCATCCATTCCGATTACTTGACTCGCATGATACACAGAAATGCGAGGATTATTTGTTTCATTATTATCTTCTAAAATTTTGAATATTTGAGTTTTATCGCCTACGAGAACAACATCAATATGTTCCGTTTCTCGCACTGCTTCCAAGGCGCCTAAGACGATTTCCAAGGGAGCAAAATCACCACCCATGGCGTCAATTGCAATTTTCATATACTACACCCGATTCTCCACAGACTCCATGATAAATTTAGCTCTAAATACTTCTTTTATTTTATCTCTAATTATAACCCAAATAAAGTATTTATCTCCACGACGACGAACAATTTCTGCTTTCGCCACCAAATTAGTACCAGACTCTACTGGATTTTTATATTTAATATTCCCCACCTCTGCAGAGCAAAGGGTTGAACCCATAACTAGCTTGGCCAAGGAATTTGCTTGAGCATACAAATACTGTGGATCAATATAACCAAAACGATCTTCCATGTCTGGCGTCGTATGTAACATGGATAAAGCTTGTTTTCCTTCCGTTACATCGATGAGTTCGCCTACAATTTCATGCTGTATTGGTTCCGGTTGCTCATCCTGAGCATGTTCGGTAGCCATCGCTTTAATACGCTCACGCAATTCAGGAATTCCCAATTCTAATCGATCGAGTCGAATTGTAGGTACACTGACACCAAAGTGCGATGCCAACTCTTCATCAGTAAGAAAAGGCGTAATATTCAGTTTTTCTGTTAACTGTTTCTGTCTTTCTTGCTTCTTCAACCTACTCATGGGACCACCTTTTATGACCTAGTATTAATATTACATCTTAAGTATATATAATAATTCCCATATTGGCAAGGTTTTTCGCATATATAGTGATATATTTTATGGTAATATACTAAATATTGTCCTTATTTTAAAATTAATTAATACTTTATAGGAGATATTAATATAAAGCATATATCAATCAACAACTATCCATTTTTGGGCAGTAAAAAACACCTACACAAATGTGTAGGTGTTTTACACGCTCAATTAGGCTTTTGCAACTACTTGTTCACCTTTATAGTGACCACATGTAGGGCAAACACGATGAGGCATCATAGGTTCGTGGCATTGTGGACATGCTACATAACCAGGAGCTTCTAATTTCCAGTTTGCACGACGACGATCGCGACGGCATTTGGATAATCTACGCTTAGGTACTGCCATTATCTGCACCTCCTTAGTACAATCATTAGGATAGTCTATCATCTTTCTCATCAAGCAAAGCACGTAACTCTGCGAATCGAGGATCCACCACAAAGGATTCACAAGAACAAGGTGAAACATTCAAATTTGCTCCGCAATGAACGCACAATCCTTTGCAATCATCCTGACATAACACTTGAGAGGGCTCATTGATGATTAATGTATCCCGAATCAGTTCGGTTAAGTCAATTTCCTCTCCGTTAAAAGGAATCACATCTTCATCGGCATCTCGAGAATCACTAAAGATTTCCTCGAAGGAATCGTTACGCTCATGTCCCGTAGTCGTTAAACAACGAGAACATTCGTAATCACCTTTAGAATTAATCGAACCTTGAACGATGTAGTTTTGACCATCAAACCAAAACTCACCACTAATAGTTATATCATGACGGCTCCAAGGAAAAGCAACTACGTCACTACCAAGTTCTTCACTCGGCATCGTATAGCTATAAGGAAATTTCTTTCCTATATGTTCTTTTGCTTGCTCTACTTGCAGTTTCATAATCTTACCTCGACTTATAATATTATAAACATGACAGTGTGCTTTGTCAAATAAAAAAGGCTATCTCAATATTGCTTAAGATAGCCTTTCTAATGTATCAATTACATTTTTTCGAATTGATCTTTGCCAACGCCACAGATAGGGCAAACATAATCAGCTGGTTGATCTTCGAATTTAACGCCTTCTACAGCTTCGTCATAAACCCAACCGCATACTACGCATACGTATTTTTCCATGTCTATTTCCTCCTTCACTTGAGATTATATTAATGTGTTCATATCGTTAAGATACTTTATCTGTAATATAGTATAGCAAAGACATCGAAACTTTTCAATACTCATTTTCCATTTTTCTACTAAATTTTCAATATCCTCTGAAAGCTGACTATTATTACTTTCATACGTAATTTTATAATGAAATCTATTATCAATTAGATTTTTGTGATATACTATTTACTAGAAATATATAGTGGTATACTAAATATTCGCCACATAAGTAGATTTTATTATCTTATATATAACTATATTATAGGAGGGATTCATGAGAACAAAACTGACTGAATTACTAAATATCGAATACCCTATCATCCAAGGTGCTATGGCATGGGTTTCTGAAGCTACATTAGTTGCAGCTGTAGCTAACGCTGGTGCTACAGGTGTTATCGCCTTAGGCGGTCGCGATGCAGAATGGACTCGCAATGAGATTCGCGCATGCAAAGAACTAACAGATAAACCTTTTGGTGTAAATTTAATGCTTATGGCCCCAAATAAAGATGAATTAGTAGATGTTATCATCGCAGAAAAACCTGCATTTGTAACACTTGGCGCTGGCAACCCTACCCCATATATTAAGCCATTCCAAGAAGCAGGCATCAAGGTCATTCCTGTTGTACCTTCCTTGAAATTAGCAAAACGCATTCAAGATGCTGGTGCCGATGCTATCGTCGTAGAAGGTATGGAGGCTGGTGGTCACATCGGTTCTCAAACGACAATGTCTTTGATGGAAAACATTCTACCAGAAATCACTATTCCTGTTGTTGTGGCTGGTTCCATCGTTGATGGTCGTGGTTTAGCAGCAGCTTTATTGATGGGTGCTGAAGGTGTACAAATGGGTTCCCGTTTCTTACTAGCCGAAGAATGTAAAGCTCATCAAAATATGAAAGAAGCAATTATCAAAGCAACAGATACTGACTCCGTTGTAACAGGTCTTCTCTCCGGTCACGGTGGTGTACGTAGCTTGCGCAGTGATTTTACAGACCGTTATATTGCAGCAGAAACTGATGGCGTTACAACAAAAGAAGAACGCAGCAAAATGTCCCAAGGTACAAATAAATTAGCTGCTATCGATGGCGACGTTGTCAATGGTGCTGTACAAGTAGGCCAAGCGCTTAATAGACTTAATGAAATTGAACCAGCTCAAACTATTGTACACTCTGTTATTAATGAAGCTATTATGGCAATCCGTAAAGCACAACGCTTTATCGAAGTAATTTAATAGGAGGTCCTATGTTACCTTATCATGGAAAGTATCCAAAATTAGATCCAAAATCTTGTGTTATGCCTGGTGCTGAACTAGCCGGCGATGTAGAGTTGAAAGAATTTGCCTCCATCTGGCAAAACTGTGCACTTCGTGGCGATGTTAATAAAATTGTAGTAGGTCGTTATTCCAACGTACAAGATAACTCTGTGCTTCACGTTGATGATGATGAGGCTTGTATACTTGGCGACTATGTAACTATAGGTCATGGCGCCATTGTTCATGCGTCTACCATCGAGGATAATGTACTCGTTGGCATGGGGGCTATCGTACTAAGTGGTTGTCATATCGGTACTGGCTCTATCATTGCAGCCGGTGCAGTGGTAAAAGAAAACACTACAATCCCTCCCTATTCTTTAGTCGTTGGTATTCCTGCACGCATCGTACGTACTGATGAATCCCAAGTTGAAAGAATTCACAATCAAGCATTAAAATATAAACACCTTTGGACTGTAGAATATGGTATGCTACCAGATTGTGGTGGCGAAGAATACGACAAAAGCGCCAAAATTGTATAACTACAATGTAAAAAATAAGGTTTTCTATAAATAAAGCCTTCACACATAAAATAGCGACTAGTTGATCATATGGTATCAGCTAGTCGCTATTTCTTTATCATCAGAACATCGTCCGATATGGTATATAGTTTGTTTTATAATTGGAATCTTGCTTTTACAATCTGCTGAGTTATCAATGCGGAGCCCATAGCTAGCGCCATTGGGAAGCACATTTCCACGGAAAATCGTGAAAGTTCTAACATAAACACACAGGATGTAAGCGGCATCTTTTGTGCCAATCCTAAGAAAATTACGGCCCCTATAAATGCAGCAAAGCCAAGGTGTACAGGGCTGACCATAATACTCCACAAGGCTGCAAAGGCTAATGCCAATGTACTACCTAGCATCATGGATGGCGTAATTCGACCACCATAAGCACCAGCCATTAAGGCAAGTAACACGGCAATCCATTTAGTAGCTAATAAACCTAATGCATAATCCCATCCTACTAAATCTGTAAAGGTCAACTGATTACCAGCTTTACCATTACCGAGGATTTCTGGAAAATACATGGCCATCATCCCAATAACAGCAAATGATAAAAGAGCTATGACAATCATTTTAGGGCTTTTTCTATCAAACTTAGGTAATAAGGATTGTGTTTTATCAAATAAAACAACGCCAATAGCAATGACAGCGCCAAGGACGATAGCAAATTCTTGATAGCTACCATATAAAGGTGGTTGTGGCATCGTATACTGAACAAGATCTCCTATCCCTGCCTGACGAACGACCAATGTAGCTAGTCCACACGATAAAAGGGCTGCACTCATGGCTCGAACATTCCATGTGATAAGTAATGTCTCTAGCGTAAAAATAGCAGCTGATAAAGGAGAATTATATACGGCAGCTAAGCCTGCACCAGCAGCACAAGCAATAATAAGCGACTTGTCCTCAGGGCGCATATCAACATAGCGCAATAATCCAGACATGATACCAGCACTAGCTTCACGAGGTGCGACTTCTCGACCAAGCGGAGAACCCATGCCGACCGTGATAATTTGCAATGTAGCATGAATAAATGTGGTCAACGGAGGCATTTCTTTTGTAGAATCCTGGACAGCTTTTTTTATATCTACCAGTGGATCTCCATAACGATGGATAAGAACCCAACCTACACCGCCAACAAGACCACAGGCCAGTAAGGCTAACAATCGATGTTCAGGCGATACACGGGCCACAGCTTGACCAAACGTCAAGCCATCGGATGTCGAATAGGCATACATAAAATGCTGGATATAATGTAACAAATGGGTATAAAAAGAACCGATTAAGCCCGCCACCAGGCCAACGATTATTATTAAACCAAGTAAACGTTTATCTAACATACTCTCTATATCACTCCATAGCCAGTATTACTTCACCCTGTTTCAACGAAGATTGTACATCAATAATTCGTTGATTAGAAGAGCCTCTAAATCGTAAGGATGGATCTTTTAACTCATCTACAAATCGACCATCAACAAGAATATCAATTTGTTCCACTAAGCTACGGCGAGATGGATCAGATATAATATCATCCCATACATAGCCAGAGTAAGCCCAAATAGGTTTTTCAGGCGCTGCTTCACGCACCGCTTTCACTATGGCTAGCATACCATCAATATTTTGAAATGGTTCACCACCTAACAAGGTAAGGCCTGCACAATTAGGATCTTTTACATAAGACACAACCAGCTGTGTTTCTTTATCAGTCCATTCTTGACCAGCATTAAAATCTTGATATTCTTCATTAAAACAATTATAACAGCAATGGGTGCAACCAGTTACAAATATAGATGTGCGTATACCTTCCCCATTGGCGATATCATATTGTCGGATCTGTCCATATCTCATAATAACCCCCATATTTGCCTATGATCAACTTTGACCAAATTAAACATATAGATATATTTCAATTTATCATGTATATAGTAAAAGCTGTGCCGATGGCACAGCTTTTAACATGTTTACGATTAATAAAATTAAATATGCATTACACGATCTTTAATTTCTTTTGTGCGACCTTCGTTCCAGAAGTTTTCACCAAGGTATCCACACGTACGGCGGATAACTGTTAATTTATCGCGGTTTGTATTATGACAACGAGGGCATTCCCATTGATTGTCATCATTAACCTTGATTTCACCATCAAATCCGCATTCATGACAGTAGTCAGATTTCGTATTGAACTCTGCATAGGAAATATTGTCGTAAATATATTTAATCATCGTCAATACTGCAGGAATATTATTGGACATATTCGGAATTTCCGCATAGGAAATGCAACCGCCAGTCGATTTCTTTTGGAATTCAGATTCAAAGGCAAATTTATCAAATACGTTAATTTCTTCACGAACGCTTACATGATAACTATTCGTATAGTAACCTTTGTCCGTTACATCTTCTATAATACCAAAGCGTGCTCGGTCCAAAGAAGAGAAGCGATTTGTTAAGCTTTCAGCAGGCGTACCATAAAGACCAAAGCCTAAGTTATGTTTTTCACGCCATTCATTAATAGCTTGGTTCAAACGATCCATAATTTTCATGGCAAAAACACGACCATGTTCACCTGTATTAGATTCGCCAGTAATCAAGCGACTTGCTTCATAAATACCGATATAACCAAGGGAAATCGTCGCATAGCCACCAGTCAAAAATGGAGCGATTTTTTCACCTTTTTTAAGTCGCGCAATAGCACCATGTTGCCAGTGAATTGGGGATACATCACTTACTACATCTTTCAATAGATTGTAACGTAACATCAATGCTTTTTCAGCTAACTCAAGGCGTTTATCCAAGATTTCAAAATACTTTTCTTCACTACCGCGTGCTAAAATACCAATTTGTGGCAAATTCAAACTTACTACGCCCATGTTGAAACGGCCATCAAATTTATAATTGCCTTCTGCATCCTTCCAAGGAGATAAGAAGGAACGACATCCCATAGGGCTGAATACATTGCCTTCGTAATTTTCCTTCATCTTCTTTGCAGAAATATAATCAGGATACATGCGTTTAGCCGTACATTGAGCAGCTAATTCTGTTAAATAATAATATGGGCTATCCGGATAAACATTGTGTTCGTCTAATACATAAATCAATTTAGGGAATGCTGGTGTAATGTATACATCGGCTTCATTTTTTACACCCTTAATACGTTGACGTAAAATTTCTTCCGTAATTAATGCCGCTTCCTTAGCGTATTCATAATCCGGTTGGAAATACATAAACAATGTAACGAATGGGGATTGTCCATTTGTAGTCATCAATGTATTGATTTGGTATTGAATGGTTTGAATACCGTCCTTTACCTCTTTTCGCGTGCGTTTCCAAGCAATTTCACGAGCCTTTTCCATATTTGGTTCCATGCCGTAAATCTCAACTTGTTCTTCAATTACATTATTGAGGATTTTTTCATAAGATTTACGTACGAATGGTGCCAAAATACGGTCAATACCATTAATACTTTGACCACCATATTGACCAGATGCAACTTGTGCAATGATTTGAGTTGTTACAGTACATGCCACTTGGAATGATTTTGGCGTGTCAATGCGCTTACCATTGATAACTGTACCATTTGTCAACATATCTTCTAAGTTGATTAAGCAACAGTTAAACATCGGTTGGATGATATAGTCCATATCGTGGAAATGGATAGCACCGCTATCATGTGCTTCTAGTATATCTGTAGGAATCAACTTACGACGCGCAATATCCTTGGACACTTCACCAGCAATTAAATCGCGTTGTGTAGATACAATGGCAGCATCTTTATTAGAATTTTCATCAAGAACACTAACATTACTACGATCCAACAAACCGATGACATCTTCGTCAGTCGTGTTTTGGCGACGTTTGAAAGCTTGTACCGCTTTATAACCTTCATAAGCACGAGCTGTTGCAGGATTATGATACTCAATCAACTTATAGTATACTTGATCTTCTATAGCATAGATTGTCATATCCTTTTGAAGTTTTATAGCATATGCTTCAATTTCGTCAGCAATGCGTTCAGCTAAGCCAGATTCATATAACCCCGTACTACTATGTTCTGCCTTTTCAATAGCTACTGCAATTTTATGTTTATCGAAAGGTACCTTTGTACCATCCCGTTTAATGACCTGCAACATCTCGGAACCTCCCCGTTTCCCATACTCCGAATTAATTAATGTCATTACATATAAAAAAGTATGGAAAAAACCATACTCAATCTATATTATTTACTACGAAAAATACAAAATTCAAAAGATTATTTCGTATTTCTAACCGCTTTCATAGTATACTATATATAGTGTTTTATTGCAATAAAAAATACAACATCATGTAAAAAAGAGTCTTTTTGCTATACTTAAACGGCATAACAAAAAAACTCTTTTTTTTTATAAAGCGATTGATAGAAGTCGAGTCCAGAAATTAGGTCGTTTTCCTGCCCAATGATCCGGTACCGTAGGATAAAATACTCTATCCGCTAATAAATCGCGTTCATTTAATCGGACGTCACTAAGTAAATCTTTCTTATATTCAACATCTAGTTTAGAAATTACATCTACATAGCTACCATATTGATTGTTCATCACATCATAACCAGTACCAAAGAAGTGTATTAGACCATTCGTATACAATTCAATAGCTCTCGTATAATGCTCAGAATGATGTGTAAAAGACATAATATTACATTCAAATAAAATGCCCTTATCAACCCATTCCAATAGTTGTTCAGGTTTATTAAAGAAAAGGTCATTACGTTCCACTTCACTTATGATAGGCGTGATGCCTAAGTCACATAAAGTCTGTAACCACGCATCTACATGATATAACTTACAATCTTGTGGAATAGTAACTAACATAAAATGGCTATTACCTAATACAAGTGATTCTTTATGATTGCGTATATAGTCAATCATACCATCACCTAACTCAACAACGGCACCACTATGTAATGTAACCGGTATCGCTTGTTCAGATACTACTTGTGTTAAATTTTCTACCTGCTCCACTACTGACTCAACAACGGTCTGTACATTTAGCTCATTAACCTTAGGTGTACAAAAAATATCTGTAATACCAGAACGGACTAAATCTTTAACCATTTGCACAGATTCAGCCATAGATTGAGGTCCCTTCCCGTCTGCCATAGCTGGCAAAATATATGTATGTAAATCTAAAATACGTTTCATCTTCTTCCCCATTCTCATCTTTATATCGCCCCTTACCTCGATATAAATCTCTTAAATATAATCTCTTTAATTGCTCAAATTCATTTTACATTCATATTATACCAATGAATCTATGTCTTGAAAAGTACCTATACCTAAACTTTTGATAATATTTGATTGCTTAAAATTAAAGATTATTTAATAATTTCATTTTGTTTTCACAAAAAAACAAGGCTTCTATAAATAACTCATAGCAGCCTTGTATATTTAATTAAAATCCATCTATTAACTATGCCGGATTCTTCGATAAATAGATAGTATAACTTGTACGACAGCAACACCAATGATGACGCCGGCTGTATCGATTGCTACATCGCGAATCGATGCATGTCTACCAATACTTGCAAGTTGCAAGCATTCATCCATAACGGCAATAACTAATCCTATAAAAATCACTTTAAGTCCTGCATATTCACGATTAAATTGATGCAATGCTACATACAAACATCCACCAAGTACAGCAAACTCGAACACATGCGCCATCTTGCGGACAATGCGATTTAACGACCACATGTCACCGGTGAGGCCCAGCTTATACAGAATCGGACTCAACCATTGTGTCATCTTAAGACTCAAACCATCTGAGGAAATATCATTTTGTAATGAATTATCCCATATAAAGAGAATAACGAGAATAACTAAGGTAAAACTTATCCAATGTTTCTTTAACATCTACTATCACCGCCACTAATCTCGGTCAAAAATATCTCTAGTATAAACTTTATCTTTTACATCGGCCAATGATTCATCCCAACGATTGGCTACAATCACATCGCTAACCCGTTTAAAATCATCAAAGTTTCTAATGACTGGTGAATGGAAAAAATCATCCGCCTCTAGTGTTGGTTCATACACAACAACGGCAATCCCCTTTGCCTTAATACGCTTCATGATACCCTGTACCGCAGAAGCCCTAAAATTATCGGAATTTGTTTTCATTGTCAATCGGTAAATGCCAACAATCTTAGGATCCTTTCCGATGATGGCATCTGCAATATGATCTTTTCTCGTCCGATTTGCATCAACAATGGCAGATATGAGGTTTTGTGGCACATCATTGTAATTTGCCAATAGTTGTTTTGTATCCTTTGGCAAACAGTACCCGCCATATCCAAAAGAAGGATTATTATAGAAATCTCCAATACGAGGATCTAAACATACGCCATGAATAATCTCACTCGTATTTAATCCACGCACCTCTGCATAAGAATCTAGTTCATTAAAGTAAGCTACACGCAATGCTAAATAGGTATTAGCAAACAATTTAATGGCCTCTGCCTCTGTAGAACCAGTGAAACATAAAGGTATATCATCTTTAAGAGCACCTTCTGCTAATAAGTGAGCAAACGTATGAGCACGTTCCGAATCTTCACCAACTACAATACGAGAAGGATATAAATTATCATATAACGCTTTACCTTCACGTAAAAACTCAGGAGAGAAAATTATATTCTTCGTATTAAACCGTTCTCGCATCTGTTCTGTATAACCTACAGGGACTGTAGATTTAACAATCATAATCGCATCAGGATTAATATCTAAAACTGTTTTAATAACAGATTCTACGGATGATGTATCAAAAAAATTCTTTTGTGGATTATAATTGGTAGGTGTAGAAATTATAACATATTCAGCACCTGTGAAAGCCTCATTAGGATCTAATGTAGCACGAAAATTTAGCGACTTATTCTTTAAATAATCGGCCAATTCTGAATCAACAATAGGTGATTCTTTACGATTAATCATATCTACCTTTTCAGGAATGATATCCAATGCAACCACTTCATTATGTTGTGCTAATAATACGCCATTTGAAAGGCCAACATAGCCCGTACCAGCTATTGCTATTTTCATTTATTTACCATCCTTCATATAAAAATCTTTATACCATATTGCAAAACGTCTTAAACCTTCTCGAAGTGTTGTACTCGGTTTAAACCCAAAATCCGTTTCTAATGCAGATGTATCAGCATATGTAATCGGCACATCTCCAGGTTGCATCGGCACGAGTTCCTTATGGCGCTCCATGTTAAAATCTGTTGGTAATACACCAGCACCTATTAACTCTTCACCTAAAATCGTCACAAAGTCCAATAGATTTTCAGGACTATTATTACCGATATTATAAATTGCATATGGTGGTACTGGTAATCCATCAGCCCCATTTCTTCGTTCAGGAGCTACCTGCATAACCTTATAAACGCCTTCAACAATATCATCAATATAAGTAAAGTCACGCTTACAATTACCATAGTTAAAGATTTTAATCACTTCACCTTTGCGCAATATGTTAGTAAATCCAAAGTATGCCATATCAGGACGCCCTGCTGGGCCATACACAGTAAAGAACCGAAGGCCTGTACATGGGATGTTATACAACTTAGCATAGGAATAGGCTAATAATTCATTAGATTTCTTTGTAGCTGCATATAAGGACACAGGATTATCTACTTGATCATCTGTAGAATAAGGAATCTTTTTATTAGAACCATAAACGGAAGAGGATGATGCATATACAAGATGTTCAACACCTTTTGCCCCATTATCATACGAATGACGGCAACATTCTAATATATTGTAAAAGCCAATAATATTTGATTCTATATATGCGTCTGGGTTCGTAATAGAATAGCGTACACCTGCCTGTGCTGCTAAGTTCACAACTACATCCGGTTTATATCCGTCAAAAATAGATTGTAAAAACTCTTTATCCGCTATATTCCCTTTTTTGAATATCCATTGATTATCATGTTTTACGGAGGAAACAATCTGTTGAAGTCTATACTCCTTTAAACTCACATCATAATAATCATTAACAGAGTCAACACCTATGATTAGGCTATTTTCAATATTATTAAAAAGCGACATAACAAGATTGGCACCTACAAATCCTGCAGCCCCAGTAATGAGAATTACCTTGTTATGTAATGATACATTTTGTAAAAGCATAGTCTGTCCTTTCCTTTAGGAACGTCTTAGTCGTGCTAAGGCGCTATCCCATATTTTAGCAAGTACAACCCTCTCCGCTGGAAATAAATACAACACAACAAGATACGAAATAAGACTGACACATATACAGAAAATCGTCCAAATCATACTATTATATAAATGCAACAAAGCATAGGAACCAATACCTATAATGGCGGAGGTAATGATATAGGCTTTAATATTAAAAATTACACTCCACGCATTCATCTTCACATACACAGCTAAGAGATATAAAAGTACACCAATCATTTGAATCCGTACTATAGAACGAGCATAGACAAATGTAGTGAAATCATATTGAACACATATGTATATAACCGGAATTAATACGATGAGATGTAACATCTGTGCAAGGAATGAAATATTTGGCATTCCCTTAGCACGAAATGCTTCAGATATTAAATATGAAATAGCGGTCACGAGAGATGAGCTTAATGCCCATGATCCTAGCACTATTCCGGCTAACTTCCACTGAGGTCCCAATAAAATTTGTACAATAAAATCTTGATATACAAACATACCAACACCTAATGGAACCAAAAATAAGGCCATATATCGTTGAAATGTTAAAAATGTTTTTTCAAACTCCTCTTTATTATGTTGATGTCGTGATAAAGCAGAGAATAAAACAGGAGCCATCGAAGATGTAGCAATAGCCATAACAGTAGTAACTATAGCTGTTGGCATCTTATAAACGCCAAGATAATATGCGTTCAAAAAATGACTAATAATGAAGGTATCTACCCATGCCGTAAGCCATATAGAGAATGCCTCCGCCAAGGACCATGCACTAAAACTGAACATATTACGAAATATAGGATACGAAAAATAGATGGATATCAATTTTTCTTGTCTCACACATAATGCAATAGCTGTAAATAGTTGTGCCACTAAAAGCCCAGCAATCAAAGACCAATAATCAAAACCTGATAATGCCATTGGTATAGATACGAACAAAGGAGTAATGATAGTAATCATTCGTATGCTTAAGAGAAATTTGAAGTTAAAATTTCTTCTATACATTGCCATTTGAATGCTACTAAATGCACTCAATGGTAACATAGCCCCCATCACAGCTAAAGGAATACCTAATCCTTCATTGCCAACCAATGATGCTAACTCATCACGGCAGACAATGATAGCAATCCACAATACAATAGCTAGTACTATATTTGAAATAAAGGCAACACTAACACTTTTCTGTTTAGCCTCTTCACTTTCAAATTCGTATTGAACAAGAAATTTCTGGAATCCCGCATCTGCTAACATTTCCGCAAATGAAATAACCATCATTATAGTGGCTAAAATACCAAATGCTGTAGGGGCCAAAATATGCGCCAATATGATATTTGTAATTGGTGTAATAAGCTTTGCTAAGATCTCCGTTATAAGTGACCACTTAGCAGCAGCTACAACTTTAGTATCCATTGATATTCAAATCCATTTAATTACGATTTATATTCTTTAAGCCTTGTAAAAATAACTCATGATGTGCTTCACATGACAAATAATTCTGTATTGCTGTAAACCCATTAATCGTTTTTGTAGGTGATTTTAAATTATGCCCAAATTTATCAATTGGTGTATCGTTATCTGTAGGAACAAAATCAGCTCCGATGTATACCTTCAAGATGTAACCACTCTCCCATTTCGTAATCAAACTCCATTGGTTCCATCTTTATAAATCCTGCGCCAGGATACAATGTTAATTCTCCAATATAAAGATGATTATTCACGTCATAAAAATCAACCCGTAAAAACGGAAAATCCTTAGATAATTGTTTGCATAATGATCTCATCTCTTCATAGTGTGGCGGTTTTTCAAATGTTTTGTTAGAGGGCTCATAATGAAGAACGGAAAGATTAATATAATTCCAATCCTCATCATAATAGTTCATACGTGTTCCACCTTTAGAAAATCGTTCAGAACAAACTACAGTTAGCTTTGGTTCTCCGTGAAAGGAATACATCTTATAGTCTAATAAATCTGCATTTCCTAACTCATCTATATACTCTTCTGCTAAAATACGGCGACGTACATTTTTATAGGGCCATTCACGAGCTATAAGATAAAAATCACGCTGTAAAGATTTATTAATAATTTGACGTGCTCCTTCTTTATCAAACTTAGACTTATCTTTACAAATTACAATACCACCACTGTCATGAGTACATTTTAGTACAAACTGATTCGGTAATGCATCAAAATCAATTTCATCAAAAGAATCCCATACACCTAAAGTAGGAATGATATACTTTGAGTCAATCCTATCAGCTAAATACTTTTTAGCCTCATACTTATCAACCATAGTAGTATATATGGATTTACGATCATATAATTTCATCCACTGCATCTTTTCACTAAAGGTCTGTGGATTATCTAAATTTAATGGATATCCCATATATTGAGGAAATATCCTTCGTAGAAACGCTTCATCGCTTAAGGAATCATAAGCACCCATTTTTATCATCACCCGTAAACGGTAATAAGGATCAGAGATGAACCGCTTTCCCTTGGTCAAGATTGTTTGTATGTTCATGTAATTTCTTCCTTTTAGTCCGTAAAATCTGAACTTCTATAAAAAATAACATCATATAAAAGTAAGTACTTTTACTTTCATAGGAAACCAAACCCATATCCATAACTAATTGAGACATAAGTAATATAAATACCATGACATATTCATTGCTGTGAAAATCATGATATCGTATCATGTTATAAACGAGATAGGCATACATGGAGTAGTATGTGACCACACCTATAACACCAGTACCCGCCAGTAATTCAATGTAATTATTGTGAAGGTAGTAATTTTCTCGACCGAAAATAGAGTATGTATATACCGCAGGATTATTAATCCCAACGCCTATAATTGGAGACTGATGAAATAAATCCCAACCAATATCGACTAAGGCCATGCGAACAATAGCAGAAGAATCCCCACCAGTGCCTGTGAAAGCATCTACCATGGAACTCATACGTTCTAATACTTCACTAAAAATAGGTAGCTGTAATATACCTATAAAAGCAATAATTAATATGCTCAAATAAGCTACTAATTTAGCTAAGGAATTAACAATATTTTTACTACGAAAGCTTTTGAATACGAATAATAAAACGATACCTATAACGACAAATACCAATGCTTTCCGACTACCTGTAGCCGCCAATATACCTAATGTTGGTAATGCTATGATGTTCCACCATCGCGGTTTATCGTACATCATATAATACACGGTCATTACAATAGCATTGGCACCTAATAGTCCTACTGTATTTGCATTTAATGCGTCATTTGCTATACGAGCCGATGATGAAAGAACATTGATAAAATAATCGAGCCCATAGTAATACACCGTATAGAAACAGACAATATATCCTGTCCACATGCCGATTTTCAATAAGGAATCAACTGATTTTTCTCGCTGAAAGCACATATACAAAACAATGAGCATACAAAATATTTTTACAATATCAAAGCTTCTACTCATGGCTACAGATGGATCAAGAGCATTTAGAGAACTAAGATAGCAAACGCCTATGAATAGTAGCATATACATATGCATCCATGTAAATGACACTGTAATTCGCCCCTGGTCTCGTACGAGATAACATAGTATTAATCCAAACAAGCATACGAATAGCACATAGGCACCGTAATCTGCATCGCCGAGGGCGAACGATATGGTCAATGAAAGTACAAGAAATACTAATGTTATAAACCATATAAGACGATTAGATATGGTCGTAATATTTAACTTCAATACTGTCCCTCTTCTCTCAATATATGTACATCACAACACTAATTTTTCTATAAAATATCAATCCAACGTTTAGCAATTTTACTTAGTGGGAATGTATCTCGCACCTTGATTGCTTCAACAGATATACGTTTAGCCAACTCAGGACTTGCTAAGATGGATTTCATTTTTTCATACATCGTTTTCGTATCCCCTACAGGCACTAGTAATCCATTGACACCATCTTGAATGACCATACGCGCACCGCCTACCGGGCAATCTGTAACAACTACAGGTAGCCCCATTCCCATAGCTTCTAACATGGAGTTAGATATGCCTTCAAAGTCAGACGATGACACAAACATTGTACATGGTCGCTCTTGTTCCAAGATGTTAGTTGCGAACCCCGGTAAAAGAACTCTGTCTGCTAATCCTAAATTTGCAATTTGTTGACGAAGTTCATCCTCTAGGACACCTTGACCATAAATGACAAGTTTATATTCCTTAAACTCATCTGCCAACATGCTAAATGCATTGATCATCATAGGTAAATTCTTTTGCGGATGCAATCGACACGCGGTTACAATAATCTTTTCACGTTCTCCTTCGTAAGGTTCTGGTAAATTGCCATTAATCGGATTTGGAATGATATGCCCTCGTCTTTGTATAGAATTTGAAAAATACGATTTTGCATCTTCAGTTTGAAATACTATGGCATCAGCAAATCGAAATGCAAAGTTTCGAAGTATTTGTTGATGTTTGCCGACAGGCACCTTACGCGGATTATTTCGTTCAGAAAATACCATGCGATTTTTCACAAACCACGAACTAATAGCCAATATAAAACTGGACGCACTCAGAAATGATAAACACGTTGCATTAGGACGTTGTTTTAATATGCCAATAAGTGCTTTAATTTCTTGTAAAAATCGAAGAATCTTATTGGAACTGGTCGTATGTATTTGAATTTGCTCTATACCTTCTGGCAATGCATATTCGGTGCCATAGCGATTGGGACTTGTTTGAATAACTGTAATATCGTGTCCATCATGATGCCATTGGCGAGCCAATTCTGTTAAAATACGTTCAGCACCATCATTTCCAAGGGAAATAGTAACAATAATAATTTCTTTACCCATTTTGACGCTCCTCTGTGATATATTCGGCTAAACGTATATATGCGTCTTTCATTGTTACCTGTGGTTCCCATGATAGATTGCGCATCTTCCTAGAATTTAAAAACATATGAACTGTAGGCGCATATCCAAAGGAGGACGCATTTTCAGGTATATCAAAGACAACAGAAACTTTATCGCCCCCCACATGGCACGCTACCAAATTGGCAATACTAGCAATACTACGAGTTTCCTCGTCATGGCACACATTATAAGCTTCGCCCATATCACCTTGGGTCATCAAAATAATAATGGCCCGCACTGCATCCGTAATATAACAGAAGTTGGACATGGAATCGCCCTTAGTATGAAGGATAATATCACGACCATCCAAGGCATGTTGGGTGAACTGCATAAACACCCGATTATCATCTAACGGCACACCAGCGCCGAACGTCTGCGCAAGGCGAGCGATTTTAACAGGAACACCAAATTCAACAGCATAGGATTTACAATAACATTCGCACATACGCTTACTTTCAGAATAGGAACTACGAACGTTTAGATGATCTAAATATCCAATGCGATCCTCCGTCATAACTTGACCAGATTCATAAGGTATACCATACTGTTCCATGCTCGATAGATATACCATACCTAAAATCCGCTGTTCTTTTCCCAGTTCTAACATACGTTCCGTACCATGTATTGATGTACGAATCGTATCCACCGGATGTTCTACAAAATATTTAGATTTTGTAGGGGCAGCCCCATGCATAATATAGTCACATGCTACAGTTAGAGAATCTAATGGCCTATCAACAAATGTGATTGCTTGTGAATTTAAAATATCCCCAAACATAGAATGTGCCTTTTCTATATTGCGCACATGGCATATGACATGTAATGAAAGATGGTAGGCATCATTGGCGGCTACTAATGAACGAGCCACCATAGAGCCTATTAAACCTGTAGCACCTGTTACAAGTATTGTCTTATCCTGAAACGCCTTAAATATATGAGAATCACCTATAATTTCTTGTATGTCTCGTTCAACAACCGTATTAATTGCCCTCACCTCCACTTTCTCTATTTTTTAATATACCTGTGAACATATAATAATCTGATGGGGTTGTAATCTTAATATTTTCAGGTTCCCCCCATACGGGGTACAATGGATACCCATAATGCATCATCATAGATGCAGAATCGATAAAATCATGAATTCCTTCAGCTATTGATGTATCATGAACTGAAAGAATATCAACGAGCCTAAAACTTTGAGGCGCTTTTGCCATCAAACATTGTTGACGATTTAAAATCGTTTTGATTTCTCCATCATCAGTAACCATAACTGTTTCAATAGCAGGAGTTACCGTAATGGCACTCCCCTTTGTTTCAACAGATCGTATATTTCTAACAATGGTAGAACGATCAACCAAAGGTCGTACACCATCATGAATTAGTACTGTTATATCATCAACACCATATAATCGTTTCACTTCAAGCAAACCGTTATATTGAGAGTCTAGTGCAGTCTCGCCACCAGGAACAATGGATACGATTTTTTGAAGGCCTTCTTTTGCTATCAGAGCCTTTGCATAATCTATCCAGTCTGACTTACACACTAATACAATGCCATCAATGAAGGGTTCTTCTTCAAAAATGGATAGTGTTTGTATCAGTATAGGCTTACCATTCCATTCAAGGAATTGCTTTGGCATTTTATCATTTTTCATACGGGATCCTACGCCACCAGCAAAGATAACTGCTATTCTTTTCATAGAACCTCCCTTAACTATTAACGATGTTTATTTACTAAATAATGAATGCCCTTGTAATTGGTATAACTACGATCCATATCGATATATACGGCATCATGCTTTGCTACACGCTGTTCCACTGGAGGCAATTGCATATAGTCGCCCCAAATCAAACGTAAGTATCGTTCATAACCAGCCATAACGGGAATTTGATGACCTTCAAATTCCTTATATACAACGTGATCAAAATCTTGGCGTGGATGGCGTAGCTTCATACCTTTCAAACTACCGATTAGTTCTGTTACTTCATGGGATGTGTCAAAATCATATTGACTCATTTGTTTTTCTGCAAAGCGCCATATGTGATAACGCCACGAAGGTTTAGAAATTACCTTATAAATGCACCCTGCCAACATGCGATATACCTTCCCCTTGTTATCAGGCAACCGTTGTGCATTAAACAAGGCAAAGGTCATGGCCCACATTAATTGAAAGAATCGTTTGACAGTACCCTTTGGACAGCCATCGATGGGCATAATTTCAAGGGCTAATCCATGACAAATATCTTCATTCACACTATGGCGATTGATGAAAGTCGTTTCTTCATCGCGAATTGATGCACCCGCATCATGATAGATTTTATCTCTTGTTGTTCTACAATAGGTATATCGTTTATCACCGTATATAGGCCAAAGTTCAGCCAATCTTTCATAATCAGGACGAGGCATAAAAATATCTAAATCATCATCCCAAGGGATAAACCCTTTATGTCGAATAGCCCCTATAAGACCGCCACCACATAAATAGAATCGTAGATTATGAGCATCACAAAATTCTTTAAATACTAAAAGCATATTCAATTCTTTAGCTTGTATATCATGAGCTGTTGTTTCTGCCATACTACCTTTCTAACGTATAACGGCCAATACCGTTTCCACCATAACTTTTAATTCTCCAATGAACGAGAATTCTTTAAGACTCCGTAAATTCCATTCCATCTTTGCAGGCAATACATTATGAATATAGCAATCATCAACATCATCTGCCGCATCTAACAAGATATCTTCATCCTTATACCGAATACTAGCTACACTCGTTACACCTGCAGGCAGTAACAATGTCGCTTTCATTTCATCTGTATAAGCTGCTACATACCTTGGGACCTCTGGACGCGTACCGACAAAACTCATGGTACCTTCCAATATATTTATCAACTGAGGCAATTCATCGAGTCGACATTTTCGCAAAGCCTGTCCTACAGATGTAACACGCATATCGTCTTTAGACGTAACTTGTGCACCAAGCTGTTCAGCATTTTGTACCATAGTTCTAAACTTATAAATTCTAAAGGATTTACCATACTGCGTGACCCGTTCTTGTCTAAAAAATACAGGGCCTTCACTATCTAGTTTTATCCATACCGCTAATAATAGAAATATGGGACTTAATACTACTAATAGAATGGCTGCCATTAAGCGATCAAATACAGACTTAAGCATTAAATCACGATGTTTGGATACTAAGATGTCGTAATAAGAACGAACTGCTTCACATCGCATATCATTGGGCAACTCCTGCCATGATTTCCAAATCATAATGCACCTAAACATTCTTTAAATGTATGAATCACATAGCTTACCTCTTCATCCGATAAATTAGTATGAAGGGGCAATGTAATTTCATTTTTGAACTGATCATATGCATTCGGATAATCATGGATAGAAAATCCCAAGTTTTTATAAGCCGTATGCATTGGAATTGGCTTATAATGCACATTTGTAGCAACACCTTTTTCTGCCATTCGTTCAATTAATTCATTACGTTGTTCTGCGGTTGCATCATTGATACGCACTAAATATAAATGACCACTACTCATATGCTCATCCGTATAATGAGGTACTACAGATACAGGACAATCTTTAAACGCGTCATTATATCGATTAATAATTTCACGACGCCGTTCTAATAGGCCAGGATATCGTTCTAATTGGGCCAATCCAATAGCAGCCATAATATCCGTCATATTGCACTTATAATAGGTACCTTTAATATCATATTCCCAGGCCCCCATCTTAGTTTTGGCCAATGCATCCTTATCCTGCCCATGTAAAGATAATAGTTGAAATTCCTTATAGAGAGCTTCATCATCAATGCCCTCTATATGATTCCACGTAGCACACCCACCTTCAGCAGTGGTAAAGTTTTTTACCGCATGAAAGGAAAAACTACTAAAGTCAGCTACATTGCCTGTATGCATCCCTTTATAGGTTGCCCCAAAAGAATGTGCACAGTCTGCAACGATTGGAATTCTACCTAAAGCACGTTGTATATCATTACTTGGTACAAATAAAGATTTTGCATCATTTACAATTGTAAATAAACGGTCATAATCACAAGGTACACCACCGATATCGACAGGAATAATGGCCTTTGTCTTATCGGTTATGGCAGCAGCCACCTTATCATAGTCCATTTCATAAGAATCAGGTGCTGTATCGATTAATACTAGTTTTGCCCCTACATGAACTACAGGACTTGCACTAGCCGTATAGGAGTAAGCACTAGTTATAACTTCATCACCTGGTCCAATACCCAATACGCGAAGAATCATTTCTAAGGCTGCAGTTGCTGAATTTAAACATACTGCCTTTGGCGTCCCTAAATACGTTGCAATACGTCGTTCTAATTCCTTAGTACGTGGTCCAGTTGTAATCCAACCACTTTTTAACGCTTCTACTACCTCATTGATTTCTAATTCTGTAATATCTGGAGGAGAGAAATTAATTTTCATAGCTTTCACCTATACTTTCCATTTATTCCATATCAATAAACACTGATCCGATAATAGGTACTCCAATTTGCTCTAATCGTTGTTTAGCTAATGCCATATCATCAGGTTGAACATAATCACCTTTTACAACCAAGAGAACCCCATCAGCTTTCTCAGCTATTACCAAGGCATCCGTAACACTTAACACCGATGGTGTATCCACTATGATGACATCATATTCATCACGAATGTACTCAAATACCGTAGATAATCGATGGGAATCAACCACCTCTGACGGAGATTCCACTGCAATACCACTGGTAATTAGATTTAGATGAGGCATCACATGACGATGAATCGTCAAATCTTCATCCATAATGATATGATTTGTTAATCCTTGATTTTTTACATCAAATACAACATGTTGCACTGGATTGCGTAAATTACCATCAATTAACAGCACCTTGTCATTATTTTTGGATAAAGAAATCGCTAAATTAGCGGCCACCTCCGATACACCTTCACCTGTTGTAGCAGATGTAACACACAACATTTTTCTATTTTCTGCATTACAGCGATACTGTAAATTGCTACGCAATGTTCGATAAGATTCCACAAAAGGAGTATCACCATATTCATTTGAAATTAATCGTATCGTATCCATCTTAACCTCTCACCTTGTACAACCAACGCAACACTTTATTCTTAGGTTCTTCTGTTACCGATTTTCTGTGATTAGGAATGACACCTAACATTGGCACCTGTAACATATCTTCAACATCTTTTGCAGTCTGTATTCTACGATTTCGCAAGGAGTTAACTAATGTATACAAACAGCCTAAAATTAAACCGATAACAGCACTGGCAACCATAACAAGTACACGACGAGGAGCAATCGCTTTTTCTGGTAATGTAGGAGCATCGACAATTTGTACCTCATTCGGTACCATAACCTCTGCCACCTTAGCTTCTTCCAGACGTTTAGAAAGCATTTCATAAATATCTTGGGCTACATCTACATCACGCTTAGCTTGAATATACCCCCGTTCCTTTTCAGGGAGTGCTTTCATCGCATCTTCGTTATCTTTATCTAAATCAGCTAACGTAGCCTCTTTACTTTGAGCTACTGCTAAAGCAGCTTCATTTTTAAATTTATCTGTTAATAACCCTTGTTGAGCGGAGTTACTTGATGGAGCTTGCTGTGAAACAATAGCATCGATTTCCTGTTGTAAACCGGCTTGTGCTTTAGCAATCTGATCATTTACTTCCTTCATTACAGGATGTGAATCAGTATATTTACCTACGTAACTTGCCTTACGAGCCTCTAAATCTGCTAGTTGTGATTTATAAGCTTGTACCGTTGAGCTATCTGCAATACTAGCACCTGCCGAACCTAAATCCGCATTAATGCTACCTAATGCAGCTTGCGCCGTTTCTAAATCGAGCTTATTTTGTGCCTTTTCACGATCGATTAACGTAATCTTATCTGTAAGCCCCTTCATTTGATCATTGGTAGAATAAATTTTATTATCTACTTGAAATTGTTGGAGCTTTTTCTCTGCTTCAGACAATTCCTCCTTCGCTGTTACCACTCTTTTTTGTAAAAACTCACGAGTCGCTTTTTGTTCAACTTGGGATAACTCGGCTAAGCGTTTTAAAAATGTATCAATTAATAACTGATTAGCTTCTTGTGCCTCTTCTGGGGACTTACCAGTCACACTAACTTGTAATAACTGTGTTTCTTTATATGGCTTTGTTTCAATACGATTTTTAACAAATTCTTCATACGTTGGTAGCTTACTACTATCTCCGGCAATTTCATTGATAACAGGTTCCACAACATTACGACTTTTTAAAATCTCTGCATCAGTATTCATCAATTGACGAGCCATCGTATCAGAGTAGCTTGGGTCACTAGATAGCACTGAATTACCTAAGCCTTGCGTCTGTTTAATACGCAACATAGCTGTAGACTGATAGGTAGATGGTGTCACGATTAAGTACGCACCGCCAAGGAGAATACAAATGCCAGTCACATTTATAATAGTTCGCCGTTTTCTAACAAGAATCTTGGCTATATCTTTTATATCTATAATTTGTTCCATCCCAATACCCCTTTCAAGTAGGCATACAACACCGCGGTCTCTCTTTCCGCTTAAATATTATGGTTAGGTGTATATGTTGGAATAATATCCTGTAATACGCCAATTACATCCATATCAGTTTCACAAGAATCAAAGGTGCTAATTTTTTCTATCAACCAATCACGATCAACGGTATCTAACGGGGCTTCAAAAATCTTTGTATGATTCGTTCGATTAGTTCCTTCTTCAGAGGTAAGTAATTCTTCATATTTCTTTTCACCTGGTCTAAGTCCTGTAATTTTAATATGAATGTCCTTATCAGGTTCCAATCCTGATAAACGAATCATATTTCTTGCTAAATCAATAATCTTTACAGGTTCGCCCATATCAAGTAAGAATACCTCTCCACCTTTACCCATAGCACCGGCCTGTAACACGAGTTGACTCGCTTCTGGTATGGTCATAAAATAGCGTGTCATTTCAGGGTCTGTCACAGTTACAGGGCCACCAGCTTCAATTTGTTTTTTAAATAAAGGAATGACGGAACCGCGACTGCCGAGAACATTACCGAAACGAACAGTAATATATTTCGTATCATATGTATCATTCATAGATATGATAACCTTCTCTGCGACGCGCTTTGTGGCACCCATAACGCTAGTTGGATTGACGGCTTTATCCGTAGAAATCATAACAAACCGTTCTACACCATGGCGACCTGCTACGTCGGCTACATTTCTTGTGCCATAAATGTTATTTAAAACGGCAGCCATCGGTTGAATTTCCATAAGAGGCACATGTTTATGAGCTGCTGCATGGAATACAACTTGCGGATTATATTGAGTGAATATTTGATCTAATTGTTGCTTATCTCTAATATCTGCAATAATTGGTATAATTGGGCCATCTTTATATATATTTTTCAACTCCTGATTGATCAGGTATATACTATTTTCACCATGGCCTAATAGTAAGAGCTGTTTAGGGCCAACACGCATAATTTGACGACAAATTTCTGAACCTATAGATCCACCAGCACCAGTAACCAGAACAACCTTATCGCGAATATAATGTTCTACAACATCCATATCGAGACGAACCTCATCACGTTCTAATAGGTCTTCTATGGATACAGGATGTAAATGGGATACTAGTACCTCATCATCTAACAATTGATACATCCCCGGTAATGTATTGACTTTACATTTAAGAGGTGAACAGATTTCCATGATATTTCTGATTTCATTACGTGTAACAGAAGGCATGGCAATTATAATTTCTTTCACCTTATTTTCTTTTACAATAGATGGGATATCATGGCGATTACCTAGTATACGAACGCCGCCCATTAGACGATTGAATTTAGACTCATCATCATCGATGAAACCAATTACCTTACGAGACCGTTTATGATACCGTTCAATTTCACGAGCAATTGTGGCACCTGCATCACCTGCGCCAATGATTAAGGTGTTTACCATATCAGCATCAGTACTTTGTTTTCCACCATATCGCATGGCAATATAATGGAGTACCATTCTACCAATTCCGATAACACCGGTACTAAGAATCCAGCTAATCAAATATATAGATCTAGGTAAAGATTTATCAAATACATACATCCCTGTATAGAAAAGTCCTGCTCCTAAGGTGGTCGCAATCAATACCGCAACCATTTCGCGCATACCTGCATAGCGCCATATGCGCGTATATAGATGCATGGACAAAAGCATAACAATATAGGAGATTACCATTATAGGCAATGCATCTATCATCTGATGCAGATAATGTGATGTTATATAACCATCAAATCGTATAAGCAAACTGATCAATGCCACACCAATAATAGTAATAACATCTACAATAAGTAATAAGCCGGGTAATAAATATGAACGCAATGAAAGCCCCCCTTATATGACTTACATATGATACTATTTTTACTAATTAGTCTTTACCTATGCGAGATACCATGTAAGCACCTGTCAAAATAGGAGCAATATCTCTAGAGAAACTAATCTTACTGTTCTTAGTTAAGTACAAGATATCGCCTTCACGCATAACGTAATTTTGGGACATATCACCAGTTTTCAACATATTATTTAAATTGATTTCAATAGGTTTTGTAGGATCATTTTGATGAATTAAGAATATCTTCTTCTTAGCCGTATCCCAGTTGAAACTACCCGCGGCCCCAATCGCATCAATAACGGTACTCGATTTTGTTAATGTATAAGCACCTGGTTTATTAATTTCACCAAATACATAAACGCGTACGCCACCTAATTTTGTAACATTAACCGACACATCAGGATTGATAATGTATGTGGATAATGCGTTAGATACATTTCGGGTGAATTCTTCTACTGTCATTCCATCCGCCTTAATATTACCTGCCATAGGAATGGATACATATCCATCTGGTCGAATGGTGAAAGTTTTATTTGCACCTAAATCTGCTTGTTGTACTACATCAATCATGAGTTCATCCCCTTGTCGTAGACGATACTCTTGATCAGAACCAATTGTAGATGCAGACGTATTCATATTTGATGTTGTAACTACTACAGGAGAAACATCCTTTGCAAGACCCGTAGTAGCTATCGTACCTATAACAAGAGATAAAGCAATCCATTTTTGATTCATACATGCACCTCATAGCATTCATTTCAATTAACAAAACACCTTAACACAACTATTTAAATAAATTTAATATTTAATTAATTATCGTACACATATTTTATCATCGTTTCTTTGTAACTACTATATAAGCAAGATGAAGCTTCTTTATATAGTTTTCATGAAGCATCAAGAATACTGAAATCATCTATATTTAATGCCTACTCCCTTATGTGTACTTTTCTACGCATATCGAAGTGTTGTTTTGCGCTATATATTTCTATTACTAATAAAAAATTTCTTTATTTAGGAGTTTGCAAAAAAAATGGATGTATATATCCGTTTAATAATAGATATATACATCCAAATAAATTATATTTAATTTTATTCGACACGACCGCCCAAATAAGCTTCCATGACACGAGGATCATGTCGTACTTCATCAGCTGGACCAGACAATACCATTTTGCCTGTTTCCAATACATACGCATAATCAGCGATTTTCAATGCTTGACGGACGTTTTGTTCTACCAAGAGAACGGTGGTGCCTTCTGCACTAATTTCTTTAATAGTTTCAAAGATTTCGTTTACTACTAATGGTGCAAGCCCCATAGATGGTTCGTCTAGTAGCAATAACTTAGGACGGGCCATAAGAGCACGACCAATGGCAAGCATTTGTTGTTGGCCACCAGATAATGTACCACCTAGTTGATAGCTCCGTTCATCGAGAATTGGAAAGCGTTTAAATACCTTTTTAATATCCGCTTCAATCTCATTATCATTGCGTATATAAGCGCCCATTTCAAGATTCTCGTAAACGCTCATATCTTGAAGAATTTGACGACCTTCAGGTACTAAGGAAATACCATTATGTACAATTTGATGAGTTTTATGTCCAGTAATGTCTTGACCCTCAAATAGCACCTTACCCGATGTAGGCTTTACAAGGCCCATAATAGTCTTCATTGTTGTCGACTTACCAGCGCCGTTGGCACCGATCAAGGATACGATAGACCCTTGTGGTACTTCTAAGCTAATGTCTTTTAAGGCTGTAATATGTCCATAACCAGCCACGATGTTTTCTAGCTTTAACATATTACACCTCCTCTTTACCTAAGTATGCTTCGATAACAGCCTCATTATTTTGAATTTCTTGAGGTGTACCTTCAGCAATCTTTTTACCAAAATTGAATACCACCAAACGGTCACAGATATTCATCATCAATTCCATGGCATGTTCAATTACGACAACAGTAATACCTAAGTCGCGAATTTTACCAATCAATTGGCGTAACGCTTCCGTTTCACTGTCATTCATACCTGCTGCTGGTTCATCTAGCAAAATTAATTGAGGATGTGTAGCTAAAGCACGTGCGATTTCGAGACGACGTTGCTTGCCATATGGTAATGATGTAGCAACTTCTTCAGCATCTTCTTCAAGACCTACGAGTTTTAAAAATTCATAGGCAATGCCACGACAACGTTCTTCTTCAATACGTTGGCGTTTTGTTCTTAAGAAACTAGCAACGAAACCACAACCAGTTCGACAATGCATACCAGTTAATACTGTTTCCAAAGCTGTCATATTGCCAAAGAGACGAATGTTTTGGAATGTACGAGCAATGCCCATTTCTACCGTTCTATGAGGTTTAATACCTACAACAGACATACCATCAAATACAATTTCGCCAGAACTTACAGGGAATACACCTGTAATCAAGTTAAAGAGTGTAGTCTTACCAGCACCATTTGGTCCGATAACACCAAAAACTTCACCTTGCTTAACACCAAAGGATATGCCTGTGAGAGCTGCAACGCCACCAAAGCTTTTACTTACTTCATTTAATTCTAATAGCATTCAGTTCCCCTCCTATCCTTGTTTATCTTGTTGTTTACGCTTATACGCTTCAAAACGTTCTGTTAATACTTGTGTTTCAGGAATGTATGGAGCTTTTTTAAAGCCTAATTTACGACTAATCTTATCTACCATAGATTCTGTTAAAATACCATCTGGGCGAACAGCCATCAAAATGACTAACAATGCACCATAAATGATATCGCGATAGTCGGATAAGAATCGCAATACTTCTGGCAACAATGTAAGAATGAAGGAACCGAGTACGGAACCCCACACTACATTAGAACCACCAAATACAGGGAACAATAAGATTTGTACTACTTTATGATAACTGAAGTCTGTAGGGTTGATAAAGTTTGTAATATGAGCATACAAACCACCACCGATACCAGCGATAAATGCACCGATAATGAAAGCCATCATTTTGTAGTACACTACATTAATCCCCATCAACTCAGCAGCATGATCATCTGCCTTAATAGCGGCAAAGGCACGACCGACACGGCTATTGTTGATACGTACACAGAAAGCAATAATAAAAATCAAAACGATTAGTAAAATAATAATAGCCATAATGTTGCCCCATGCAACAGCATCAATTCCCATAAGGCCATCAATATCGATTTCGTAAGCAAAATTTGTCAATTCTTGAGGAATAGATGGAATGCCGGATAGACCAAGAGCGCCATTTGTCACATCTAAGTTCAAGAAGATAACACGCACGACTTCACCAAAACCAAGTGTGGCGATGGCGAGATATAGACCTTTCAATCGAGTTGTTGGCAAACCGATGATAACGGCAACTAAAGCGGCTACAAAGCCACCTACTAAAATACCAACTACGATAGGTAAATCAGCTTTCAAAGAAAGCAATGCACCCACATATGCACCAACACTCATGAAACCAGCTGCCCCAAGGGATAACTGTCCACTAGCAAGGGTGAAATAAATGGAGATACCAAGGATGGCATTGATGATGAAAAACATCACAATTTGTAGATAATAAGGGTTAAAAATATCCATTATGGTCTGCCCCCCTTATCTTTAGAACCAAATAAACCTTGTGGTCTCCAGAATAATAAAACAATGATTAAACCAAAGGCTACCGCATCACGGAATGTAGATGCACCATAAGCAACGGAGAAGATTTCCGCAATGCCCAAGATAAAGCCACCTACCATGGCGCCAGTAATATTGCCAAGACCACCTAGGATAAGTACAGCCAAGCCTTTAAAGCCTATGATAACACCCATGGTAGGCTCAATAGCATTGAAGGAAAGGCCAACAAGTACACCGGCAGCTGCACCTAAAGCGGAAGCAATCATAACGGTAACAGAAATAATCATCGTTGGATTGATGCCTAAGAGAGCTGCTGTTTCCGTGCTCATGGATACGGCACGAATGGCTTTACCAATCTTAGTCTTTTTAATAACCACATTCAAAATAATCATTAAGAGAACAGAAACACCTAAACCGATAATTTGCACCATGGAGATTTTAAATACCCCAAAGTCGATAAGGCCACCAATATAATCTGGTGGGAAGGATCTCGTTTGAGGGCCCCATAATAATAATGCCAAACTTTCAAGGAAGATGGAAACACCAATGGTGCTGATAAGTGGTGCTAAGTGAGACACCTTTTTCTTACGTAGTGGGCGTAACGCCACAAATTCTAATAAGTAACCTAGTACGGCACCTACAGCCATCGCTACGATAAGGGCTACAAATATGTTTACGTCAAAAACACTTACCATAAAAAGACCAACGAAGGCACCTATCATAAAGATGCCTCCGTGTGCCATGTTGATGATATTTAAAACGCCAAACACAAGTGTTAAGCCAATAGCGAGTACAGCATATAAGCTACCGAGGGTTAACCCGTTAACTAATTGTTGTAAAAACACTATACTACCTCAACTTTTATTTTTTTAATGCGTCAAATTGACCGTTTCTAATTTGCAATACTTGAACTTCCATGGAAGGGTCGCGGTGGTCATTGAATTTGAATTGACCTGTTACACCAACGAAGTCGGCAATATTTTTCAATGCTTCGCGGAATTTTTCGCGATCAGTAGTGGAGCCAGATTTTTTCAATGCTGCTTCATACAAGTAAACTGCATCATAAGCTTGCGCTGCAAATTGATCTGGTTCTTTACCGTATTTATCTTTATAAGCTTTACGGAAATCTTTTACCTTTTGGTCATCTTTGTTAGGGAACCAAGGTGTACCTACGATAACGCCATCAGCTGCAGCACCTGCGATTTTAATAAATTCAGGACTGTTGAAGCCATTGGAACCAACTACAGGTTGTTTCATACCCATTTCACGCATTTTTTTCATAATCAATGCGCCTTCTTGGTATAGAGAAGCAACAACGATTACATCAGGATTAGCTTGTTGAATCTTAGTTAATTGTGCAGAGAAGTCTGTATCTTTATCTGCGAATGTTTCAGTATCAACGATTTGTACACCTTCAGCTTCCAATGCTTTACGAGCTGTATTATTTACAGATACCATTTGGTCATTGTTGTTGGAGTACATAATAGCTGCAGTTTTAAAGTTCAAAGTTTTATGTGCTTCTTTAATTGCAGTATCTACTGCCAAGGATTCTGGTACAGCATTACGGAAAATGTAATCGCCGATATCCGTAATACCTTCAGCTGTTGTAGATGTACCAAGAGCTACGACTTTGCTCTTATTTGCTACAGGGCCAGCAGCCATCATTTCACCAGATAACATAGGACCGATAACGCCTACCACTTTATCTTTAGAAATAACTTTGTTCATAGCATTAATTGCTTCGTTTTTATCACCTTTAGTATCTTCAACGAGCAAATTAATTTTTACATTGTTAGCGTCTGCATTGATTTCGCTAACAGCCAATTCTGCACCAGCTTTGATAGATTCGCCATACGCAGCAGCACCGCCTGTAGTTGTTGTTAACAATGCGATTTTCGCTTCATTATTATTTGCATTACCTGCATCTTTATTGCTACCACAACCAGCAGCAACCGCCATTACACCAGCAAGGCCAAAAATGGCTGCTTTTTTTAACATGGATTTATTCATGTTACACCCTTCCTTTAATCATAATAATAGCAAATATAATAGTATAAATTATATATACTTCTATATTATGAAATATTTTTTATGTTTGTCAATTAAATCATGTATATCTTCTATAGAATTCAGATATACAACTTATAATTTTTATTTATTATGCTAATAATTCTGAAAAATGTTCCCATTTCTCATACAACTTTTGTAAGTTGCTTTCCGTATCTGAAAGCTGTTTAGATATGTTTTCCATTTCCGCTAAATCTTGTTGGACTACAGGATTTGCTAATTGTACTTCATACATTTTCATGGTCGCCTCTAATCTAGCAATTTCTTCTTCCACTTCAGCTAATTGCTTTTCAACCATGTATGTATTTGTTTTTTTCTTAGGCTCATCAGATGGAGATGTAGAAATGGTTTTAGCTTCAGATTTCACATCTTCCTTAGCTACTTCTTCTACTACTTCTGTGAGAGCAGCTATATCCTGTTGCTCTTTTAATTTCTCTTTATAGTAAGAATAATTACCTAAGTATTCAGTAAGACCTTTATTCTCTAATACCAATGTTCTTGTAGATACTTGATCTAAGAAATACCGGTCATGGGAAATAATAAAACACGTACCACCAAATTGCTGCAACGCACGTTCGACTATTTCTCGGGTAGGTACGTCTAAATGGTTAGTAGGTTCATCAAGAATGAGGAAATTATCACCTTGTAAGAATAATTTTAACAGAGCTAAACGCGATCTTTCACCACCGGATAAATCACCTACTAGTTTAAATACATCATCCCCTTTAAATAGGAATGATCCTAAAACATTGCGAGCTTTCTCTTCGGTGAAATTATAATTATTGATAATCTCATCTACCACTTGCCATCGATCGTGTAATTCTTCATGTTCTTGTGAAAAATAGCCCACTTGGACACGGTTGCCAATATCGATATGACCTTCTGTAGGGAATAACTCCCCTACAATAGCTTTCACCATGGTAGATTTACCAGCCCCATTAGGACCGATCAAGGCAACAGATTCGCCGCGCCTTACAACTACAGATACATCATCAATGATTGGATCATCCGTTTTGTAGCCAATAGACACATGATCTAATACAAGTACCTTATCAGCACTCATAGCAGCCGATGGAAATTTAAAATCTAACGAATGTGAAGTTTCAGGAGCCTCTAGTCGTTCTAATCGATTTAGTTGAGATTGGCGACCTCTTGCCATCTTAGACTTAATACCAGCGCGATACTTATCAATATACTCTTCTGTTTTCTTAATATATTCTTGCTGCTTTTCATAAGCAATCGTATCTGCTTTTAAACGTTCTTCTCGTTGTGCCACATAGCGACTATAATTACCGCGATATGTTGTGGCCTTGTGATGATCTAGTTCTACCACACCAGTAACGATGCGATCCATGAAATACCGGTCATGGCTGACGATCAGAATGCCGCCTCGATAGGATGATAGATAACCTTCTAACCACTCCAACATTTCCATATCCAAATGGTTTGTCGGTTCGTCGAGGAATAAAAAATCTGGACTACGCACTAAGGCCTTTGCCAAATTAATACGCGTTTTTTGACCCCCAGAAAATGCATTAGCCGGTTTATATAGATCTTCATCGGTAAAACCAAGACCATAGACTATGCGTTTTGTTTTTTGTTCATAGTCATAACCACCTAACCATTCCAATCGATTTTGTAAATAGTCTAAGCGTTGTAAGTCACTTTCACTAGCCTCATGAGTCTCTAAATATGTGGTTAACTCTTGTAATTTATTTTCTAATGCATGAACATCTTCCCAAGCTGTTTCTATTTCTTCAGCTAAACAAGCATCACCTAAGTTAACATCTTGTTGCAAATAGCCAATGCTTGCCACAGGAGACATTACAACTTGGCCTTCATCTAATTCCTCAATACCGAGGATACATTTCAACAGTGTTGATTTACCAGCCCCATTAGGGCCAACCAAGGCAATTCTATCGCCTTCTTTTATTTCAAAGGACACATTGGAAAACACTTGGCGCACCCCAAATGATTTTCCTAGGCCGATCATTCGAATGCGTTCCATTCAATACCTCCTTTATCATTCCGTAACTATTATTATACCACAGTCGCTTTCACAAAAATGACCATTTCCACGCTATCCTTTGTCTTCCGGCTATGTCTAAATAATTTACCTAATAAAGGGATATCACCGAGTATTGGGATTTTTTCAATCTGTTTTTGATCACGATTATCCATTAAGCCACCTATGACCAGTACTTCTCCCGGTTGTAGACGCACTCTAGTCTGTGCTTGTCGAGTGGTTATTTTATAAGATTTCATCTCAGATACCATAATGGGTGAGCTCACCTCAGCTCGTATAGACGTATCAATGGTACCATTTTTCGTTACTACCGGTGTATAGTCAAGTTTAATACCCACCTCTTCGTAATGAATGGATCTTTTTCTTTCACCATTAGAAATTGACTCTTCGATTACTGGAATTCGTTCACCTATCAAAATATGTGCGGCTTCACCATTTAAGGCCATAATGGAAGGGGTTGCAATAACAACTGCCTTTCCCGATGTTTCTAAAAGGCTAAGCTCAGGTTTAACAAAAAATTTATAAGCTTCCCCATCTGGAGCTTTTCCAAAAGAAATAGCACCATAAGAATTTGTCTTATCCGTACCATGACCGGTTAAACTCAGCCAAGACCATCTAAATCCCGTCTCCTTCGTATAGGAATGCTCCATAGCCATAATGGTGGCTTCCAAGCGCACTTGTTTCATATCTCTATCTACAGATTGAATGATAGAGTTTACCCCTTTTTCCTCGTCTCCTGTTACATTTAATACAATCTGATTCGTTTCCTTATGCACTGCAAACTTTCCATTAGGTACTACTGTTTTTATGACAGATTCTAGCGATGTCGATGATGCCATCTTTGGTTCTACTACCACTACATGACGATGCTCCTTAGCACTAGAATGCCCTGTAACGGTTACCACGCCCTGATCATCCTGTATATCAAAATGATACATATCCCCTAAATGATGTAGCATGTCTAATGGTGACTTACCGTGTATCGTTCCTGTCACAGTTCCGTTCAATGTGTTAATACCAAGTATATCCATTTTATAACTACGACTGATGGCCTCTACCACATCGGACAAAGGCGCCTTACTAACCGTCATACTATATGTATTTTGACCAGATTCAGATTGTTGTACATGTATCGATTCTTTCGCCCATACACAAGGATTTTCTATTACACCTAAGAGTAAAACTATAATCATGATTCGCCAATAGATACACATCGTACATTGCCTCCTTCATCAAGGGTTACACCATTTTCATCTACATTAATTACCTTTACACCATGCCAAGAATCGCCTTCCATAACAACAGTAGATTCTGTGCCACTGCTTAAAATTACAGCCCATTGAGGCCCATGTATTACGCCATTAACATGAATTGTTTTCTGCTTATTATGTTTTGTTGTAACTGTTTCTGCACTAGAACTGCTATCTTGGTCTACTTTCTTCTGACTATGTTTTCGTTTACCTTGTTTTAATTTTGATGAATCATCTTTATTATCTAAGTTCTGCTGACCCTCACCGCTATGTTCTTCATCCATCATATGTATTGGTGCTGCATTTCTTTTGTCTAATGATTCGCCTAATACCTCACGCCAAGAAAGAGCTCGCAAGTTATTACTTGTACTGTATAATAATGTTGTTTCATGAGATTTATCTTCTGATTTCGACATTGCCGTTGAATCAGGCTCCATCTGGACATAATCAGCCTCGGGTGTATAAAATATGCCCCAACCAATTGCTATTCCGCCTAATACAAACAATACACCTAGACTCTTCTTGTATCGTTTACATTGAGTCACATAAGGATACAATTTTTCTCGTAAACGTTCCTGTATGTTCATTCAGCAGGACTCCTTTCACATAGTAGAATTAAAATATCTATCTAATATCAGTATGCAACACAAATATACATAAAAGAAGGACACTAATAGTCACCCCCGTGACTATTAGTGTCCTTGACAAATCATACAATGTATAATAGCAATTATTGTTTTTTCATAGCTTGAAGTTTTGGACCAATCAAGCGTTTATAAACTTCAACACCAGGTTGATCAAAGGCATCAACACCAGCTAAAATTGATTCAAAATACACAGCCCAACAATGCATGAACATTATTTCCCCTAAATGAAATGCATTTAATGTTGGTACAGATATGGTCATATTAAAACGATTATCTATAGATAGGGCCTCACGATTCGCGTCAAGTGCGCTATTTAAAATATCGCTAATAGGAATATCACCAATTGCATCAAGTTTGTCGTACTCACTATATAAATTTGGAACAACCAATGATGTATTCCAATCTCGTACCTTAATAAATTGAACAACCTTGTTAAGACGCCCCTCTTGGTGTTCTTGCACTTGCGCATGCATATCCATCGTGCCTACTGCAGGAACAGGTGTACGCCCATAAGGAAGACAGGTATTACTCATTTTACCTAATGATTCGGATAAGAGCTGTACATACCAATCGGATAAGGAGTGTAGAGACTCACCATAAGGCATGAATACCTCTATAATACGTCCATATCGCTCAGATGCAATATATTTTAATAATGCACTAAATAGTGCAGGATTTTTATAAACATCCTCTTCTTGGCAAGCCATATCCATCGATGCAGCACCGGCTAAAAATCTTTCAATATCAAATCCCACAAGAGCAGCTGTAACGAATCCTACCTCAGTAAAAACGGAGAATCGGCCTCCTACACCATAGGGAACGGAGAATGTTCTCCATTGATGCTTGATAGCCATATCATGAAGAATAGTAGGATGTGCCTCATCATTTGTTTCTGTAACGACGGTAACTTCATAATTAATATGATGATCCTCTAGTGCTTTTTGAAGAATCATAAAATTAGCCATCGGTTCAATAGTGGAACCAGACTTTGATGTAACTACAAGCATAACTTTATAGTCACTACCCTTTTCACCGGCCTGAGATACTAAGGTTTTAATTAGCCCTTCTAAGTATGGGCCATCTACATTAAACCCAGCAAAATAAAATCTCGGATAGCCGTTGCGTTCTTCATCAGTATAGTTATTCCAAAATGAACCACATTGCACATCAAAGAGTACCTTACTACCTAGATAAGACCCACCGATGCCAATAGAAACAACAGTATCAATACTTTTACGAGCATAGTCACCCAAGTCATGTAAACGGTCCATCATGTCCGGTGTATTGATGCCGTTTTCTGATATATATGGCAACTGATAAAACAAAATTGGTTCTGGCTGACCATCTTTAGACAGGTGGCCTTCTTCATAACCTGTGGATCGCAAAATATTGGTATGACGCCATACATTTTGAATGGCCCGTTCAAAGTTTTGTATGTCCCTTGCCTGTATGCAGCTTTCATTATAGATATTGTTATAATCTAGCTCAAATCCAGAATCTAACTGTAACATCAAGTATCTCCTTTATGCACCAATCCAACCATAGCCATAACCGATACCAAATACGGACCAAAGAATAGCGATGGGAATCAATAACTTAAATTTCAATTTTGCTGTTTTATGATGACATACTACCATGCCCAATAAAGCGCCTAAACCACCAAAGGCAAAGGCTAAAAATAGCAATGTAAATTCAGAAATCCGCTCATACCCCTTTATAGCGGATAACTTATCATATCCATATATACAAAAGACAATAAAATTCCATACGGTCATAATAATCAGAAAATACGTTTCACTCATAATCCTATATTTATTTCCCCTTAAAATATGAGAAGGTATCACCCAATCCACAATCCAAACTAACAGTGGCTTCAAAACCAAAATCCTTTTTTGATTTTTTATTACATAAGCGAGAATGGCGTATATCTCCAACCCGCTCTGCTTCATAATTAGTTACAATTTCTTTACCACTGATAGATGTAAAATAGCCAATCAATTCATTGACAGATGTACTCGTATTGGTAGAAATATTATAAATTCCTGTTAAATCAGGATGATTCATAGCTTTAATATTAGCCTCAACTACATCAGCTACATATACAAAGTCACGTGTTTGCTCACCATCCCCAAAAATGGTAAGCGGCTTATCCTCATTAATGAGACGGTTGAAAATACTGATTACACCGCCTTCTCCACCATCCCCTTGACGTGGCCCATATACATTAGCATATCTAAAGCATACTGTTTTTAATCCAAAAGCTTGTTCATAAATACGTAAATATCCTTCAGCTGTCAATTTTGTAAGGCCATAAAATGATGTCGGTTTACCAGACATGTCTTCTGTGAGTGGTAATGTATCGAGATCACCATACACTGCAGCAGAGGATGGCATTAGAAAATGTGAAACATTATGCTTTCTAGCTGCTTCGAGCATATTAATTAATCCCATTAGATTCACATCACAATCCATCTTAGGATTTTCCATAGATGCAGGTACCATCGTTTGTGCCGCTTCATGAAATACCACTTGAGGTTTAAAATCTGCAAAAATAGATTCTATGTTAACGTCTCGTACATCCATTTCTATGAATGTTGCTTTTGGATTAACAAATTCTCGTACCCCTGTTGTAAGATTATCTATTACCAATACTGTATGACCTAATGCTATGAGTCGATCGACCAGATGGGACCCTATAAATCCGGCGCCCCCCGTTACACAAACGCGCATTGTTTTCCCCTTTTAGATTATTTACCTATCGCTGCCCCTGCCTTTGCGAGTTGGTCAGCCATTTCATTATATGTATCACCAGTATGAGCATGTACCTTGTGAAAGTATACTTTCACATGTGGAAATATACGTTCACAAAATGCTGCATATTCATTGGTTAATACATTATTTCGTTTCCACTTCTTCGTGGCCCACATTTCTATCCCCATATAATCATAATATAAGGAACACTTAGAAATTCCATGAGTTAAAGCATATTCCATAACATGCATGGCCGCCAATAACTCACCAGACACATTCCAAAACTCTGTATATTTCTCATCTTTTGTGCCGAACGAAAATGTTTCTTTATTTCCATTTAGAAACATAATACCACCGGAACCTACCGATTGATTATATTTGTCATAACTACCATCAATATATGCAATTAAATGATTGGTTTCTGAGAAATCAGGAGCTATAGATTTCTTTGTATGGTTTGTTTTAGACGTTTTTGATGATGCTAGATAATCACCTATACTCACACCTTCATCACCTATAAAAGCCTGGGCTTCTGACTTAGTGGGAAACGATTTATAAATAGCTCCACCAAAACCTTTAACCTGTTTTTCACAATCGCTCCAAGTTTCATAAATACCTGGCGTACGGCCTGCTTTTACAGCATAAAATTTCTTCGCCATACAACCTCCTAATGCTTCATGGTAAGCGGTACAAATTCAGCATTTACTACAGATTGTAAATCTTGTGGATTAACATGCATCTGCATGCCTCGTAAACCAGCACTAACATATACAGCCTCTTGAGCTTGCATCGTTTCATCAAAATATGTAGGAAATAGCTTTTTCATACCTACCGGCGAGCAACCACCCCGTAAATAGCCAGTTATACCTAATAAGTCCTTAACATGAATTAATTCAACTGATTTATTACCACTGACACGAGCAGCCTGTTTCATATCTAGTTCTTCAGCTACAGGAATACAGAATACTACATATCCTGTTTTATCACCCTTGCCAACTAAAGTCTTAAATACTTCTTTTTCATCAAGACCTAGTTCATCAGCTACATGAACACCCTGACCTCGTTCTTCAGACCATTCATATTCATCAATCGTATATGCTATATGATGAGTATCTAATATGCGTAATGCATTTGTTTTTTTATGCTTTTCCTTACTCATACAAGAGCCTCCTATTTATTAACAATTTTATTTATATTCTTTAATTCAATGCGTAAAGTACCATCATCATTAGTTTTAATTTCGATAAACTCCCGATTTTGCATATATTCTACAGGGAATGAAATTTCTATGCCAGTATCGGTTTTAATCTTATGATGTTCGCCTACCTTCGTAGCAAATTCACGATTTACCGGTAAAGGCCGCATCATATCCTGTTCAGCTAACTCCTTTTTAGCAGCTTCTTGTTGAATGGGGTTAGACTTAAATACCTCTTCCACAATGCGAATAGGATTAACCGTATCAGATACTTCTGCATTTTTAGCAATCATAGACTTTGCCATCGTCAGCTCTGCTACACCATCGGATTCGTGTGCTTGAGCCACCTTATCTATAATGGTTTTTACCTTTTTAACAGTATCCCTAGAGGATTGATCTGTACCGAGTTGTAACACCTTATCTGCTAAGATATAACAAACTTCACCGTCATATTCACCTTTTGGTTCAAAAATACGAACAGATAAATCCAATGTATTTATGGCAACAAAAGCTCGCAACTTTTGTGTCGGCATCGGCAGTACTGCCTTATGTGGTACAAGTTCTGTCGATAAGGAGCCATCATCTTCACTAAACAATTGATGCGTAAAGGCATCATGAGCCTGACATAATAGCATACAAATATAGGATGTATCTGTCACCACATCGCATACAATAGTATCAATGACAACGCCTACTGTGGCTTGCTTCATATAGTCAAAGGTTTTCTCCCCTAACTCTTTTGCTAACCTGATAAAGGAGATTTCACCAGATTTATATTCACCGATTCGCTTTCCCATAGGGCTATGTGCATGTAACGTCCCTGTTCTCGCACCGGGATCTTTAAAAGCTTTCGTTACATGTCCTGCAATATAGTCATGTATGTCTTGCTCACCTATTTTTAATTCATGTTCAGAATAGACCGCTAAAGATGATGTAAAATCAAAAATCTCTAGGGCTGCTTTATTAATTTGCATGATAACTCCTAAAGGATAAAAATATTACTCTTTATTATACCATTCTTTTAGTAATTCTTTGTCTATTTTTGAAGAATCAATGATTACTAGTTATTTCACAACATCTTCATCTAGCTCTTAGTTCACAAAAATAAATAAGAAAATAATATAAATAAGGAGGTGTATATATACATAGACACCTCCTTATTTATATTAAATTTTAATTTTAGTAGCTAACCACGCAGCAACTAAACATTTTACAATATCTCCAGGAATATAAGGAAACATTGCAGCAGTTAATGCAGCCCAAAGTGGAGTTCCTGTAACAAGCATAAATCCTATAACACCAAAAAAATATACTACAGGAATTGTTATAACAATAGAGCGCCAAGCATAAGAAAAAAAGTTTTGAGACTTACCTTTGCAAATACTTAATAAAGTATATGCTATTGGCCAAGAAACTATAAATCCACCTGTAGGACCCCATAATTTAGCTAACCCAGACGTTCCACCAGCAAACACGGGAACCCCTATTAAGCCTAATAAAATATATACTAAAAATACAATAAATGCTTCCTTAGGTTTCAACATTAATCCGGTTAATGTGGCAACCAAAGTTAACGCAATCACAGGAACAGGACTAAATGGTAATGGAAATGAAATCCATGCTGATACACACAATAGCGCTGTTAATAAAGCCATTTTTGTTAAACGTCTTGCTTCCATAATATACCTCATTCACATAAAATTTTAATTCGTTCTATGCTCATCATGAAGACGAGCTTTAAAAAGAATCATATCATCTAATTTGCCAACTAAGACATTATCTTCACGTTGACGCTCAATAAAGACACAATCATTAGCAAGCATAGGAACTAAAAAACGAATAGACATTCCTAACGTTGCGTTACTATTTAGCATATGTTTCCAAAGGTGCTCCAGTATCAGTAACCCAGGCACGACATAAGGAACTTCACGATGTATACGATTACGATCATTTACATCCTCTACAAATTGTATAATTTCATCCTTTGTAAATGAAATACGTTTAAGTGAATCATCAACTTTAGGAGTCTCACGAATTTGTAAAGGTCTTGTTAGTTGTAATAAATTAACCCATAACGTACCACTTGTATTGGACATACAAACGGATATATGATTGCCTTTATACTCTACACCATGAAACACAATTTCATCTGTGCCTTGCGTATCAAAATAAGCCTTCGTAATAACGCAATTAGTAGGTAAATTTAACGTTTCTTCATCCGTTAAAAGAGCTAATAGATCTCGCATATTACTCCTTATAATTTAATCAGTATAATAATAGTTTTATACCATTACTATTAAATTATAATCAACGGAAACACTATAGTCAACCTAGTATGACATACGAGTTAACAATCAGAACCACCCGTAAAACGGGTGGTTTGCTCACGGGCTATAAGCCCGTAGTACTAGGCCAGCGTCTAAAGGCGCTGGCTTTCACTACGTTCAAGCCGCATAGCCATTGACTCGTAACGGTCCCCTTAAAGGGGATATGTATTACTTGCTACCCTTAAAAGGGTCCTCATATTCTTTTACACTAAGTTTATCTTTCATTTGGTCATGTAACTCTTGCTCACGTATATATTTTTTTACGGTAGCTTCATTTAATCCTACCGTACTTACATAATATCCCTCGGACCAAAAGTGTCTATTTCCAAATTTATACTTTAAGTTTGCGTGTTTATCGAACATCATTAGCGCACTTTTACCCTTTAGATATCCCATAAAAGATGAAACTGATATTTTAGGTGGAATTAACACTAGCATATGCACATGATCTGCCATAAGCTCCCCCTCTATAATCTTGACGCCCTTATATTCACATAAACGTCTCAGTATTTCAAGTAAACTATTTCTGTATTGATTATATATAACTTTACGTCTATACTTAGGTGTAAATACTATGTGGTATTTGCATAACCATTTTGTGTGCGCAAGGCTCTGTGTCTTTGTTGCCATATAAAATCACCTTTCTTTTGTATATAATGCGGCTTGAACACCTACATTATACTTAAGCAAGGTGATTTTTTTGTATAACTTTCGTTGCCGCACCCGCATAGCGGGTGGTTTTATGATTCGCGACTACGTCGCGAACCAGTCTAAAGACAATAACAAAAGCCACCATTGATAATCAATGGTGGCCTCAATTTTATATTTAAATCCAAAGAATATATAATCTATTTTATAACTTCAATCCTTTTAAATATTCCTTAAATGCTGAACCTAATTCTTCATTACGAAGTGCATATTCCACGGTAGCTTTCAAATAGCCTAATTTATCACCTGTATCATAGCGAATACCTTCATAAGCTAATGCATAGGTATCTGTTTTGGATGCTGCTAATGCATCTGTTAGTTGTACTTCATTACCTACACCTGGTTTTGTATTCTCTAAGATATCAAAAATATCAGGCGTTAAAATATATCGACCAAGAACAGCTAAATTGGACGGTGCCTTATCAACACTTGGTTTTTCTACTAATCCATGAACACGATACAAGTTATCTGCCAACGGTTCTCCGGACACAATACCATAGGAGCTTACCTTTTCATTCGGTACAAATTGAGCACCTAATATGATACCTGGATGTTGTTCATAACAATCCATCAACTGTTGTAAGCATGGTTTTTCTGGATTATAAACAATGTCATCACCTAATAATACAGCAAATGGCTCGTCACCAATAAACGCTTTAGCACATAATACAGCATCACCTAAACCACGCGGTGATTTCTGACGAATAAAATGAATTTTAATATCCGCCAAATCTTTTACCATGGCTAATTGTTTATTTTTACCTTGCTTTTGTAATAGCTCTTCTAGCTCGACACTGCTATCAAAATGATCTTCTATGGCGCGTTTGCTACGACCTGTTATGATAAGAATTTCTTCGATACCAGAATCGAGTGCTTCTTTTACAATATATTGAATCGCCGGTGTATCAACAATAGGCAACATTTCCTTTGGTTGTGCTTTCGTAGCTGGCAAAAAACGTGTACCGAAACCAGCTGCTGGAATGACAGCCTTACGAATAGACTTCATGTGTATGCTCCTTAGAAATCTTTACCAACGAATTTGATTTTCCATTGGTTATTGTTATTTTTATGAGAATCTTTATATGTTAAATACATATCAAAGGAGTGCAAATCACGATGGTATGTGTAATAGATAGAATCCACATCGCCACTCATCATATTTTGTTTAACACTCACCGAAATATCATCGAGACGTGTCAATTTAAAGGAACCACCATAGATGAGCTCCTTAGGAAGCTCTGTACTATCAAAGCGATATGGCGAGTTGTTATAGCTAATATTACGTTGATTATACGATACCCACGCATTAACTCTAGGTCCTACAGCTGTACGGAATTGAGCGCCCCAGTACGGCATGCTACGTATTGACTTATCATAGCCATAATAATCGCGTTGATAACCGCCGAAGAATCGCAAAGTACCATCTTTCCAAAGGTTGATAGGATCATGAGATACTTCTACCTTATAGTCCTTATGGACCCCCTTTACAGATCCTTCCTTCCAATAACCAATGCTTGTTTCACCACGTGCAGTAAATTGAGATTTACCAATATGGTACGTATGTGTATCAAGACGTAATTCGCCGATTTTTTCTACCCATACAGTTTCATCATTATATTCATTGGATACTTTACTATACCCGATGGATGCAGTTCCCCAAGGTAAGAAATAGCGATATCCAATTTGAGGCTTAAATCCGGCTTTTGAATACCATTTGTAATCAAAATACGCTTCACCAGATTTACCCAATGGAATTTCTGCATTACCACGCAATCCAATGCCATCATCACTATTATAAATAGGGCGAGGCATAATAGAAAATGCACTTACTTTACCTTGTTTATCTCCACGTATAGATTTTGTATAAGATTTCAAGCTAAAAAGTTTAAAATTCTTGATGTAAAAGCTTGGATGTTGAATCACTACCTTATCGCCAGGATAGATTTTAATATCTTCACCTTCAATACGGTAATCAGGTGTATGCTTAAATGCCATCGCATGCTTAGACGTAATCATACCCTTCTCTATGGAACCAGTTTGCCCATCATAAGATAAGTTTTGACCCTTCACATAATACGGATCAGACCAGCCTTGTGTATGACCGGCATCAAAATGTTGATCGCTAGTACGATAGGTCATAACATCACCAGTAAGGTCTTTTGTTTTACCACCATCTTCTAAATAGCGATATGGTCCATCTGCAGTCCTATACTCTGTAGTCTTAGTATTACCAGTAATGCGATTAGCTAATAATGTGCGATTACCTTGAGTAACCACTACATTACCAAAAGCATTTACATCGCCAGTACTACCGGAATATGTCATCTTATCTGCATCTACACGAGTTGGTAACTTTTCTGTCGGTGCAGTAATCGGTGAAGCACCACGACGAACAACACGAATATTGCTGCGTTCAGGTGTCGAAGGTTGTTGCAGTTCACCTGGATAGGATTCAGATATACTATCTAAACTATCTTGATATGTAATTGAGTCTGAAGCAGCCCACGCTGGCTGGGCTAAACAAAGCAAGCATGCTGCCACGAGCCATTGTACTCTTTGTTTCCTCATGGTTACTAAACTCCTCTATTGGTTACGCTTTACTACGACGATTGGTTGTGAAACATTTTCTGCTATATCATTTGTATCTTCTACTTCTTCTGAATCAGCAGTGTTTGTATCGTCTTCGTCAGTGTTCACAGTTGAATCATCTGCTTCATCCACAGTGCTATCTACGGAATCATCATTCGCAGTCGGTACTGTCACGGCTTCAGCTAATTCATCATCACTATGAGCTAACCCATCACCACCAATAACAAGACCTTGAATAGATACAGAGTCTTGAGGTTGAATAAATACAGTGGAACCTACTGGGTAATCAATATTTTTACCCTTAATGAAAGCACCACCTACTAGGCCAACAGGGCCAAGTAGAACTGCACCAGCCACAGAGGCACCAGCTGCTTTAATTTCGCCCTTTGTTTTTTCCTTAGCCTCATTACCTTGTACAGCAGTAAATTCTGTACCATCAATAGCAGGAACAGATTCAAAAGTTATATCTAATGCACCATTACGTCCAAAAGAGCGCGCTTTTTTCAAGGATGTAATCGTTGCAGAACCTACAGTACCAGCTGGCACCAACAATACATTGCCATCCATTACATTTTCAGCAACAGTGAATTTAATTGTATCTCCTTCATGACTTATTTTTGTGGATACCGCATCATTTAGTGTTACCTTGAACACGTGATCAGAAGATAGTGTTCCTACTTGATTTGTAAGGGTTACATTACTACCATATACCTTGGTTTTCAAGCTAATAATACGTTTTTGTAATGAACCTGTTGAAATTCTACCATTCACACTACGTTCCATCTTTTCAACACGTTCTACCAAGGAACCATCATTAATGCTGTTTTGGTATGTATATTCAAGTGCGTCCATTTCTTCACGCAATGAAATATTAGTACCACTACCTTCAACGGAATCATATAAAGAATCTACACGTTTACTCAATGTAGCAGTATTGCCAGAAAATCCGTTGCCGTATACAGTTTCATCCAATTGATTAATACGATCCACAACGGCACCATCTTGAGGTGCACCATATACAGTGCTTTCTAATACTTGTGTTTTTTCCGTTACTGTACCAGGTGCAGCAAATGCGGTACCTGTCAACAAAGACGCCATCAAAAGTGTAAGTACTTGCTTCTTCATATAATCCTCCACAACTTATCCTCTATGGGACATATACGTTAAACAGCACAATAAGCACGGGCCTAAGACCGTGCTTATTTTCTGAGTACTTCTAAGGAAGTATCTCAGTGGCCATTAAATTTTTAAATCAATAAGTGCAGATACACCTACACCTTGAACACGGGAAGCGCCCACTGGATTTGTACTATCTACTGGTACTAAACCTTTAACACGAACCATGCCATTAAAGCTACCTTCAACTTGAGCAACAGCCTTAACTTGTTCGATACTAGATGCAGGGCCTGTTACTTGAGCAGCACCAATGTACCCTTTTGTACCAATACTAATGATAGGTACAACCTTTGTAGTATATTCAGTACTCAAATTATTTTGTTTTAGTAATTTATTTAAGAAAGAATCAATTTGTGGACCAAATTTACTAACTAGAATGCCAACGCCACCAATTTTAGCAGCACCACCAAGGATACTACTTAAGCCGCCAGCTTGAGTAGTTAAAATGCCACCAAATGCAGTTGTAGTTAAACAAATTCCTAGAACAGCGGTCATAATTTTCTTTTTCATGATAAGCCTCCTAATAGATACTTATATTTTAACAAATTCTATACATAGTTTCTAGTGAAAGTATAAATACTTACACTTAAAGATAGTAAAATTATATAAAAATACAATGAGTTTATTATGAATTTTATGCAATTTAATTTTTAGCTATGTTTTAACCGCAAATCATACAATTATAACCAGAAGACTTAACAGATTCGAGGCACTTGATCTTCACCCAATAAATCTACTAGACGAACACCGCCAATCGATGTTTGTAGACCTACTTTACCAATATTTTTATCCATGGTTACACCGATATGAGTCGCTTCACGGCCTTCTGGATAAGTATGTAAAATATCTAGCACATCATTTGTTACGGACGGCTCTACAACGAAAATACATTTACCTTCATTTGCTAAGTATAAAGGATCATAACCTAAAATATCGCAAACAGAACGAACTTCATCATGAATAATAAGCTTGGATTCCTCAACCTTTATGCCCACTTGACTTTGTTCGGCAATCTCTTTAAGAACAGTACCCACACCACCGCGCGTAGGATCGCGTAATAGTGCAACCTGAGGCCCTACTGCATTTAAAACAGCATGAACCATATGGTTCAATGGAGCACAATCAGTCTTAACAGAGTCTGATAATTCTAGTCCAAATCGTTGTCCCATGACAGCTATAGAGTGATCACCAATAGATCCGGACAGAATAATATCCATATTAGGTTTTACGAAATTCGGACCTATATTTATGCCATCTGGAATCATACCAATGCCGGCTGTATTGATATAAATTTTATCAACTTCACCTTTTTTTACGACCTTCGTATCACCCGTCACAATTTGTACATTCGCAAGCTTTGCCATATCAGACATGGTGCTTAAAATTGTTTCTAATTCATCGAAAGGAAGACCTTCTTCTAAAATCAAACCACAGCTAAGATATTGCGGAACAGCACCATTCATAGCTAGGTCGTTAACTGTACCGCATACAGCTAATTTACCGATATTACCACCTGGGAAAAAAGTGGGCTGTACAACATAGGAATCTGTTGTGAAAGCCATTCGCCCCGAGGCTACCGGAAATTGTGCCCCATCATGTAAGGGAGCTAACAAATCATTAGTAAAATATTTTAATATAAATCGTTCTGTCAATTCGTGGCTAAAACGGCCACCATTGCCATGAACTAAACGAACTCGTTCCATTAATCCTCCCAGGCTAATCCACCACTAGAAAAGCCATACTTATACCATGCAGCACAACTACCTTCTACAGATACCATACAAGCACCTACTGCATGATCCGGTGTACAAGCTTTTCCAAAAAGCGGGCACTCATTGGGTTTGATTAAACCTTGTAATACACTACCACATTGACAGCCTTTAGGATCAAGAGATGGTTTTTCTAACTGTATAGGTAACACCTTTTCTGCATCTAGAAATGCATAGTCATCATTAAGCTGTAACCCAGAACTTGGAATTATACCAATACCACGCCATGCATCATCACAAACATCGTATATTTCATTCATCATACGCACAGCCACAGGATTGCCTTCCTTCATAACAACAGAGTGATAGGTATTACCTACTTCAAAATGACCACTTTTCCGTTGTTCTAACATATTGACGATAGCAGATAATATTTCTACCCCATCAAACCCAGCAATGCAGGATGGAATTTTATACTCATCCGGTAAAAATTGATATGGTTTTTCGCCAATGATAACACTGACATGCCCAGGCAAGATAAAGCCATCAATTTGTCCTACTTGTCGGTCTAATAAGGCGCGTAATGCAGGCGGAACCAATTTATGAGACACCAAGAATAATACATTTTTCACGCCAGCCTGTGCTACAGCTTTCACAGTGGCACCGATGACAGCAATCGTCGTTTCAAACCCTATAGCTAAAAATACTATATATTTATCCGGGTGTTTTTTACTTAGTTCCAACACTTCTAACGGCGTATAGATAACATGAATATGAGCGCCCTGTGTTTGAGCTTCACTAAGACTACTATAACTACCTGGCACCTTTAGCATATCCCCAAAGGTTGCAATAATAACATCATCACGTTTGGCATACTCTAGAGCTTTATCCATATACACTTGGTCCGTTACACACACAGGACATCCAGGACCACTGACTAATTCTATTCCCGATGGCAATAATTGTCGTAACCCTTCTCTAAAAATAGATACTGTATGTGTACCACAAACTTCCATAAGTCGCACCCGTTCGCCAGGTGTATGTAGTTCGCTAATACGGCGTAATAAAGCATCAGCTGTTTTCTGTTTTTCCTGCAAAGTAAGCTTCTTCAAGTTCTTCCAACTCCCGGAAGGCATCTAAGGTTGCCTTCGCTTCTTCTTCATCTACAATTTGAACTGCAAAACCGGCATGTACTAATAACCAGTCTCCCACCTTTGCATCTGGCACGAGAAGCAAACTACAATCGCGCGTTGCACCTGTTAATTCTACTGTGCCAATGGCTTCATTAATAGAAATTAACTGTGCTGGTACTGCTAAACACATACGCCCTCCTTTTGTAAATATACTTATACATCTATTTATAACTATTAATCCAAATATTTTGATTAATTAAATTGTATCACAAAACTAAGAACTCTTATGTAACCAATGATACGTTTATATATTTTTTTGATGAGCAATCCACAATTGCCCCAACGATAAACCACCATCATTACATGGTACTTTTTTATTAATATATAATGTGCCATGGTGCCATTTATGTTGTAAGGAGGCTAATAATCTGCGATTTTGAAAAACGCCACCACCGATACATACATCATCGATGCCATAGCGTTCACACAAATCAGCTCCAACTTCACAAATAGCAATGGCTAATGTTTTATGGAAACTCGCCGCTAACGAGGATACACTTTCACCTTGAGAATAGCCATCCATAATCTGTTGAACTGCAGGCACGAGATCTAATACTTGCCCATCATAGTTAAAATCTAACAATCGTCCTTCTTCATTTGCACATGCAGATTCTAATGCTATGGCGATCTGTGCATCAAAAGAGTGTTCATTTCCTAAGCCCAACAAACAACCAATCACATCAAATAATCTACCTGCACTAGATGTCATCATCATCGACATGTCTGATTGCAATGCCTTATCTAGAATTTGCCAGCCTTTAGGCAATGTGGTTAACCATGTTTTGTATATATTAGGTAACTCTTCTCCATAATAATTCCGTAAGTACCATAAAGCTTGACGCCATGGTTCTTTTACCGCTTTTTCACCACCAGGCAAAGGCGCTACATGTATATGGGCAACACGCATATACTCTGCGCCATAACATAGCATAAATTCGCCGCCCCAAATCGTATCATCGTCACCATACCCAGTGCCATCAAAACAAATTCCAAGAACAGGATATTTTAAATCGTATTCAGCCATAACAGCTGCGATGTGACTATGATGATGTTGGACCTCTATAGCCGGAAGATTTAGCGTTTTACTTAATTGTCGACCATAATTAGAAGAGAAAAATGATGGATGCTTATCCATGACAATTGCTTTCGGCTTCACATCAAACAGCTGTTCATATCGTTCGATGGTCCACTCAAAAGTGTTATGAGTTGATTCACTTGCTAAATCACCTATATGAGGTCCTAGCAATACTTCCTGCTTTTTATTAATCGCAAATGTATTCTTTAAATCACTACCCATGGCGAGTATCGGTAGATCTGTAATCGACTCACAATGAATCGGTTCAGGAATATACCCGCGACTTCGACGAATTAAAATAGGTGTATCTTCCACCACTGATACAATCGAATCATCTACAGGTGCATAAATTTGACGATTATGTGTCAAAAAATAATCTGCTATAGTCTGCAATTCTAAAAAAGCTTTTTCATCATCATATATAACGGAATCACCGCTCGCATTACCACTTGTCATAACCCATTTCGCATCATGCGGTACTAACACATGATGGATAGGTGCATACGGTAACATAACACCAATTAAATGATTATTAGGGGCTACTAACTCACTTATAGACGCATGAAAATTATCATTTTTCTCTAATAAAACAATAGGCCTTGCCATAGCGCTTAATGCATCTAAGTCTCCATCGCTAACGACGGCAAAGTCTTCTACGATATCAATGGAACCTGCCATAATAGCAAACGGCTTATCCTTGCGATGCTTTCGCTCCCGTAATGTTTGTACTGCTTTATCATTAGTAGCATCACAAACCAAGTGATATCCACCAATTCCCTTTAATGCAATAATCGCACCATTTGATATCATTTCTATAGCAGTTTCAAAACAATCATCAACGATACAGAGATTACCATTCTTATTTAATAGTTGGTAGCTCGGTCCGCATTGTTCACAAGCATTTGGTTCCGCATGATACCTACGACCATTCACATCAACGTATTCCTCATGGCAAGCTTCACACATGGTGAAATCAGACATGGTAGTTCGTTCTCGATCATAGGGCATGGATTTAATAATGGAATATCGAGGTCCACAATTGGTACAGTTGATAAAAGGATAATCATACCTCCTACCAGATTCCTTCATTTCAGCCAAACAATCATCACACGGTGATGTATCGGCACTAATAAACGTGTTTACAGTACCATCCACAGGAGACTGAGCGATAACAAATTCCTTATCATCATCATTTACAGATGGATCAATCTTTGTAATGCTCACATGTGTGATACGGCATAATCGCGGCTGTTCTTCCTGAATCGTATCAACAAATAATTGCAATGTATCTATGTCGGATTGGGCCTCTACATATACACCGGAACTATCATTATATACAAATCCACTAATCCCTAATTGATGGGCCCACATAGAAACAAGGGGTCGAAATCCGACCCCTTGTACAATACCTGTAAATCGAATCCCCCAACGTTCAATAGTTTGTTTTTTATCCAATCTAGTGTCCATAGCGGCTCCTATTACAAAATATATCTTATTTAAAATGTCTATCCTAATGCTACAGGAATACTACCATCGATGCCAGCTTGTTCAAGTTCAGCTTGAATCATGATAGCACATTCAATTCGTTTCTTTTGTAGACGACAGCCAAACTCATAAGGCGTTTGTAAATCTCCACCCAATGTAATGTTATTGGCATGACAGCCACCAGAGCAGAAGAATTTAGCCCAACATTCTGCACAGGTAGGTTTTGTAAACACATGTGTGTTACGGAAATCCTTTGGAATTTCAGTATTTTTTAAACCTTCGTATACATTACCAAGTATATAACCATCTTTGCCTACAAATTGGTGACATGGATAAATATCCCCATTTGGTACTACCGCCATATATTCATGACCAGCCCCACAGCCACGCAAACGTTTTGCCATACAAGGTCCACGGTACAAGTCCATACGGAAGTGGAAGAAATTAAATTTCTCACCCCACCCGTCCTTTTGACGTTGCAAATATATATCTGCTAATGTTTCATATTCCTTCTCAAGCGTTGGCCAATCTTCTTCGCGAAGTACATAATCGCCTTCTTCACCTACTACAGGCTCCATAGATAAGTGTTCAAAGCCTAAATCAGACATAGCCAATACATCTTTAGTAAAATCAAGATTCTTATGCGTATATGTACCACGTACATAATATTCTAAACCATGACGTTGCTTTACAGCATTTACAAGATTTTTAGCAATATACTCATAAGAGTTAGCTCCACTGCCAGCGACTGGGCGCATAGCATTATGCACATCTTCTCGGCCATCTAGAGACAAGACCAAGCTCATTTTATGTTCGTTTACATAATCGATTTTCTCTTGAGACAATAACATACCATTAGTAGTCAACGTCAATTTAAAGATTTTATTATGTTTTGGCGCCTCTTGCTCGATATATTCTACAGTTTGTTTCACCACGTCCCAATTAAGAAGGGGTTCACCACCGAAGAAATCGATTTCGCAATGTTGACGAGTGCCACTCATTTGAATGAGAAAATCAACAGCACGTTTAGCTACATCAAAGCTCATCAATTCGCGTTTTACACCGCCGTAATCACCTTGACTAGCAAAGCAATATTTACATGCTAAATTACAGTCATGGGCAATATTAAGACACAATGCTTTAACGATTGGTTTTTCCCCAACTACAAGCTTGAATTCGGTGCTCATAGGAGCAAAGAGTTGTTCTGCAGCGATGAGCTCATCTAATTCATCCATGATTTCATTTAATTCTACAGGATCCTGAGAGCTATCTAACGCTGCATGGACTGCATCACGATTGGTGCCGTCATATATATCTAATACTTTATCAATGAGTTCATCAATAACGTGAATGATACCGCTATTTACATCTAAACAATAGTAGTTATCTTTCATCCGAAACTTATGGATCATTGGTTTTAATTCTAACATGGTACCTCCAAATTATGTGTATGTGAAAGCGCTAAACTATATAGAACTTTCTAGATAATTGTACCACATTTTTTGTCCATCGTGCTAAAAGTCCTCATAAATATATACCATAAACAGTATGTATATATTACATACATAAAAAAAGAGAGCCATCGGCTCTCTTTTTATTATTTTTGTTTGCAAACTTGGTTGCCTACTGTACAGCTTGTTTTGCAAGCGGATTGGCAAGAAGTTTGGCATTCACCACAACCGCCAGTTTTAGCAGTTTTTTGTAAAGATTCAGTGTTGATTGTACGAATACGTTTAGCCATGATTATCCTCCTCAATACTTATTGTATTACAGTTATTTTATCATAGATATTCAAAGTATGTAAAATATAAATTATTTTTGTACATCCTTACGCAATGCTTTTCGCAACGCCAATGCAATCGGTGTTACGATAACGCCTGCAAAGATGGCTTCTGGAATACCATGAGTAACAGACAATACTAAAATAGTTCCCATAACTTGATCAGATGAAAGATGCATTGCCTGTGCGAACATATCCGCGTATATCACATAGATTAGCCCCATTACCATACATGTATGGAATATAGTGCCCATAAATGCAGAAACTATCAAGCGTGGACCTTGTGGTACCTTCCATAATGCTTTGTATACCAAAACAGCCAATACAGGGAATATAATCCGAGGTAATACTGATACTAACGGATTAATAAACAGTGGTGACAAAATATTTGGTGCCGTAAAATTTTGCCAGAAGCTATATACACCAAAAATCAATCCTACGAACGCACCAACCTTAGGCCCTTCAACTAAGGCACCAATTAATGCTGGGACATGTAATGTAGTGACATTCAATGGTCCTAACGCCATAATACCATAGCCAGAAAGACCTAGAATAATAGTAATGGCCGCTAATAGACCCACAATGGTTAATTCGCGCAATGTTAAGCCCGATTTCGTAACGGTTTCCTTACTCTGTTTACGCTCCGATTGTGTCGCTTGTTGTTCTTGGATTGATACCTGTTGGTTACCATCCTTCACATTTTCATTCATAAAAATCCTCCTCCGCTCTCATTCTCTTGGGATATGAGTCGAAACTAGAAATAAAATTAACCTTTGCTCTTAGTAAGAGCTTTTATTACACCTATCTCTACTAATTTACCAATTAGTACAGATACGATAATAAACACAAATTCCAGTAATCCTGGTGTAAAGAATACAAGTGGATTACCTTGATAGATTGGAAATACCGTAGGTGCTATTGCTTTCACAAATTCCGGAATATACCCACCATATAATATATGACCATTCATAGCTAATAGCATAGCAGCAGTAACGACAATACGCAATAATCTCGTCCCTTTATATTCACCATTTCGAGGGTACATATAGAATGCAAAGACTAACATCGAAATGATGATGAATAGGAATTCCCCCACCAAAGCATTCAAACTAATGGTAGGGCCAAAATAAGCTGCCATGATAGGATCCGTTAAATTGATGTAAAAAATAGAACCTAAATAGATAAATGGAATCGGTACAATATACACGGCCATATCTAAAGCTTCATCAACCGCACCCCATCTATGGCGACGTTTGAAGAAAAATGTCATCAATAAAGCTACCAACTCAAGCAAAATCTGTATAAAAAAATATACACCTAAAAAGACTAGTACTATAAGCGCTTGATTTTCCAATGTTACATTGAACGGCGTAGTGAATAGATTAATAACCGTAAAAATAGCCCAACTGTATACATGGTACCCCATATGAATTGGCAATTCACCAAATTGTCCTTGTCGCATCCGTTGTAAGAGAACAGGTACCAATAGAGATAAAACGGGGAATGTGAGATATGGAGATCCCAAACCGGTTTGATGTAATACAGCAGTCACTACACTTACAAAAAAGGCACTAACTAAAGTAAATACAATAAATTGCTTATTCATGTGAACCTCCCAACAATTGAGAAATTAAATAAGCTATAATGAGAACAATAGTAACTTGACCATACATACCGACAAGGAAGATAATATCACGTCCAACGGATGGCAAGCCCCAAAGCCAATTTAAATCCAACCCAAGAAACATTAGCTTATAGGTAGCAAACTGAATAACAGCCCAACCCAGCACATATATAATGCGGTTAATCCGTTTGTTTTCAGCGCCAAATGTACTAGCTTTAAACGATAAATAGGCCCAAGGGATACACAAGGATAGCAATAAATACCATACCAATGCCACTGTAGCACTAGATCCATTATGAATCATATAAGAAATAACAGGAATGGCCACGATAAATATATTCATATATAGTGATCGTTTACAAATATCTAATATAGTGTTCATATACGTTCTCCTAAGATAATTAATCACTTGATATTGTACACTACACACCAGTAAAATGCCACAAAAAAAGACCTCTTATAGAAATTTTCTATAAGAGGTCTTTTAATAAAATCCATGTGCGAAACAGGAAACAATCAAGTATTATGCAACAGTAGATTCTGCAGTAATATCAATTGTATGTTTGTCTTCAGATTTTTCTTCTTTCAACAATGGAGTCATGCTTTCAATACCAATACCCAATGTGAATAGGTTATGTAACCAAGCAGTTTGACTTGGAGGCATGAAACCAAGTACGCCACCACCTACAAGAGCACCATTGAAACCAACAATGCCATTGTAATTGGACTTGATGCGTTTCATCAAGGCCATAGAAATGCGGCGTAAATCTACAAGAGCTTGTAGATTATCAGAAGAAATCGTAACATTCGCAATTTTTTGTGCAATAGGAGCACCTTCATTCATTGCGATGCCCACATGTGCTTCAGAAATAGCTGGGGAATCATTGATACCATCCCCTACCATCATGACAGTATAACCTTCAGCTTTTGCTTGTTTTACATAAGCTGCTTTATCCTCTGGCAATACCTCTGCATGCACTTCATCGATACCGAGTTCATCAGCTACGCGTTGCGCATTGCGTTTAGAGTCACCAGTCATCATGACAATCTTTTTAATGCCTAAAGCATGTAAATCAGCAATAACTTGTTTAGATTCATCGCGTACAGGGTCTTTAATACAAATAACCGCTGCTAGTGTACCTCCAATAGCGAGGTAAATATGGGAAGATGAATTTGGTAAATTATTGAACTTTTCTTGTTCATCTGCAGGAATCTTTGTTTTTTCATCATCAAAGATGTAGTGAGCACTACCAATGCGTACACGGTAGCGGCCAACTTTAGATGCAATACCATGAGCTACAACGTATTCTACGTCGGAGTGCATTTCCTTGTGAGGCAAGGAATGATCCTTAGCAGCACGTACAATTGCTTTTGCCATGGAGTGAGGGAAATGTTCCTCAATACATGCAGCCAATTTTAACATTTCATCTGCATCATGACCATTAAATGGAATGATTTGTTCAAACTCAGGTTCTGCTTTTGTAAGAGTACCTGTTTTATCGAATACAATCATATCTGCTTGTGCAATTTGTTCTAAGAATTTACCGCCTTTAACAGTGATACCGCGTTTAGATGCTTCTTGCATAGCGGAAAGTACTGCTAATGGAATGGATAATTTTAGAGCACAAGAGAAGTCAACCATTACGAAAGACAATGCTTTCATCACATTACGAGTCAACAAATATGTTAAACCAGCACCAATAAAGCTTATTGGAACTAATTTATCAGCCATGCGGTATGCTTGTTGTTCCATACCGGATTTCATTTGTTCAGATTCTTCGATAAGGTTAACGATTTTTTCGTAACGAGAAGATTTAGATGTGCTACGTACTTCTACAATAGCTTTACCGTCTTCAACAACAGTACCTGCATATACAGAACTGTCTTGATCGCGACGAACCGCTTCTGGTTCACCAGTCATGGAGCTTTCATTAACAAGAACAACACCATCGATAACGACGCCATCCAATGGAATCACTTCGCCTTGGCGAATAATGATTTTATCACCTGCCACAACTTCGTTAACTGGCTTGCTCACTTCAATGTCGTCAACTAAAACCCATACTTTATCAACATTCAAAGACATGCTTTGAGCAAGATTCAATACAGATTTACGGTGAGTCCATTCTTCTAAGATATCGCCAATACCTAATAGGTACATAACAGCACCAGCTGTAGGATAATCTTTTTGAAGTAAAGCTGCACCAATAGCAACACCGTCGAGAACCTCTACGGTTAACTTACGTTGCCACAATGTTTTAATCGCTTTGCCGATAAATTTAATACCGTCAAACCATGCCCATGCTGCCGCAATCGGTGCAGGTAACACTGCTTTTTTACCTAAGTAAATAGCAGTGCGATTAATCATCATTTCACGATATTTTTTATTTACCAAGCGCGGAGAGTATTCATTCAAAGCAGGAGCTTCGGACAAATCTAAATCGCGTAGACCTAACACCGCATCACGTACAGATTCAGAATCGCCAGTATGTTTAATGACGATCTGACTGCTACGTGTATAGAAGGTTACGTCTAAAATTGCATCATTAAGTAATAATGTATCCTCTACATAAGCAGCTTCAGCTTCTGTAAAGCGATGACCTGTTACCTTAATATGCAAGCGATTTCTGAGTTTTCGTACAACAGAAAATTGTAACATAGTTAAATCCTTCTATTATTTATTTTCTTCAAAGATTTCTTCGTTGCGTGCTTCGTTGATTTCTTGAGCTTCTGCCAATACATCAGATGCGGAAGCTTGTACTTTTTCAGCAGTTTCCAATACAGTTTCTTTAGCGCGAAGGCCAGCTGCTACGATACCAGCATATACTTTTTTAGCGTCTTTAGAAGTCAACACTTTAAGACCTACAGTACCCAATGCAAGACCTGCTGCGAATAAGTTAGCGTTTTTAAGATTGTTTTGATTGAAGTTGAACATGATAATATCCCTTTCTACTAAATATATAAAAATTTACTTACTATATTTGAAAAGAGGAGCCATTATAGAGACCCCTCTTTCAAATTCAGAATTCGTATTAGCTTACTTAGCGGTACGTTTAATACCAAGCGCCTTGTTCGAACCATCACAGCTGCAGTTACCACCGCAACTAGAAGATTTTTTGGAGCCACCGCTACCACAGCCGCAGCCACCCTTACCAGACACTTGTTTATAAATTTTTGTACCAAGATAAGCCAATGCTAATATCACTATGAGTCCTATAATTAGGTTATCCATTATAATTCCTTCTTTCTCAATATCCACCAAATTTTCATAAATTGATATATGATAAATGAGTTAAAAGCAATATATTTGGATATTTCCCTTTTCTCATTATCATTTAACCACAAATAATGATAATTGGCAAGAGCTATTTTAAATTTTTTCTATAATTAAATTACATTATGTCAATACAATTTAGTTCTAGGTATCTAAGGAATGTAAACCATAGTGATTAACTACGCTTTAATTAGAAGCCTAGTGCCAAACCAATATTGTAGAAAATAAAGCATGCAATCCATGCGAAAGCATTTTCATAACAGAACATGAATAACATCCATTTCCAAGAACCAGTTTCGCGTTTAATAACTGCTAGCGCTGCGATACATGGCGGGTAAATCAAGATGAATAGCATTAATGTTAATGCAATCAATGGTGTAAAGTGTGGATCATTTTGTAAGTAATCAGTCAATGCTTGAGGATGATCTGTATCGCCACCTACTGCATAGATAGTACCCAATGTAGATACAACAACTTCTTTAGCCGCTAAACCAGCCACAAGAGATACACCGATTTTCCAGTCAAAGCCTAATGGTTTAAGAACTGGGTTGATTGCTTTACCGAACATAGCAGCATAGGATTGTTCCAATTTTTCAGAATTTTTTTCTTCGTCAATTTTTTGATTTTCATCATCTAAATTAGCGCTATTTTTATACATAGCCCATGCTACTGGGAATAATTGTTCATTTTGTTCTTTAATGTCATTGAACAATTCAGGTGCTTCAGAATCATCTTCTACTTCGATTTCAGGAGCAGCTTCTCCAGCATCCTCTGCTTGTGTAGTAGCATCTGCTACAGTAGATTTCATATTATCTACGATTTCATTAACTTGGTCTTTTTGTTCATCTGTAGCGATACCAAAATGAGCCAAAGTTTCTGCATCTTTCATTTCATATGTTTGAGCTACTTGATCATGCAATGCATCATAATCTTTGGAGTATTCTACATCCATTGGATATGTTGTGATGAACCATACGAGGATGGAAGCAGCAAGGATGAAAGTACCTGCTTTTTTAAGGTACATAATACCACGTTCAAACATATGAGTTAATGTAGCTTTTAAAGTTGGTAAATGATATGGAGGCAATTCCATTACGAATGGTTCTGCTTCGCCAGCAAATAAATATTTGCGGAAAATTTTAGCAAATACGATACCAAATACAATACCTAATGCATACACAGCAAATACTACAGTACCAGCCCATTCAGGAGGGAAAAATGCTGCTGCAAACAAAGTATAAACAGGTAAGCGTGCAGAACAACTCATGAATGGAGTAATTAAGATTGTTACCATACGATCTTTGTAGTTATCAAGGATACGTGCACCCATTACGGATGGTACGGAACAACCAAAACCTAATAATAAAGGAATAAACGATTTACCATGTAAACCACAAGCGCGCATTACACGGTCAATAACGAAGGCAGCACGTGCCATATACCCTGTATCTTCCAAGAAAGAGATACCAAGGAATAATAATAGAATTAATGGTACGAAGGATAATACAGCACCTACACCGGCGATGATACCATCAGAAATAAGTGATTGTAACTGACCTTCTGGAATAACTGTTACAACCCATGCTTGTAATGCAGTAAAGCCATCTTCAATCCAACCTTGAGGAATAGCACCTACAGTATTTACAAAGTTAAATAGTAACCACATTACAACCATAAAAATTGGCAAACCAAGAATACGGTGAGTTAAAATTTTATCATAACGGTCAGAACGCGTTTCTAATTGTGTAGGAGCCTGTGTTAAACATGTATTATATACTTCTACTGCGAAGCGGTGACGATATTCTTGGAATATTACATCAAGATCGACTTGATCTTTGATTTCTTCACGAATCGCTTTCGCTTTTTCAATAACAGCTTCTGTATTTTCAAAGCGCATAACTTTGCCAATAACGTCCGCATCTTTTTCTAACAACTTAACAGCAACCCAACGAAGTGGATATGTAACAGTACCAGCTTGTTTTAGTTCTTCTACAAGTTCACTAATTTTGCCTTCTAACAAATCACCATAGTTAATTGTTACACCAGGAGCTTTTTGAGAAGCAGCTACACTAACTGTTGCTTCTAGCAACTCTTTTGTACCAATATTAGTACGACCTACTGTGCTAACAATTGTAGCCCCTGTCATTTCTGCCATTTTTTTTAGGTCGTATTTAATGCCCATATCTTCAGCAACATCAGACATGTTTAGAGCAATAACCATTGGCTTTTCAAGTTCCAATAATTGTGCAGCTAAATATAAGTTACGTTCCAAATTAGATGCATCAAGAACATTAACAATTACATCTGGGTTATCATTTACGATAACATTACGCGCTACTAACTCATCCAAGGAACGTGCAGTTAAGCTATATGTACCTGGCAAGTCAATAAACAATAACTCATGGCCATCAAATTTCTTATAGCCTTCCTTTTTTTCTACTGTAACGCCGGCATAGTTACCAACGTGTTGCTTCGCCCCTGTGATATTGTTAAACATTGTAGTTTTACCACAGTTAGGGTTACCTGCTAAGGCAATTCGAATTTGCCCTTTTTCTGCCATGTGAACCTCCTATTGAACCTCTACATCAATCATGCCAGCTTCGCTATTACGAAGTGCTAATTCAAAGTTTTTTACTTTGATTTCCACCGGATCCCCCAAAGGGGCAAACTTCATAACATGGATTTTTGTACTATGTACAAGACCCATGTCAATTAGACGATGCTTAACGTTGCCACTGCCATGTAGTGTAACAATAAGACCAGACTCACCTGGTTTCATGTCTTTTAACTTTTTGATAGCCATACGACACCTCCTAATTATTGTACCTAACAACCTCATATTAAACACACCAAATAATAATGCGTATTAATATCTTAAACTATTATATCATGAGAGTTCATAATTTCAACAATAATTATCATTTTGTTATTCAAAATATTTATATTTATTATTAAATATGATTATACCTATTTTAAAAACATACCAAACGTACTTATAAAATAAGGGTCTATCCATTTTAATATTATATACACAATATGATTTCTCATTACCGAAAATGATAATTAAGGTTATCTTGTTATCAATTTATTATACATTCATTCTCATTTTCATACTTGCGTTTCAAGAATTGCTTGTCATTATTAAGACTTCTAATCTCAATTTCACCTATCAAATTCTCATTTTCTAAATTTTATTCATTTAATTAGATGTTATTCAACACTCATTATTCTCCCTAGAATATTCTATAATGATATAAATTTGCTCCACTCTAATAGATTGGGTATAATTAATATAATATGTATTAAAGAAAGGACGACACATGAAATCTTTTAAATCCTTAGGCGTTTGCGACGAACTTATTAGCACCTTACAAAAACAAGGCATAAAAGAACCAACGCCGATTCAAGAACAATCGATTCCTATCGTCTTCAAAGGCAATGATATTATTGCAAAGGCACAAACAGGAACAGGAAAAACATTAGCCTTCTTATTGCCTATATTGCAACGCATTCACACAGATGTACATCAAGAACAAGTACTGATTATCGCACCAACACGGGAACTCATTAAACAAATTTCCGACGAAGCAAAGGTGCTAGGCGCTGTGTTGGATGTCGATATTCTTCCGCTCATCGGTGGTAAAACGATTGAATCCCAATTACAACAACTTGGTAGACGTCCTCACGTTATCCTAGGTACACCAGGTCGCTTATTGGACCACGCTAAGCGCGGCTCACTCCATCTCGATTCGATCCGTCGCGTAGTGTTAGATGAAGCGGATCAAATGCTTCACATGGGATTTTTACCAGACATAGAAAATCTAATCGGTCAAACAGATGCGAATCGACAATTGTTACTCTTCTCTGCTACAATTCCGGACAAGATACGCAACCTAGCAAAAGCATATATGACAAAACCGGTATCTGTAACAGCGGAAGGTAAACACATTACACTAGACTCAATTGACCAACGCGTATATATGATGAATCCAGAGGATAAAACACCTCGCCTCATCAAGATGATCCAAGAAGATAATCCATATTTGGCAATCGTGTTCTGTAACAAGCGAGAAGGCGCCATTCGACTATCCTACGAGTTGACAGCTGCAGGTCTCAACATTGCTGAAATGCACGGCGACCTAACACAGGGCCGACGCACACAAATACTTCGAGACTTTGCCAAGGCAAAAACACAAATTTTGGTGGCTACTGATATTGCAGCGCGCGGCATCGATATTGAGGGCATCACTCATGTATACAACTATGATGTACCTCATGATGTAGATTACTACATCCATCGTATCGGTCGTACAGGTCGTGCAGGTAATTCTGGTATAGCCGTTACATTTGCTACGCCAGCCGATGAATCTTGGTTACGACGCATAGAACGTGCGATTCAAGCAACCTTAACAAAATACACAAAAGATGGGCAAATCAAAACTAAAGGTAATGCCAGCACTGCGCCAAAACGCAAAAAAGCAACATCAAAACCTAAAATCACAAGTTCCTATCAATCTACAAAGGCAAAAGCCCATAAGGCTCGAGGCCATAAGGGTTCCAATACTCGACAACGCCGTACCTCTACATCACAAACAGGTCGACGTGGCAATCGAAGATAACACAAAAATGCGTGTAGCATATCATAAGCTACACGCATTTTTTATGTGCCATTATTTATTTTGATTTGCATAGATACTCGGTACACCCTCTACATCCATGCACTGCGTCTTGCAAGCTAAACGATTACTACAAACCCATGTAGTACGTCCTCTCATCTGTTGCTTTACAAAATATCCTTTTTTGCATCGAGGGCATATATATTGCTTTGACTCTTCCGGAACCTCCAGATTTGAATCCTCGTTTTGACCACCACCTACAGGTTGAGTATATCGACAAGACGGATAATTAGTACAACCTAAAAAGGCGCCAAACTTACCACTCCGCCGTTGTAATCGCCCCTTCTTACAGGATGGACACTCAGGTAAATCCTTCAGATTTACTTGATTGGCATCCATAGGCCGTCTTGCATTTTGATTCGAAATGGTACGGACCACATTGGGCATCATTTGATCACGACTTACCAGTTTATCAAAACCAAGTTTATCAATTAAGTGTTGTAAAAATTGAATCTGATCTTTTAGGAATGACTCCAGTGTATCCTCCCCCTCACTCATAAGAGCAAGACGTTCCTCCCAAATGGCTGTTTCATCAGGATATAATAATTCATCAGGCAATGCATCTACCAAAAGATATCCCGTATCGGTAGGAGATAACACCTGTTTCTTACCAGATGTCTTCATAAACCCACGACTGATTAATTCATCAATAATATTTGCCCGCGTCGCTTCCGTTCCAATACCGGATACGGCCTTCAATTGTTTCTTCAACTCTTCATTCTTAACAAACTTATGAATTTCCTTCATCGCTTGTAATAATGTAGAAGGCGTAAATCGAGATGGCGGTTTTGTTTGTTTTGACTCTACAGCTGAATCCGTATATTGAACTGAGTCATTCTTTTTAACCGATGGCAAATGATCTGCTTCTTCGATAGCATCCTTTTTAGGCCCCGATTCTGCACCTCGTTCATCGGTTAAGTCCGGTTCATCACCATCTGCGTTAGTCTTAGACTTTTGACGCTTATATAAGGACTTCCAACCTTCTTCAATAACAACGCGACCATTGGCAACGAATTCTTCCTCGCATTGACCAACTACAATCCTTGTTTGCTCATATACATGTTCTCCATAAAATTGAGCAATATAGGCCTGACTGATGAGAAAGTAAATATTACGTTCTGCTTGAGTTAGGCTGTTTACATTACAAGCAACTGTGGTTGGAATGATGGCATGATGGGCAGTAATCTTTTTGTCATTCCATGCACGACTCTTAATATTTCTATCCGCATTTTGTGCCCATTGTGAAAGTTTTTCATCCCCAGATTGCGCTAAATTGCTGAGAATAGCCATGCGATCGCCATATTGATTAGGTGGCAAGTATTCACAATCAGAACGAGGATACGTGGTCAATTTTTTCTCGTATAATTTCTGTGCCGTATCAAGTACAGTTTGAGGGTCATAAGAGTATGCCTTCCCTGCCAACACTTGTAATGACGATAGTGATAATGGCAACCGTTGTAAATCTTTCTTCTTGGATTTTGTAACGGATTTTACCACACCATCAGGGCTTGATGCTAGCTGTTGCACTAAGCTTTCAGCAATCCCCTTATTAATGAGACGCCCATCTGGATCTAATCCTTTTTGTTCATCCTTAGGTTGCCACGTTGCCCAAAAAGTACCATTCTCATGGGTATATAAAATTTTAACGGTAAAATAATCAACCGGTTTAAAATCGGCTAATTCTCGTTCACGACGTACCACGAGTGCTAGTGTCGGTGTTTTTACACGGCCTATAGGCAATGTTACCTTATTCCCCTTATACCGTTCAGATAATGTATAAGCCCGAGATAAATTCATCCCGATTAACCAATCGGCACGCGCTCTAGCTAATGCAGATTGATATAGATTGTGAAAGTCCTGATTATCCCGCAAATCACCTAATGCCGATTTTACAGATTTCTCGTCCAATGCATTTAATAAAATCCGTTGCACCGGTTTTGTATTGCCTACAAAATACAAAACCTCATCGACTAATAACTGACCTTCTCTATCCGGGTCACCCGCGTTGACGATGATATCAGCTTTTCCAATCAGCTCTTTTACAGTTTCAAACTGTTGACGACTGCTATCGGTTATGAGTAATTTCCACTCAGTAGGTACGATTGGTAAGTCTTGAGGACGCCAACGGATATATTTATCGTCATAGTCACCAGGCTCAGCTTGATGTAATACATGCCCTACAACCCATGTAACAATATCATCACCTTGAATGAAATAACCATTGCGCTTTTGTATATTCTTATTTTCCGGCAAACATTTACTGATTTCTCGAGCCATGGATGGCTTTTCTGCAATAAATAACCGCATGGTCCCCTCCTTAACGTACATATGACGACCATCCCCGTAGTCGCTCTTTGAAATCTCATTATACTACAATTTAGTGGTCATAACTACCAAAATCATGTATAATTTTAAAGATATAAATGATGTGAAAGTAACACATTGAAATAAAACTTTCACAAACGAAACAACAGAGGTGAACCATGACATTTTTAGAAGAAGTACAACGTCGTCGTACGTTTGCTATCATATCTCACCCGGATGCGGGTAAAACTACATTAACAGAAAAATTACTATTATACGGTGGTGCCATCCACTTGGCTGGTTCCGTTAAATCTCGTAAAACCGCAAAACACGCCGTTTCTGACTGGATGGAAATCGAAAAACAACGTGGTATCTCCGTAACGAGTTCAGTCTTGCAATTCGACTACGATGGATGTCGAGTAAACATCCTTGATACGCCTGGTCACCAGGACTTCTCCGAAGATACGTACCGTACATTGATGGCTGCTGATAGTGCTGTTATGTTGATCGACGTAGCCAAAGGCGTGGAAGCACAAACTAAAAAACTATTTGCTGTTTCTAAAGAACGGGGTATTCCGATTTTTACATTCGTAAATAAAATTGACCATTTTGGTCGTAGTCCATTCGATTTGATGGAAGAAATCGAAAACGTTCTAGGCATTCGTACATGCCCTATGAACTGGCCTATCGGTATCAACGGCGAATACAAGGGCGTATACGATAGAGAACATGAAACGATCGAGCTCTTTGCTAAGGATGAAACACATGGTCAAGAAAAGTTAGCCTCTGAAAAAGGTGCATTAACTGACCCTCGCATGAAAGAATTATTAGGTGACGATGTATATCAAGCATTGCTTGATGATATCGAATTATTAGACGTTGCAGGCGACCCATTCGATTTTGATAAGGTGCGCGCCGGCGAATTGACACCGATGTTCTTCGGCTCTGCTATGACAAACTTTGGGGTAAAACCATTTTTAGAAAAATTCTTAGAACTCGCTCCATCCCCAGCTCCACGTCAAGCTATCGAAGAGGTTGTACAACCTACAAGCGAAGACTTCTCGGCATTAGTATTTAAAATTCAAGCCAATATGGACCCTAATCACCATGATCGCATCGTATTTATGCGTATCTGCTCTGGTAAATTCGAAAAGGGCATGTCTGTATTGCATCGCCAATCGAATAAGACGATTCGCTTATCACAACCACAACAATTCTTGGCTACAGAACGTACCATTGTAGAAGATGCGTATCCTGGCGATATTATCGGTGTCTTCGACGCCGGCACAATGGGTGTAGGCGATACACTATGTACACAAAAGCACAAGGTTACATTTGGCGACTTCCCTGTCTTCCCACCTGAATTCTTTGCTCGTGTATCTCCAAAAGATACGATGAAACGCAAACAATTCCAAAAAGGGATGACACAACTTGCCCAAGAAGGGGCTGTTCAAATCTTTGAACAACCAGGTGCTCTTGACTCCTTCGTAGTTGGCGCTGTCGGTATGCTTCAATTTGAAGTATTGGAATACCGCCTAAAAAATGAATACGGTGTCGATTTATTAAATCATACATTGCCATACAGTGTAGCACGTTGGATTGACGGAGACGTAGATACATCCACACTAAAAGGTCTAGATAATGCAATGATTGTAAAGGATAACCGTGACCGCACCGTTGTACTCATCGCCAACGAATGGCAAATGGGTTGGGTTCTAGAGCGTAATCCTGATGTTACTTTCTTAACAACACCAAAACTACATAATGAGATTTAATTAAATCTTAGTTCACTATATAAATGGCGAAGGTCCTTTCTATCGATCCTTCGCTATTTTATTCTCACATTTATATAATCAAAAATTTTTCTATTCTCATTAGAGGAATTTATAAGGAAGACGTAGAATATATAATCTATACATATTTTGTATACATGATAAATTCTATAGTATTTAATTGGTTGTTCATGATACAATGTAATAAATTATTTTTATTTGTTAAAAGGAGTGATTTTATGCCACTGATTGACCTAAAGTTAGTCAACGATGTATGGACACTAAACCTGTCCATGATTCAAACTGTGGGCCTCGCTGTAATTACCTTATTCATAGGTACTTGGATTAATAAACATTCCAAGTTTTTACAACGCATGTGTATGCCAGCACCAGCTGTAGGGGCTTTACCATTTGCATTTTTAACTGCTATTCTTTCTTATTATCATATCTTGGATATTAAATTTGAAGGTTCCTTGCAAACCTTTTTAATGCTTGCCTTCTTTACTACCATCGGGTTGATGGCTTCCTTAAAGGTATTGAAAAAAGGCGGTATTTTCATTATCTTCTTCTTCCTTGCTTGTGCCGTGTGGATTGTAGTTCAAAATACTGCAGGTATCGCCATTGCAAAAGCATTGGGTATTGAACCAATTATCGGTATCATGGCTGGTTCCGTATCCATGATTGGTGGTCTCGGTACGGCAGGTGCCTTCGGTCCATACTATGAACAATTACTTGGTATTCCAGGTACTGCATCTGCAGCCGTAGCAGCAGCTACATTTGGTATGGTAGCTGGTACGATTTTAGGTGCTCCAGTAGGAGAACGCATCATCAAAATGCATAAGGTAAAAACACCTTACGACAACCCTGAAACTATGGATGATGACAACATCGATTATATCGAAGATCACGTTGAAGGCGGCGGAAAGCAATTCAACTCTCAAGATTTGTTAACGATTTGTATGTGGATTGGCCTAGCTCTTGGCATTGGTACCATCGTAAGTGCAGGTTTATCTATCTTAACTCCATTACCTGCATACATTGGCTCTATGATTTGTGCAGCCATCATTCGTAACTTTGGTGACTTTACAAAATCCTACAAGATTAACGATGCTGCCCTTGATGCTGTATCTAATGTAGCATTGTCCCTATTCGTTACAATGGCAATCAATAGCTTGAAACTTGTACAATTAATCGACCTTGCATTACCACTTATTACAATCTTAGTTGCACAAATGGCGCTTATCTGTGTATTCGCATACATTATTTACTTCCTATTTGGTCGCAACTACGATTCCGTTATGCTCGGTGCAGGTGCTATCGGTTTCGGCTTAGGTGCTACGCCAAACGCATTGGTTAATATGTTATCCTTAGCAAGTAAACACGGCCCATCCCCTCGTGCATGGCTCGTTGTATCCTTGGTAGGTGCATTCTTAATCGACTTTGCTAATGCCTTTATTATTACAACAATGGCAGGCATTCTATACTAAAATGAAAGGACCCATTCGGGTCCTTTTTTATGCCAAAAGGTCCTAAGGATAATCCTTAGGACCTTTTAATTATATTATTTAATTAAGGCCGCCCACGCATTGGCTACATCGGCAAATTCTTGGAGGGTAAATGTCTCTCCTCTTCGTTGACCATCGATATTGGCTTTTGCTAAAAGCTCTTCAATTCGATCTTTAGAAAGCCCTGTCGTCTTCATTGTATTAGCAAATGTTTTACGTCGTTGTGCAAAACCGGCTTTCACAACGCGGAAGAATAGTTTCTCATCAATCACATCCACAGGAGGTTTATCACGCAATACACAACGAATGACAGAACTCGTTACAGCTGGCGCTGGCAAGAAAGATTTTGGCGGAACATCTAGTACGATATCGGGCTTAGTATAATACTGAACAGCCACCGATAGAGCACCGTAGTCCTTCGTACCTGGCTTTGCCACCATCCGTAAGGCTACTTCTTTTTGTACCATCACAACGAGGCGCTCTATAGGCAATCTACTTTCCAAAAGAGACATAATAATAGGCGTTGTAATGTAATATGGCAAATTAGCAACAACCTTGAACGGTTCATGATGCATAATGGACGGTACATCCAATTTCAACACATCCCCATGAACAATAGTCACGTTACTATATTGAGCTAGTGTCGTATCTAAAACCTCTAATAAACGCGTATCGAGCTCAATAGCCGTTACATTAGCACCACTTTGTGCTAAGCCTTGTGTAAGCGTGCCAATACCAGGACCAATTTCTAAAACAGGCTCTCCTTCTTGTAAATCCGCAGCTTTTACAATTTCATCAACAATGCCACGCTTAATCAGAAAATTCTGGCCCAACTTTTTGCTCATTTTAATATCAAAACGTTTACAGATATAATGAACTACTTCTGGACTCGCAATGATAGATTCAATCATGAATACTCCTATTCTAAATTTTGTTACGAATTTAATACTATGTTTGTTGAAAGTATATTAACATCTTGAAACGGCTTGTTCATATTCATCACGACTGATGCCATAATGATTGAGTCGATATAAAAACTGTTTGCCATTTCCATATCCTATACCCAAAGCAGCACCAACGGCAGCTCGTTTATCAGCACTATTAGGAAATCCAGAAAGGCCATGTCGTACAAGATCTGCCATCGTAAATTCCTCGCTGGATACCAATGATTCTGTATGGAGTACGGATAAAGCCTTTATAATAGATTCTGGCGAAGCTTGTTCGATGCCAATATCATCATTTGCATAGGCCTCATCGCGAGGAACAAAGGCATGTTGTGCATTAGGAAATTTCTTTGTTAATACGCGACGTATACGTTCGCCAGCCGTATCTGGATCGGTAAGAATAATAATGCCCCGCTTCTCATAGGCTACGCGAATCTGTTCAATAACGCCCTTGCGCAAGGTAAATCCTTCCGTAGCAATACAATCAGCGTCAATAGCTTGATGTATACGTTGTATATCCGACTTTCCTTCTACTACAATAACCTCTTTTAACATAGGACCTCCTTATATCTATTATATTATTGTAACATATATAGCATTGCTTAAATAGGTGTAATAGTTTAGTATAATATTATATAAAACTATAAAATAAGGAGATAATTGTGACATTACAACAATTGCGATATGTAACGACAATTGCCAATATCGGCAGTATTAGTGAGGCTGCAAAACGTTTATTCGTATCTCAGCCAAGCTTGACAAAAGCCATAAAAGAATTAGAAAAGGAGATGGGCATTACCATCTTCGATCGCACCAATAAGGGCATTACTGTATCTAAGGAGGGCGAGCGTTTTTTAGGATATGCACGCCAAGTATTAGAACAAGCTACGCTGTTAGAAGAACAATATAAGAGTAATAAAGGTGGAAAAAAACAATTTTCCGTATCTACACAACATTACTCCTTTGCAGTAAATGCTTTTATCGATCTTATCAATCAAAGCGATGTAGACTCTTATGATTTCTCGTTACGGGAAACACAAACCTATGAAATCATTGATGACGTAGCGCATATGAAAAGCGAAATCGGTCTTTTATATTACAATGAGTTTAATAGACCTGTACTGGAAAAATTGATTCACACCAATGAATTAACATTTACAGAACTATTTACGGCTAGCCCTCATATTTTTATCGGCAAACAACATCCATTAGCCTCTAAAAAAATGGTCTCTATGGATGAATTAGAGCCATATCCTTATGTATCATTTGAACAAGGTGACCATAATTCATTCTACTTCTCAGAAGAGATTTTCAGTACTGTTGTGCGCCCAAAACATATTCGCGTTCGCGATAGGGCCTCCCTCTTTAGTCTATTAATCGGCCTCAATGGATACACCGTATCAAGCGGCGTTATCGATAAGGAGTTCAATGGTGAAAGTATCATTTCCGTGCCCCTAGCAGAAGAAGGCATCATGCATATTGGCTACATTACTAACAATAAAATGCAGCGCAGTCGTTTAGGACAAGGATATATTAATGCCTTAGAGCAATATGTAAACAATTATGGCAAACATATTCAACTGCCCACTGAAAATTAAATCGTTTGATTCTACAAATCAACATTAATAAACTAAATCAGTACATCCTCTATACAGAAGGATGTACTTTTTATTTATAACTAATACTATTTTATATGGATGCCTCCATAACTCTAAGCTATATCAAACAGCAATATATAGATATTTTTAAATATAGTTGAACCTAGCTATAATAAACCTATCGAAATTATCGGTTATACCGTTTATTATAGGAGGATTTATTATGTCTAAACAATTAGCACCATTTCATTTTGATATCGTAGGTTCATTTCTACGCCCAGAAGAATTAAAAGAAGCTCGTCAAGCTTTCACAGAAGGCAAAATCAGTCGCGAAGATTTAACAGCCGTCGAAGATCGCCTCATCACAGATCTTATCCAAAAACAAAAAGCAGCAGGTCTACCTGTTATTACGGATGGTGAATTCCGCCGTGCTTATTGGCATTTAGATTTCATGTGGGGATTTAACGGTGTAAAAGAAATTGAGCTTGAACATGGCTACAAATTCCACGGTCAAGAAACAGCGCCTGGTTCTCTTGCACTTACAGGTAAAATTACAGGAACTAATCATCCATTCGTAGAACATTTCAAATTCGTAAAACAATTTGAAGATGAACATACGACAGCACGTCAAACCATCCCTGCACCATCTCAATTTTTAGCGGAATTGTTCCGTGAAGATAATGGTATTGTAACGCGTTCCTTCTACCCAGATTTAGAGGAATTAATCCAAGATATTGCAGCAGCTTATCGTCAAGTCATAAAAGACCTTTATGAGGCAGGTTGTCGCAACATTCAATTTGATGATTGTACATGGGGTATGTGTTGTGACCATGGCTATTGGACTGGCCGCCAAAAGGATAAAAGCGTAACCATCGAAGGAGAAACAGCGAAATACTTACGCGTAAACAACTTAGCTCTAGAAGGTCGTCCTCAAGATTTAGCTTTTACAACACATGTATGCCGCGGTAATTATAATTCTACTTGGGCTGCTAGCGGTGGTTATGAACCAGTGGCACCAATTCTATTTGCCAAAGAAAACGTAGATGCATATTACTTAGAATTCGACGACGAACGGTCTGGTGGCTTCGAACCATTGCGTGAAGTATCCCCTAATAAAAAGGTCGTGTTAGGGCTCATTACAACAAAACGTCCACAACTAGAGGATAAAGAAGTAATTAAAAATCGTATCAAGGAAGCTACGAAATACATTCCTCTCGAAAGACTTTGCCTATCCCCTCAATGCGGATTTGCATCTTGCGAAATCGGTAATCAATTAACAGAAGAAGAACAATGGGCTAAATTGGCATTAGTTAAAGAAATCGCACACGAAGTATGGGGTGATTAAATGACAGAACGTACAATATACTTAGGTGGTGGTTGTTTCTGGGGTTTACAAGGTTATATTCGCCAAATTCCTGGCATAGTTTCAACTGAGGTAGGCTATGCCAACGGCCCTACTACCAACCCAAGTTATGAAGATGTATGTCATGACAGCGGTCATGTAGAAGCACTTAAAGTAATCTATGATGCAGATACCTTATCATTAGACCATTTAATTCAGTACTTTTTACGTGCTATTGATCCATTTAGTATCAATAAACAAGGCGGTGATGAAGGGATTCAGTATCGAACTGGCATTTATTATACAGATAGCGCAGATAAAGCAATTATCGAGACTACATTAGCTCGTGCTCAATCCTTTGAAAGCAAGCCTTTTGCCATCGAAGTACTACCATTGGACAACTATTACTCTGCAGAGGAATATCATCAAGATTATTTAGACAAAAATCCTAATGGTTATTGTCACATTCCACTCGGCCTATCCCAAGAGCCGCTTATAGACGATAGTGCCTATAACAAACCGACTGAAAAAGACTTACAAGCCTTATCACCGCAAGAATTTGAAGTGACTCAAAATGCTGCTACAGATGCTCCATTTAGTCATGAATTGACTGATGAATTTAAATCTGGACTCTATGTAGATATTACAACGGGTGAACCACTATTCGGATCATCGCGTAAATTCGAGTCACACTGTGGTTGGCCAAGTTTTACAAAACCAATAGCAAAGGATGTTATTCGGTATTACAAAGATGACTCCCATGGTATGCAACGTATTGAAGTGCGTAGTCGAATCGGAAATGCACACCTAGGTCATGTTTTTGAAGATGGACCTAATGGATCATTACGGTATTGTATCAATGGATCTGCGCTCAAATTTATACCTAAAAATGAATTATTAGGAACAAAGTATGAATACCTAATTCCTTATATCGACTAATATCTATACAATAAAAGGACGATACATTTCCTCGTTGGAAACTATCGTCCTTTTCTCATTAGGTTAATTATACAAAAAGGAGATATCACTTGGATATCTCCATTTATTATTAATATGAATTAATCGAGTACGTAAACTGTTACATCACGTCGACCAAAGTCCATGGCTTCACCATAGGAGTCCATAACAAGGTCAATACGATTTCCTACGATAGCACCGCCTGTATCAGCTGCTACGGCCTCACCATAGCCTGGAATAAATAAGCGCGTACCTAATGGAATCACATCAGGGTCAACAGCAACTACACCGCGTACTGCAGGAATGCCTGTAGCAGTAATACCAGCACCGTCGCCATCACCTGCTAAATAAGCAGATGCTTCCATAACGATGGAACGAGATGCACGGCCAGATACATTACGGGATGTCGTTACTTCACGAGTACCTTCTTTAATAATTGTAGGTACCATATTGGTCATTACAGACTTAGACAATTCATTCGTTCTAATAGCGGTGCCATTATTATATAATGTCTCAACCTGAACGCGTTCAGTGCCCGGTTGACCAACTTGAACAACTTCTTCTTCACCTTGAGCCATTGTGTCATCTTTTTGACGAATAACTTGAACTGGGATTTCTTGATCCACAGTATTCACTGCACGGCTTGTAACACGTACAATATTCACAGTACTACCAGCTTGAATAGCACCACTAGCTGCAGTGGTATAATTAGGAGCTTTAAAGCCTAATTCTTCTGCTAAATCCTCGGCTGTAGTTTGTGTAGTATAAACAGTTCTAGTTTTTCCATTTACTGTAACAGATACTGGGAATGCTCTTACTACTGTAAGTGTTGTCCCTTCTTGTACAGAATTAGAATCGCTAATTACTTTATCTTTCGGATTTAATTTAATACCTGCGTTACGCACGATACCTTCATTCGAATTTAAATGTGTTTTAACAGTATGAGCTGCACCATCAGCCATGACTGTAACAGTTTTATCGTTGTAAGAAAAACCAGTCAAGGTTATTGCAGTTACCATCAATCCAGCAACCACAGACGATATATATCGCTTGTGCGTCTTTTGAATTCTCATTACGAAATACCTCCTGTAACAATCATATTCTACTACAGTTAGATATAACCTGTCAAACACACAAAGTTAACAATCGTTGATAAACCCTCATAATATATAGTTTTTCTTATTTTTAATCTTTTGTTTTTTTACACTTTGTCCACTGTATAAATACATATCTAGGTTTTTCGATAACATACTACATAAGCAAAATTGTAGAGGTATATAAGATGCTACTACAATATATAGTATATGATGTATATATTATTTCGACAATGAATATTTATGAGTTTTTCTATTGTTACCACAAAATATATTAAAGTTCTAAATTTTCATTTACATTTCATATTACAATAAATAAAACGACTAAAACATACGTAAATTGGGTATTTATAATCTATATTTATACATCTATATAACAGCGTTTTGAAGTTTCATCATTCTTTCATCTTAAACATTGGCTTAAATCGTTCTATGACTGTCATTTGCTCCCTACTATCTTGTGTGTTAGCAGCCTCCATTAATTCTTCTTGTGCAGATAACGTCCCCTCTATATTAGAAACCTTATAATAAGAACCATCGGCTCTCATAAGATGTGCTTTTAATGTATCTACTAAATATAAATCTAGAATACCTTTAATTCTTGCTTTATGACGTTTATCCTCAATAGGAATCATCAATTCAACCCGTTCATTTAAATTGCGAGGCATCCAGTCCGCACTAGAAAGAAAGATTTTTTCATTGCCTCCACTTCGGAAATAGAACAATCTATGATGCTCTAAGAAACGTCCAACTATGGAACGTACCGTAATATTATCACTAACACCTGCAATGCCAGGTCTGAGCGTACAAATTCCTCGTACTATCAAATCAATACGCACCCCATTAGCAGAGGCCTCATATAATTTGGCAATGACTTTTTTATCCAGTAAGGAATTCATTTTGGCAATAATATATGCATCTTCACCACGTTTAGCACATTCAATTTCTTCGTCTATAAGATCCATAATTCGCTCTCTCAAATTTAATGGTGCTACGATAAACTTATTCCAAATCGGTGGGTCCGAATAACCTGAAATCAAATTAAAGAAGCGAGATGCATCATCACCGTATTCATCATTGCATGTAAAAATGCCACAATCCGTATATATGCGGGCCGTTTTACCATTATAATTCCCCGTTGCCAAATGCACATAACGGCGTATACCATCTTCTTCACGGCGAACTACCATTGTAATCTTGGAATGGGTTTTTAACCCCTTTAACCCATAAATAACATGACACCCCGCCTTTTCTAATCTACGAGCCATAGTAATATTATGCTCTTCATCAAAACGGGCCTTTACTTCCATCAAAACAGTAACTTGCTTACCATTATCCGCTGCTTTTATAAGAGACGCAATAATGGGTGATTCTCCACTAACGCGATACAAGGTTTGTTTTATAGCCAATACATTTGGATCTACCGCAGCTTGTGCTACAAATTGTTCAACCACACTAAAGGATTCAAAAGGATGATGTACGAATATATCTCTATTACGAATCACATCGAGTAAATTTTCTCCTTCGAAGCCAATTAAATCGCTTGGTATTTTAGGCTCAAATGGTTTATAGCGCAAATTATCATACCCAGGGTAATTTGAAAAATCGAAATACATACGACAATCTAAATGACCATCTATATGGTATACATCTTTTTCTTCAAGCTCTACACTTGCCAATACGGTACGCAACAATTCAGGAGAACCAGCTCCAACAACCTCTAAGCGAACCGCATCACCACGGCGTCTACGCCGTAAAGAAGCTTCTACCTCTGTCAATAAATCCTTTGCGTCTTCTTCATCGATTTCCAAATCTGCATCACGAGTCAATCGGAAAATCATAGACTCTTCAATACCATAACCTTGGAAGAATTGAATCGCATAATAACTTATAACATCCTCTAAATACACAAATCGATGTACCTTATTTGAGGAGGATGGTACCTCGATAATTCGATCTAATACTGACGGTATTGGCAAAATTGCAATCTTATAATCCTTTGTGCCATCTGGTTGAACTTGAAAGATGCGAACAATAGCATTAATCGTATTATTTGCCAAAAAAGGAAATGGATGTCCTGAGTCAACGGCCAATGGAGTGACCACAGGATAGATTTGTTCCTCAAAATAATGACGTAACCAGGCCTTTGTCTTTACATCTAACTCTTCAGGATGAAAAAAACTAAACCCTTTTTCCTTTAAATCTGCTAAAACGCGATGTAAATATGTATATTGTAACGAAACTAAACGTTGTACAGATTCATCGATAGCTTTGAGCTGTGCCTTGGCATCCATATGAGCAGCATCATATTTAACAATACCATTCATAGCTTGATGACGTAATCCCGCTACGCGTATCATAAAAAATTCGTCTAAATTAGAACTGGCAATAGCGATAAAGCGTAAACGCTCCATTAAGGGATTGCTCGTATCCATCGCTTCTAATACAACCCGTTGGTTAAACTTTAACCAGGATAATTCACGGTTAAAATAGTACTTTGGACTTGTAAACAACTTATACACCCCCTATGGTCAAGGAAATTTCCATACCAAATATTTCGCTAAAATAGATAGAATCTCGATTAAACGTCCACCATTCAAGAGAAATATTTTCCTTTGTCCGTACGTGAACAATTAATTCTTTATCCTTCTCTTCTAATCGTATCTCGTCTATTTTTTGATTACTTCCCGCATCTAATGAACAGGCTACACGGACGATAGCAACAAGCTTTGTAACCTGTATTTTTTGTAATTCTGTTAGCACTCTAAAGCAATCATCATCATCTGAAGGTGTCCCTTTATAGTGGTAATAAACTACATTCGCAACTACTTGTTTTTCTTCCTCTGAAAGTCCAAATATATCGGTTCCCATGACGATATGATACGCATGCTCACCATGATTTCTAAGGCTTACAAATTTACCAACAGAACACAAAATTGCCGCTATGCGACACAAATATCCCCACCGCTCTGGCAAGCCTTTATGACGCAATGCATTACAAAAGGCTAAACTAAAACGTTCAACCTCCCTATCATGTATAGAATCCGTGTGATAACGAGCCGCTATAGCACGTGCTAAGTCAGCATTTTGCTCACGTAACTGATACATATACGGATGATTTTCAGATTCTACACCGTAAAACCAACTAATACCTTGTGAAAAAGAATAACTACTAAATATTAAAGACTCTGGTTGAATGGCATTAATGATCTCTGCAAACAAAATCATTGTAGGCATAAGAATATTAGCTTTAAATTCCGGTATCTTATACCGATTCATTAATTTGGTAGCCGTAATACCATCAAAGGAGTCCACTAGCTCTTTAAATTGCTGTGGGTTAATTGTTGTAATAGGTTCACTATCACTATATCCCATCAATTGTAAGATTAAACGTGCTTCATCACCGGAAAATATGACATTCTTAATATTAAATAATTGCAATTCTTCTCGCAATGGACTAATCATACGATGCAAATATTCTGTAATAGCAGTGCTAAACGATATAGAAGCCCTTTGATTTCTGTTAAAAGACTCCATAACACGGAGAGAACCACTATGCATGTTTTGTTGGAATAACAAAGATGCTCCTCTCCAAGCTGTTAGACCAACCCCTCCAGATGTAACATCTGCAAAGAGACAAGCTGTATCCTCATCTGTCGCCTTATGATGGTACATCATTTCGTAATATACAAGAGCGTACTTAAAATATACCTCTTTAGGCATATCTATCACTTCAACACGCATGCCAGTTTGTATAAAAATCTGATCCAGTATAGCTCTTCTATTAGTGGCCTCCCGAATTACGGTAGTGCCATATAAACGGCATCTAGACACACCATAATCAGCCATTAATTGTTTATAGCCCTTAAGAATGTCACAAATCTCTTCAATCGTTTTAAAGCTAAGACGTGAAGTTTGAAATAATTCTTCTCCAAAGGTCACTTCTCGAGCTGCATAATCGATGACACGTACATCATCAATACTTTTGTATTCTAATATTGTAATGCTCATGCTACTAGACCCAACATGTAAAATAGCATATCTGAGCACTTTTGATAATGTCATACCTACCTCCTACTGAGGGGACCACTCAATTTCTAACTGACGTTTAAATTCCTTTTTAAAAGGCTTCACTAATTTTTCAACAGCCCCTTTTGTTATATCAATATCTAGATGTTTCGGATACTGTACAATCAAATGCACCTTATCAGGACTAATTCGACTATCTAAATTCATAACCAACTGTTCATGGCTTTCATCAAGAGCCTCTGCAATAGCTAGAATAATTGACAACTTCTGCCCCATCGAACGTTGCTCATCATCCAATAATTTGCCATATAAAAAGTTTTTATATTCCTTAGGTGTTAAACCATGAGAATTCATAACGAGAAACGCGCTAAAAGCCTGCTCAATATGTGTCATTCCATATAGATTACTGTTAACGAGCATATAACAACCATGTCGAGCATGACTATAATAATTCACTCGTTTACCAATATCATGCAACAGTGATGCTACTTGCAAACAACGGCGCAGCGCATTATCGCCCTTATGCAAGGACCACCATTGTTCGAATAATGTATCAGCTAGTCTGCAAATATATTTAGCATGCACGAGCTCATGACGTGTCATCCCCAACAAAACATTTTCCGCAGAGTGAATTAATATGTCTGGAATGATAGGGTTACCACCTAAATAATTATGCCCATAGTAATCATAAAATAAACCTTCTCGAAGACCAGAACCACCTACGACTAGTGTTTTACAATTCACATAATTAAATAGTTCATAGACGATGGTCATCCCTGCAATAATAATATCTGCCCGTTCAGATGAAAGGCCATTTATCTTTTTCCGTTGTGCTAAAGGCTTAGATTTAACCTCATCTAACAACTCCGTAAACCGATGATATGGTATCTCATAATTATGTAATTTAGTAATAGGATACGATAATTTACGTTGATCCATTTTGGCAATATTACGTGCGGTACCACCTATACCTAATAGTGGCATCTTAGTGTTCTTAAGCCAAGGCTGCTCCTCTATGGCCTTTCTAATAGCCTTGACCATTTTGTTGTATTCTTTGTCTGTAAACTCATCGCCCTTCTGATAGGTTCCGGTTAATGTTAAAGCTCCAATCGGTAAGCTAACAGACTGTTCAATCTGACGATTTCTTACTAATGTTACTTCAGTACTGGCTCCACCTAAGTCAAAAATGATAAAGTCCTTCAGACCAATCGTATTAATAACACCCAAAAAGCCTAAACGAGCCTCTTCTTCTCCTGAAATACATTCTAAATCAAGCCCGGTCTCACGTTTCACGGTTTCAATAAATTCATCACCATTTTTAGCTAATCGAACAGCTGCTGTAGCAACAGCTTTAATAGAATTTACTTCAAGCGCTTTTGCCATATGTACATAAGACTGTAGCGATACTAAGGCACGATTCATAGCAGGTTCTGTCAGTTTATGATTGCCCCACATATTTTCGCTTAAGCGAATGGAATTTTTTTCCTGATAAATTAAGCGATAACTACCTGTATCTGATATTTCATAAATAACGAATCGAACGGAATTCGATCCTAAGTCAATAAATGCAATGCGTTCCATCTTATCATCCTTTATAAGCCCAAATCGATATAGACTATATATGTTAGTATACCATAGAAAAACGCGATCCTTTCTACGAAAGAATCGCGTCCTACCAAGGATATATGTATAAACCATAATTAGTCCACATATATCCTATAACTAGCAGTATTTATTTTATTCCAAATACACGTTTGCCATTTTCATAAGCAATCGAAGCAAACTCATCTACATCCATACCGCGTAAGGATGCAATTTCCTGAGCCACAAATTGTGTTTTACTCGGATCATTACGACGGCCTCTAAATGGAGGTGGTGTTAAATACGGAGAATCCGTTTCAATAAGAATACGGTCAAGTGGCACTTGTTTAGCAACCTCTTTTAACTTCGTAGACTTTGGAAATACAACAGGTCCAGCAAAGGATATATAGAATCCCAATTTAATAGCCTCTTTAGCCATCTCCCAACTACCGGAATAACAATGGAAAATCCCCCAATTGTCCTTGCCTTCGTTGCTCAATATATCCATGATATCACCATGGGCATCACGGTCATGGATGATAATAGGCAAATCTACCTCTCGAGCCAACTCGAGTTGACGTATAAACACCTTCTTTTGCGTTGGTCTATCAGAAAAATCATAATAATAATCTAGGCCGATTTCACCGATAGCACGCACTTTATCATTGCGTAATGCTAACTCTTTAAAGTATTCATAATCATCATCGGTAAAATCTTTCGCTTCGTGAGGGTGTGTGCCTACAGCCGCATATAAACGGTCATCTGTTTCAGCCAATGCAACACCAGATTCAACAGTTTGTCTATCAACACCAGGAATCATAATGTATTCAACGCCTGCATCGAAACAAGATTGTAACATATCAGCTCTATCGTTATCAAAACGATTATCGTTAATATGTGCATGTGTATCAAAGAGTTTCATTATTTTACAATGCTCCCTGCTGGTAATGATTCAATATTGGTAACTTCTAAATGTTCTTCCCAATCAGAAGCGGATAAAATCATACCATAAGATTCTATGCCCATCATCTTTTTAGGGCTCAAGTTTGCTAAGTAAATTACCTTTTTACCAACCATAGATTCTGGCTCGTAATATTGAGATATACCACTTAATACGGTGCGTTCTTCAAGGCCAATATCCAATACAAATTTCAATAATTTTTTAGACTTAGGTACCTTTTCACAACTTACAACCTTAGCTACACGAAGATCCAATTTTTCAAAATCATCATAGCTAATGTTTTCTTTTAAAGGTGGAATATTCGATGTATCAACAGATTCTGTAGTTTTTTCTTCTACAGCAGTGATGTCTACCATTTCTGGAACTTCAAAACGTGGATAAATCGGTTCACCTTTTACGACCTTCGTACCAGTTTGGATGCCGCCCCATGTGCGCACATCATCCAATTGTACATGCTCAAAACCACCTAGTCCCAATTGGTCCCAAATTTTTGGAGCCCCTACTGGAATAACAGGACTTACGAGAACAGCGATGATACGTAAACTTTCAGCAAGATGATACATAACGGATTGCAAACGACGTACATCTGTCTCATCAGAGCTTTTAGCCAAGACCCAAGGCATAGTTTCATCGATGTATTTATTCATGCGGCTGATGAAAGCCCATACTGTTTTAAGGGCCTTATTTAATTCCATAGCTTCCATTTGGGCTTCAAAATCTGCAACCGTTTGTTCTGCCAAGGAAGAAATTTCTTTATCTAAATCATCTACATCATTAGTTTTTGTGATGATGCCACCATGATATTTTTCAATCATCGCAATAGTACGATTTAAAAGATTACCTAAATCATTAGATAAATCCGCATTAATTTTGGTTACAAAGTTAGGCAATGTGAAGTTTCCATCATGGCCTAATGTAATTTCACTTAACAAATAATATCGCAAAGAATCCGCACCATATGTATCAATCAATGGATTTGGATCAATAACATTACCTAGAGATTTACTCATCTTGGTACCATCTACAATCATCCATCCGTGGCCAAATACCTTTTTAGGCAATGGCAACTCAAGGCTCATGAGCATCATAGGCCAAATAATAGTGTGGAAACGAACAATTTCCTTACCCACCAAATGAAGATCTGCTGGCCAGAATTTCTTATATAGTTCACCATCCCCATCGAAAGGAGATAATGCGCTAATATAGTTTACTAATGCATCGAACCAAACATACACAACGTGTTTAGGGTCGAAAGGAACCTTAATCCCCCAGTCAAAAGAGGTACGAGATACAGCCAAATCCTCAAGCCCTTGTTTTACGAATTGAATCATTTCATTGCGACGAGATTCAGGTTGAATAAAATCAGGATTTTCTTCGATAAATTTCAACCATTGGTCTGTATATTTACCAAGTTTAAAGAAATAGCTTTCCTCTTTAACGCGCTCTACAGGACGTCCACAATCTGGACAGGTATGATTTTCACCAAGTTTTTGTTCAGTCCAGAAGGATTCGCAAGGTGTACAATACCAACCTTCGTATTCTGCTTTGTAAATATCGCCTTTTTCGTAAGCTTTCGTAAATAATTCTTGAACTACCTTTTCATGACGTGCATCGGTAGTGCGAATAAAGTCATCATTGGAAATATGCATTTTTTCCCATAATGCTTTAAATCCATTAACAATATTAGTCGTATATTCTAATGGTGTAATACCTTGTGCCTCAGCAGCACGTTGAATTTTTTGACCATGTTCATCAGAGCCAGTTAAAAATCGTACATCATAACCAGCTAAACGTTTAAAACGCGCAATTGTATCAGCTACAGATGTACAATATGTATGACCTATGTGCAATTTAGCACTAGGATAATAAATTGGAGTTGTAATATAAAATGTCTTCTTTGTATCGCCCATCATAATCTCCTTCTATTCATCACTTGTGAAAGTGTTATCGCTCTACAATATTATAAACCTCACGGCGAGAAACGCCAAAGCGTTTTGCTACTTCGCGAATAGCTTCCTTCTTTGGTACTCCTGTTTCTACTAATTCGGCTACGGCTGCTTCATAGGATATAGGTTGTTCTTCCATATCATCAGTCGGTTCACCCGTCTCACAACCACCTATCACTAAGACAAATTCGCCCTTATAGATAATTTGATTTAGGTTCTCACAAATAGAAGCTAAATCACTGCGTAAAAAGGTTTCAAACTTTTTAGTTACCTCGCGAGCAATCGTAATCGGTCGATTGCCAAAGGCCTCATACATATCACAGAGAACCTCTTGTAAACGATGAGGTGCCTCATAAAATATTAGCGTTCCTCGTTGTTTCGCCATAAGCTGAAGAGCATCATTGCGATGTTTCCCACGCTTTGGTAAAAAACCGAAGAATGTAAATTGTTTAGTATCTAAATCAGATGCAATAAGCGCCGTTAATGCTGCATTAGCACCCGGTAAGGGTACAACGGATATAGCTTGTGCAATGGCCTTCGATGCAAGATCTGCACCAGGGTCAGATATAGCAGGCATGCCCGCATCACTAACACAAGCAATATTCTTACCCTCTAATAACATCTCTATAATAACAGTTCCTTTTTCTTCCTTATTATGTTCATGATAAGAAATCAAAGGCTTACTAATTTCAAAATGCTTTAACAGTATACCGGTGTGCCGTGTGTCTTCGGCTGCAATAGCATCAACCTCTCCCAGTATCCGTACAGCACGATACGTCATATCCTCTAGATTGCCAATGGGCGTAGGCACTAAATACAAGGTGCCCTTGTTATTTTCGTTCATACCAACGAGACACCTCCTCCGTGTACACATTAGGTTGGCTATATACGATTAATGGCGGCTCAACGATTAACCCTTGTTCACCGCCCTTTATGGCCTCAATCAAAACGATTTTAGCCGGTTTATGAATCATTCCATGAACCATACGTATTCGTTTAACAGCAAATCCAACAGCCGTTAATGTATGTATGAGCTCTGATAAACGAGGAGCACTATAAACCATCCATAAACGCCCCTTATTTTTGATTAATCGCGAGGCCGCTGTACATACATCATCAATAGAAGTACAACCATCATGTAATGCCAAGCTAAGATGATGATTATTAGGAACTTCACCTCGTCGATGGTCAAAATAAGGAGGATTCACTAGAATACCATCAAAAGGTTTAGAGCCAAATTGCTGATAATTCATAGTGCGATAATCACCTTGAACTATGGATATAACATTGGATTTATGATTATATAGAACACTGCGTTCAGCCATGTTAGCCATTACATCATTAATCTCAACACCTGTAATATGACCAGCACCTAGAGATGTACCTATTAACGGTAATACCCCTGTACCTGTGCCTAAGTCTATATACCGATGACGCTGATTAAATCGGCAAAAATGAACCAATGCAATAGCATCAAAGGAAAAGCGAAATTGATCTTGCCGCTGATATATCTTTAAATCATCGATAATCAAATCATCGAGTTGCTCTTGATTATTCATCTGGCAATGCCACATCAGACCATTTTAAATCGATGGTTCGACCTGCCTCCAACTGAACCTTAACGGTATGTTTATGATGATTTACCTTAAGAACCTTGCCGATACCTTCATCAGTTACGACCTCTTTACCGATACCTGGTGGCTCTACGTCGCGAGGCGAAGGAGTTCTATCCTTCTTTACATAAAGGTCTCCACCCTTTTTATATAAATCGTCTTCATAGTTTAAACAGCACATGAGACGACCGCATACACCAGAAATCTTGGTCGGATTCAAGCTCAAGTTTTGATCTTTAGCCATGCGAATCGATACAGGTGAGAAATCACCTAAGAAGTTAGAACAACATAAAGGTCTGCCACAGGCACCTATGCCATTTAACACTTTAGCTTCATCACGAACACCTACTTGACGTAACTCAATACGCGTTCTAAAAACAGTAGCTAAATCTTTTACAAGTTCACGGAAATCGATGCGCCCATCAGCTGTAAAGAAGAATACAATTTTATTCATATCAAATGTGTATTCTACATTAATTAGCTTCATCGGCAATTTGCGCTTCGCAATCTTTTCTAAGCATATCGCAAAGGCTTTTTCTTCTCGTTCCTCATTCTTTTCTAATTGTTGTAAATCCTTAGGTGTGGCCTTCCTCATGACTTCTTTTACAGGCATCACCAAAGAATCCTTTGCAACCTCTTTTGGTCCAATTACAACCGTACCATATTCAACGCCACGCGCTGTCTCTACAATGACGCCATCATCGATTGTTAGAGTTTCTTCGCCAGGTAAGAAATAGTAAATCTTACCAGCCTTTTTAAATCGTACGCCAACGATGGTTACCATCTAAACCTCCTCACGAGCATCGTGAAGGGCGATACTAAGACCGTCCATCACGAGAGCGATTTTTATGTGTAACCGCAGTGCCTGTTCCGCGCGCAATGTTTCATGAGCTACAGTTGCTAAAGCGGCCATTGGCCAATGCGGTAATAATTCTAATAATACTGTTCTATGCATGGGTACTTGTAGTTGCTCTATGGTTGCACCACATTTAAGGGCCATCATATCACGACTTAACAATCGTAACCAATGCATTAAATCCAATGCATCATCACGGGTCAATGACTCACACCATATGGCAATCTTTGAAAACCATCGTGAATCAGAGCCTAATGTTCGCATCCATTGTATGGCTAATTCCAACATGGCTATCGTTCCCTGTTGTACTAATGCTTCCACAACAGCAGGGTTACCATGGCCCATCGAAATAGCTTCATCTATGTTTCCTGTAATACCACGTTGCTGCAATGCGTAGCGAATACTTTCATCCGAAACGGATTGAAAGCCCACACCCATACACCGTGAAATAATTGTTGGCAACACAAGATTAATCTTGTTCGTAATAATAATGAAGTACACCTGTGCCGGTGGTTCTTCAATCGTTTTTAACATGGCATTCGCCATAATAGCATTGGCCATGTGAAAGTCTTCAATGATAACGACGCGGTTTCCAAGACCAGCAACAGATAGATGATCTTGCAATAGGGAATACCATTGTTCTACTTTTAAGGTTGATTTCATAGGACGAATCCAAAATGCATCCCCCTTATCCATATAAATAGGCAAACCTTCCGCTTCTATTTTCTTTTCACTTTCACCATTGGCAAGGCGTGCATTTTTTACCTCGTCTAGATATTCAGACCCATTATGGCCTGGAAATACCTGCCGTCCTAAAATCAACGATGCTAACCCTATAGCCATATCAAGTTTACCGAGTCCAGCCTCTCCATAGAACAACAAGCTATGTGGTAATGTTTGCCGTTTTACCAATTCAGTTAGGTGGTTTTTAATCGTATCTTGACCGATTACATTATCAAAATATGCCATAATCCCTCCTATCCTGTCCAATATTACTATTATATAGGAAAATGGCGACTTTTTAAAGAGTCGCCATGTCCTAAGATATGTGATTTTATCTATCTCAATATCGTTTTTACCACATCGTATATGTCATTGTGTATAGATTCTATACTGCGCATCGTAAAAGTTCCAGATTCATCTTGTTGAGCACAGGAAATACGATGCCATTGATAACGTTCAACTAATTCATCATAGGCATTGTGAACAGCTTGCAAATACACTCTATTTCCTTCGTGTATATCCCCTGTCTCTCCCCCTGTTTTACCAGTTCGCTCAGACATCAAAGATTCCGTCACGTCCAATGGAACATCAAGCAAACATACCGCATCAGGACGAGGTAAACCAAACTTAACAAATTCAAAGTCTTCCAACCATTCTAAAAATTGAACACGTTTATCCGCATCCGTATATTTCACCATTTGATGAACCATATTTGACGTCGTATATCGGTCAGCAATAATGATGCCACCATCATTATAAAATGACTGCCAATCCATTCTAAAGGATGCAAAACGATCGATAGCATACATAGAGCTTGCTACATAGGGATTAACCGAGTCTACATCCGTGCCAAATTGGCCCGATAAATACATCTTAATCGGCATCGATGCATCACTATCATAATTTGGAAAACTAACACTGCGCACACGATGACCTTCTGCTTGTAATCGTTCTACCAAGCACTTTGTTTGTGTAGCTTTGCCACTGCCATCGCCACCTTCAAGTATGATTAAAGTCCCCATCTCTACTCCTCTACAACTTGTATCGTTTCTAAGTTCATATCGGCTGCACCATTTGGCATATACCCCAATGCACGCCGTTGTTGTATATATTGTAACACAGATTCTGTAATCTCTTCACCTACGGCTATACAGGGAATTCCCGGTGGATAATAAGCAATGGTTTCACCGCAAATATGATGTAATGCCGACTCGAACATACAGGATCTACGCTCCTTATAAAGGGCTTCCCTCGGTGTCATACGTACAACAGGAGTAGGCAGAATGGTAGCTGACTGAATAGTCTCAGTACATTCCTCTATTTGTTCACCAGCACGATTTGTTAAGGATGACTTACTACAAATCTCATCGCTTATAGCCTGTACAGCCTTTACAAGAGTCATGATAGATTCTTCTGTATCACCTATCGTGATGAGTACTAACACATGATGCGCCTGCACAAGTTCAACTTCGATATGGTAAGCACGTAATCGTTTTTCGAAATCCACACCGGTAAGCCCCAATTCCTTGGCATCAATCAACACCTTTGTTTTATCATAGTTAGGTCTATCTACATCCTTGCTTGACATGATAGAAATGCCCTTTATGGCTTCCAATTCACGTCGTAGTTGTAAACTTAATGACACAGCATGATTTACCAGATTTCTACCTTCCGTAGCCAACTGATGGCGCGCCATATCAAGGGATGCTAAAAATATATAATTAGGACTCGTACTTTGTAACATCTGATGCATTTGTGTAATGCGGCGTTTATTAATTAAATCGCCTTGCCCTAATAGCCAAGAGGTTTGCGTCAAAGAACCTACCGATTTATGCGTGCTTTGTGCCACTAAGTCTGCACCTGACGCAATGGCTTCAACAGGTAAATTTTCTGAAAATGGTAAATGAGGTCCGTGCGCTTCATCAACAAGAACAATCATCCCTCGTTTGTGTGCTTCTTGTACGATAGTTACAATATCTACACCTACACCATAATAGTTTGGATACACTAAGAGAATCGCCTTAGCCTCTGGATGAGCATCCATGGTTTTAATAGCATCATCCACTGATACACCTAAAGGGATACCCCACCGATCATCAAATTGACAATTCATATAAACAAGCTTTGCACCAGATAAGACTAAACCACTAATAACGGAACGATGTGCTTCTCGAGGAATGATAATCGTTTCATCAGGACCTACTGTCCCCATAATCATCGCTTCAATTAAAGCGGTTGTGCCATTAATAGAAAACCAACAATCATCAGCTCCATATAATTCAGCAGTTAAGTCTTGCGCCTCTTTTAATTCCCGTTCAGGTTCATGTAGATCATCTAGAGCATACATAACCCCTAAATCATATGGCAGTGCCGGTCCCATCCAGTCTTTTAGTAACTGAGGCGCTTCAACACCAATCTTATGACCAGGTGTATGAAAAGGCACAAAATGTTGTTCCTTATATGATTCTAAAGCCTCTACAAAAGGCATTTTTTCTTGATTACTCATATATACCTCGTAAAAAGGGCATGAATCTCAATGAGACTCATGCCCTTATGCATGTTATTTATCGCTGTGGACGACGCTTAGGATTAAACTGATTCATCCCTTTGTCTATGCCCACCTCTAAGGTGCCTAATACAGCTTTTACTGTGTCTTTGATACCTTTTTGTACTTTCTCTTGATTTTCTTCACTAAATGGTGCTAACACGTGATCAATGACAGTCCATTGTGGTAATGGACGACCAATACCTACGCGAAAACGCGGAAAATTTTCTGTCCCTATATGGGAGATTAAAGATTTAATCCCATTATGCCCACCAGAACTACCATTTGGTCGAATACGTAATTTGCCTACCGGTAAATCCATATCATCATAAATACAATACACATCAGATGGATCGATCTTGTAGTATCGCATTAATGGACCTACAGATTCGCCACTTGCATTCATAAATGTTTGTGGCTTTACAAGCAATACCTTCTCACCAGCTACATTAATACTGCACACCTCTGCCTTTTGTTCTTCTCTCCAAGGAGTGTGAGAAACGCTATCCGCAATGGCATCGATGACCATAAATCCAATATTATGTTTTGTCGCTTCATATTGCTTGCCTGGGTTACCAAGGCCTACTACTAACTTCAAGAATCACCTATTATTTATCAAATAAATTACTTACTGAAACTTCATGAAAGATACGCATAATTGCTTCGCCCAATAATGGCGCTACAGATAGTTGCGTTACATTGTCTAATTTGCAATTTTCTGGTAATGGCATTGTGTTTGTTACGATAAGCTCTTTAATGTTGGAGTTTGCAATGCGTTCACTTGCTGGATCTGTTAATACAGCATGGGTAACAGCAGCCATAACAGATTTAGCACCAAATTCTTTTAATGCTTTAGCACCTTCTACAAGAGAACCTGCTGTATCTACAATATCATCAACGATGATACAGTTTTTGCCTTTTACATCACCAATGAGGTTCATAACTTTAGCTACGCCTGGTTCAGGGCGTTTTTTCTCAATGATTGCAATTGGCGCACCAATGCGGTCAGCCAAATCACGAGCTCTTGTAACACCGCCAAGATCTGGTGATACTACAATAACATCTTCAAGATCTTTTTCATTAATGTATTTAGCTAAAATGGATGCACCATATAAATGATCTACTGGCACATCAAAGAAGCCTTGAATTTGACCTGCATGCAAGTCAATTGTTACAAGACGTGTAATACCAGAAGTTTGCATCAAGTTTGCTACTAATTTTGCAGTAATTGGTTCACGACCACGAGTTTTGCGGTCTTGGCGAGCATAACCGTAGTAAGGAACTACAGCTGTAATATGACGAGCAGAAGCACGTTTTAACGCATCAGCCATAACCATTAATTCCATTAAATTATCGTTTACAGGATAGCTAGTTGGTTGAATGATAAATACATCTTTGCCACGTACGCTTTCATCAATCATAATTTGTACTTCGCCATTATTAAAGCGACCTACAAACGCTTCACCTAAAGGCAAACCTAAATAATCACAAATTTCCTTTGCCAACTCGGGATTTGCGTTACCTGTGAAAATCTTAAGTTTTTTGCCGTCTTCAAATGCCATTTTGATACCCTTTCATCTCTCCGTAATCTTAGTTAGTTACTCAATGTATATGTAACGAAATATTACAGATATACAACCTTATTGCCTTATTATTGTATACTATTTTTCCTATCTTGTGTGAAAAATTTTTAATAAATTCTTATTTCTTTTTGAAAGTATCGTCTGTAACCCAATTTTCTTTCACAATTTGCTTGCTACGACCTACTGCTAATGCCTTATCTGGAACATTTTTAGTAATCGTAGAACCTGCACCTACATAGCTATAATTACCAATTGTAACAGGTGCTACCAAATTGCTGTTACAGCCTACAAATGCACCATCGCCGATAGTTGTACGATGCTTGATTTTTCCGTCATAATTTACCGTAATTGTACCGCAACCGATATTGACACCAGAACCTACATCGCTATCGCCAATATAGGATAGATGAGGGAATTTGGTGCCTTCCCCAACATTGGAATTTTTAACCTCAACAAAATTACCAATATGAACCTTGTTGCCAATAACCGTATTAGGACGCAAATGAACATATGGACCAATATCTACGCCATCTTTTACTTCGCAGTCATGACCATAGGTAAAATGAATTACTGTATTATTGCCAACAGTTACATTCGTCAAGCGTGTATGAGGTCCAATTTCACAGTTTTCACCAATAACCGTATTGCCATCTAAAACGGTACCAGGATGTAGAATTGTATCAGCCCCCACAGTAACCTCTGGTGCTACATAGGTATTGTCAGGATCAATAATCGTTACACCAGCGGTCATTAATTCTACATTTTTACGATGTTTTAAAATAGATTCTGCTTCAGCCAATTGCAAGCGAGAGTTTACCCCTAAAGATTCTTCAAAATTTTCAGTCATATAAGCGCTTACTTTATCGCCGCCATTTACGAGAATACCAACCACATCTGTAATATACAGTTCACCTTGTGCATTATCGTCGGATAATTGGCTAAGACAAGGCCATAGTTTTTCACTATCAAAAGCATACATACCAGTATTAACTTCTTGTACAGCTAACTCTTCTGGTTTGCCATCCTTTTGTTCTACAATGCGTACCACATGACCTTCTTCGTTACGAATGATACGACCATAACCTGTTGGATCTGGCATATGGGCCGTTAAAATTGTAGCCGCTGCTCCAGATGCAGTATGTTCTTTTAAAAGAGCTTCTAAACTTTCCTTAGTTACGAGTGGCGTATCCCCACACAACAATAGAATTGTGCCATCAAAAGATCCTAATACAGGTTCTGCCATTTTTACTGCATGACCTGTACCATTTTGCTCTTCTTGACGTACAAATTCAGCACGACCTTCTAGATAGTCTTGTACTGCATTACCACCAAAGCCAACGATAACAACATCCTTATCGGTTCCAAGAGATTGAACAGTTTCTAGAACGCGTTCAACCATAGCTTTACCGCCAACTTTATGAAGTACCTTTGGCAATTTGGACTTCATTCGTGTACCCTTACCAGCTGCTAAAATAAGACTTGCAATATTCATAGTAAACTCCTATCTATCAATCGTATCAAATACAGGTTCGATGTGAATTTCATTTGTACTTTCATCAATGCCATGGAACGTAAATAGTGATTCATAATCATTGATTAACTTAGGATTTGGTTCAGCAGTAGCCACTAGAACACCTGTTCCCACCACTTTACCATTCATCTCATGTACAAGCTCGGTCAGGCCTTTAGCCGTACCGCCAGCTTTCATGAAATCATCAATAATTAGCACCTTCGCATTTTGTGGAATAGCGCGTTTAGTTAATGTCATCGTTTGAATTCGCCCAGATGAACCCGTTACATAGTTAATACTAATGGCAGATCCTTCTGTAACCTTACTATCACGACGCGCGATAACAAGTGGCTTGTTGAAAGCCCTAGCCACCATAACCGCCAAAGGAATCCCTTTTGTTTCTACCGTCAAAATATAATCTGGATTGCGATCTACAAAGCGAGTCATAATAATTTCGCCCAACCGAGTCATCACATGCCAATCATACAAAATATCCGACATATAAATAAATCCACCGGGAATAATACGATCTGGTTCACGCAAACGTTGCTGCACATCGCGTAAGATTTCATTGGCCTGCTCGCCTTTTCGATGAGGTATGAATCGAACACCGCCAGCTACCCCCGCTACCGTTTCTAGAGTACCCAACTGAAAATGTTCCATCGATTGACGGACACAGGTTAAATCTTCACTTACTGTAGATTTCGCCATTCCGAAAAAATCACAAAAATAATTAAGAGATATAAGTTTTTGTGGAGAATCGACTAATAATTTAGTCATTGCCACCATTCTTTCAACACGTCGAACTTTATTCATAAGCCTTCCTTTGCTGAATACTCGATTTATATTGATATCTATATTATACCATGAATTTCCGAATATTCGCATTGAGAAAAAATATATAATTCGGAAAAAGCTCTAGTCATAGACTAGAGCTTTCAACAGTTTATATATAGTTATAAAATATATACTTTTACAGTTTGACGACCAAATCGCAAAGCTTCTGCACGAGAATTAAAGGCTAGGTCAATACGGCTACCTTTAATAGCTCCGCCAACATCATCAGCCACGGCATAGCCATAACCTTCAATAAACATCTTTGTGCCTAATGGTATAATCCGTGGATCTACTGAAACAATACCTTTTTTTAAGCGACTGCCAGTTGCCGTATAATTGCTATTCCCTGGGTCTTGAGCACTATATGCACTAGCATGCATCGTCATAACGCGTACATACTTATTGGGAACCCCATTATGACTACGCGAAATAGCAGAATCGCCAAAACGAGTTTCTTCCTTTTCTAAAGCACTCATCGTAGCCGTACCTACACGCCCATCTACAGCGAGGCCTTTAGCCTTTTGAAACTTACGTACTGCTAATTCAGTGTTACGCCCAAAAATACCATCTGCTGAATCATTAAGATATCCTTGATGCACTAACATGGTTTGAATTTTCTGTACATGATGACCTCGTTGTCCCTTATCAACCGACTTCGCCTGTGCGAAGGCCATCATATTAGTCATACATAGCACAGTACATAGTATTAAAATTCTCTTAATCATGTACATTCCCCTTTATTGCTTAACTTAGCAATTATGATATACCCCAATATGACATTCTTTTCGTTTAGCCCCTACAATTCGTAAGTAGCCATAACCAATGATAGCAGAAATGATGGAACCAATCAACACGCCACCTTTAGCCATCTCTTGAGCATGACCTGGATCAAAAGCTAGAACGGAAACAAATATACTCATAGTAAAACCAATACCACATACAATGGATGTACCATAAATAAATTTCCAGTTAGCTTCTGCTGGCATAGGTACAATACCTAACTTAATCATGCCAAACATAGCACCAAAGATACCGATTTGTTTCCCTAAAATAAGGCCTAATGCAACGCCTAAAACAACTGGATGTGTTAAATCTGCTACACCAAATCCACCAAGACTTACACCGGCATTAAAGAAAGCAAAAATAGGAACAATAACAAAACTTACCCAGTTAGATAAATAATGTTCCCAATGTTGCATTGGTCTAACATATTTACGACCAATCTTGCCCCGTTCAGGAATTGTCATCGCCAAGATTACGCCTGCCATTGTAGCATGCAAGCCAGAACGAAGAATACAGTACCATAAAATGATCCCAAGAATGATATAAGACAAAGATCTAACGTAACCAGACCGATTACAATAAATCAATAACCCCGTTACAACTACAGCAGCAAATAAATAGAAAAGATTAAGATTTGCTGCGTAGAATATAGCAATAACAATGATGGCAATTAAGTCATCAATAACAGCTAAGGCCGTCAAAAATACTTTCATAGAGTTAGGAACTCTTGAGCCTAATGCAGTTATTACACCTATAGCAAAAGCAATATCTGTCGCAGTAGGAATAGCCCATCCATGAACGTAAACTTCACTAAATCCAGCAATAAGATAGTAAATAATAGCAGGTACTAATACACCAAATAATGCAGCAATACCTGGCATGATACGCTTAGCATTCGTATTTAGTTCACCACTTACCAATTCACGTTTTACTTCTAATCCAACAAAGAGGAAAAAAATCGCCATTAATGCATCATTAACCCACTCCATCGTTGTTAATGGACCTAGTTTTAAATTAACCAGAGACATATATTGTGTTGCCAATGGAGAATTCGCTACGATTAAGGCAATAAGTGTAGCTCCTAGTAAAACGGCAGTAGCCGAACCAGGAGAACGTAAAAGTACAAATATCCGTTCCATATGATTCCTTCCTAATATGATAAGTTTATTATTTGTTCTTAATAGATCTTATTTTATAAGCCACAATTAAAACTATAGCACCTAATAAACCAGAAATAATAGAGCCTATAAAGATACCAATTTTAGACATTTCTTGAGTTACACCAGGTGGAAATGCCAATGTAGCCACAAATAAGCTCATAGTAAACCCAATACCACAAACAATGGCTGTACCATAAACCTCGGGCCATGTTGTATTAGTAGGCATCTTAATAATCTTAGACTGAACTAAAACGTAAACAGCGGAGAATATACCAAGCTGTTTTCCCAAGATAAGGCCTAATGAAACACCTAAAACAACAGGGTGGAACAAATGATCTACAGAAACATCTGAGAAGGATACACCAGCATTTAAGAAGCTAAATAGAGGAATAATCAAAAAATTAACCCAATTTTTCAATTTATCCGCCCATGCGTGCATAGGATAAACAGTTTCTCCATCCAACTTACCCATTGCAGGAATAGTCATAGCTAACACAACACCAGCGATAGTAGCATGAACACCAGATTTTAAAACAAAATACCAAAGAACGGCACCGAGTACACCATATAAAACTGGTCTCACATAGCCTTGTTTATTGGTATACCACAACGCTCCCGTCACAATAGCAGCAACGATTAAATGAGGAAAATCTACACCACCACCATAAAATATGGCAATCACTATGATAGCAATTAAATCATCGATAACAGCCAATGCCGACAGGAATGCCTTCATCGCTTGTGATACGCGTTTACCAAGCATCATAATGACACCAATTGCAAAGGCAATATCGGTAGCAGTAGGTATTCCCCAACCATGCGTATATTCTGGTACAGATCCAGCAATTAAGAAGTAAACTAACGCAGGTGTTACCACCCCGGCAAATGCAGCTAAAACTGGTAACAATCTCTTTGAGTTGGTGTTTAGCTCACCGGAAATCATTTCAGTCTTAATTTCAATCCCTACATATAGGAAAAATAAAGCCATAAGACCGTCATTTACCCACTCCAATACATCCATTGGACCTAAATAAATATGCATGAGAGAAAAATACTGTTCAGCTATTGGCGAGTTTGCAGTTATAACACCAAGAATCGCAGCAAGTAATAGCATAATACCGCCAGATGATTCAGACTGAATAAATGCTTTGATATATTTCATAGTAACTTCCACTTTCTCAATCATAATATAAATACAGGTTTTAACACATAAAAAACCTAGTTAATATATATTATTATATCATTTTAGTTCGAAATCAATCAATAAACTAATGATGAAGCACGCTGATTAGATACAGGAAGAATATAATAACTTAATGATTAAATCCTCTAATTAAAGAAATAAAAAATACAACTAGAGGAATAGTTAAACAAATACCTGCTATAGTATTTGTAACTGGATTGGACCAAAGTGGCATAATAAATCCAAGTAATACTAAGGTACCACAACAGATTGGTGTACGCCAAACATGTTTTATCTCAGCCGATACTTTAGATTCTGTAGCACTAGCTCTGCCAAATTTCTTTTTAATAGTCATAATAATACCAGTCACAATGCCTACAATAAGAACAATATCCCAGATGGCCCATAATATTTTAAGAGCCATCGTATTATGATTATGAATATGGAGATTAATCATTGTAGTCATGCCCGTAAAATACCATGGGATATTTTTTGTAGAATACATATCCTTAGTAGAATCAGTATATAAATTAGCATAGACTGGTTGGCCCAAGAACATAGCTGGATCATCATCATTTTCAGCACCTAAATAAAATGCATAATGATGATTATTAAATTTAGATGGATAATCTATAGATATAAGCTGACGATCTGGGTATGCTTTCATAATTCGAGAGATAGCTTCAGATGGTTGTAAAATGTCAGATTGACCAACTGAAAGTTCTTGCTTTGCAGTGTGTAGTACATCTGCATTATAGCTGTCATTAGCAATAAAAAATCCACCTATCCATACACCTGTAATACATAAGATAAATCCCCATACAGTAGCAACCATAGCAAATTCTCGGTGTAATGTACTTAATTTCATATAGTTAGACAATACAGTGGATTTGGCAAAGCTTTTACGAAATGGACCGTATAAAAAAATACCAGAAATAATAGATAACCCACATACTAAAGATAAAATTGTTACAATATAAATTCCTGTTTTACCAAGGTCTAATCGTGTATGTAGTTGATGAAGTGTATGTAATACACTTCGAACCCAAGGATGTGCAGGCGTTTCATGATGCGTAGTAATAAGCCCCTTTGTTTCAGGATTATATAATACATAATCCCCTCCCATCCCCATACGCGCTGGAGGTGCTACAGTTGCGGAAGAATCAATAATGCGATACCGTAAAATATGTGCAGCCCCCATAGCTGGAGAAATATTTAAAATATCCTTAGACGGATATTTTTCTTTCACTAATAGGGCACCTTCATCAGCATAATTAAAAATAGATATTTCTTGTTGGCTCATCGCCATTGATGACGAGGAATGATGTGACCCTCCTTGAGCCCATGCATTTAATTCAGTTCGGAACATAAGGACAAGACCTGTAATACAGAACATTAAGAAAAATAGCACAGAAACTATAGATAACCATTTATGAATTTTATAAATTTTTGACATACATATGCCTCCTTCCTCATTATGTTATACATTAATTATTATATCAATACAATACAGCAACCACTATGGGTATAGAGTATATAAACAAGCTCCACTTGAATGTATATATTATAGTATGATACAATATGTACATCATGCGGGCGTAGTTCATCGGTAGAATGCGAGCTTCCCAAGCTTGAGAGGAGGGTTCGATTCCCTTCGCCCGCTCCATACATAATATTCCGTGATGTGATATGCGTCATGGTTATTTTTTTGTATAAAGATATAATAAAAACAGATTTGTATTGTATATTTTTATAAGGAGTATTCCATGAAATTAAGCGCAAGAAATCAATTAAAAGGTACAATCATTGAAATTCAAGAAGGTGCTGTAAACGCAATTGTAAAAATTAATGTAGGTAACGATAACATTCTTACAGCTGATATTACAATTCAATCCGTTAAAGACTTAGGCTTAGCAGTTGGCAAAGAAGTTGTGGCTGTTATTAAATCCACTAGCGTAATGGTTGGTGTAGAATAATAAAAAAGGCTAACCATTTGGTTAGCCTTTTTTAGCTTAATCAGCGACTTCCTATCACTCCTCACTGTGGATTTCTCATCGCTGCTTTGCAGCTGGAGAAATCTTA